>Ga0268298_10001065_pt1 | contig 33427 bp, 35 predicted proteins | sample WWTPWeurt_MetaG_FD_194462 | JGI IMG/M metagenome (GOLD analysis project Ga0268298, IMG submission 194462) | Activated sludge microbial communities from WWTP in Nijmegen, Gelderland, Netherland - WWTP Weurt | ecosystem: Engineered > WWTP > Aerobic digester > Activated sludge | place...
ATAATCCGGAATATCCATTTAAATGTGTGACATGTCCTGAGTGTGGATCAGCACTGAAGGGGAGTGCTCCTCGTGGGCGTGGTGGTGTGTATCCACGGTATCACTGTGAACGTGGTCACAAGTCTTTTGCAGTAAGTCGGCAACAAATGGATGATACGGTCCAGACTTTTATGCAGAATGTCGATTATGACGATGATTATCTAAAAGTTTTAGAAGAGGTTCTTGTCCGCAAGCTACGAAAACGGCAACAAGATGTTGTTCAGGAATCAAAAAATCTTAATGAGCGTGTAGCCCTCTTGAAAGCGCAGCAAGAAAGTACTCTTCGAACATTAATTAGCACTGAGAGTCCAGTTGTAAAAGCAATGCTGGAAAAAGATTTGGAAAAAGTTGTGCTCGATATTAAAAAAGCTGAATCAGTTCGATTTTCTGTAGACCTAACAGAAGGTAATATTGTTGAGTTGGTGGGCTACGCTCGCAAGATAGTGGAATCACCAGAAAAAGCCCTTATAGATAAAGAGAATCCGCTCCGACAGAAGCAGTTATTTAAGCTTTTCTTTGAGGACCTGCCAACCTATCCAGAATTGGATAGTGGAACCGCTAAAAAACGCTTTCTTTTCAATAGGAATTTCATCGTCGAGACCCCTACAAATAGTAGAGAATCTCATCAAGGGCGGCTATCGGGAATCGAACCCGAATCGAAGGCTCCACAAACCTCAGTGTTAACCGTTACACCATAGCCGCCATGTTGTTGGTTGCGGCGCGAACGAGGCGGATGCCTCGTTCGCGCCGCAACAGTGGTGATAGTTATACCTATTTTTTTAGAAAAAGTCGAGTGAGAGACTGGTGTATCACTCGGCGATAGTGTATCGTAAGGGAGCTTTAAATACTCCATGGACCAAACGTCATTATTAGTAACATTATTCTTCACTCTTATATTGGGTGCGGGTATCGGATTTTATGTGGCAAAACTTATTTTTTAGGGCGGCTCTCTGTGTAGTTATAGTTTTTTTTCAGATTACCATAACCAATGCGCAGGAGCTGCATAGTGATTTCAAAGAGCGGATTTCGGCTGAGGTATTGGAGGTGATGCAGGAATATGACCGTGAAATTACTGGCACTGCAGCGACCGCACGAGTGCAAGAAGTGCGAGTGGTGCTACGCTCTGGTGAGCGGGCGGGTGAGGTGATTCGGTTTGAAAATGAGTTGGTATTGCTAAAGCCGGGAGATGATATCTTTGTTAATCGGTTGGTGAGTATCGGTGGGGAAGAGCATTTTTCTTATGCCGATTTTGAACGTCGACCAGCGCTGTTGGTGTTGTTGGCACTGTTCGTCATCTTGCTGTTGGTGTTATCGGGATGGCAAGGAATGCGCGCACTTCTTTCATTGGGAGTAAGTGTCGCCGCTATTTTCTTCTTACTCGTTCCGGCGCTACTGGCTGGTTGGAATCCAGCGCTGGCGAGTGTGGGTATTGCGGGGGCGATTCTGTCGTTGGTCTTTTTTGGAACCCACGGTATTACTCCGCGATCTACCATTGCGTTTTTTGGAACGTTTGCGGCGGTAATCGCCACGGGGGTAATCGCATGGGTTTCTTCTGAGACAATGCGGCTTACGGGATTTTCTTCTGACGCATCAGTGTATTTAAATTTTGCTACCAATGGCACGTTGGATCTCTCAGGGTTACTACTTGGCAGTATCATTATCGGTATTTTAGGTATTCTTGATGATGTTTCGATTACGCAGGCATCGGTAGTGGAGCAGCTCAAACGAGCTAATCAAGCACTTGGATTTGTGGAGCTCTACCAACGCGCACTTCGAGTGGGGCGTGACCATATTGGGTCGTTGGTAAATACGCTCGCGTTGGCGTATGTGGGTGTCTCTTTGCCGTTGATACTATTGTATGCCAAAACCGAAAGCTCCTTTTGGCAGAGTCTCAACCAAGAGGTGGTAGCGGTGGAGTTGCTTCGTATTATTGTCGGAAGTATTGGATTAATTTTGGCGGTGCCAGCAACGACTGCTGTCGCGGCATGGTATTTTGAACGGAGAACATTTGACGAGACTGAAGAAGTGTCGCATGAGGAGCATGACCATCACCATCATCATTGAAATGGGCTATACTTTTTGGTGAGCTTAAGAGATTTTAATTTATATTCACTATGAAAGCATTTGTGGCAGAATTTAGAGCCTTTGCAATGAAGGGGAATGTCATTGATTTGGCGGTGGCGGTAGTTATTGGTGCTGCCTTTGGAAAAATTGTTTCATCGCTGGTAGATAACATCATTACTCCTTTTATTGGACTCTTGCTGCGAGGAATTGATTTTTCTGGACTTTCATACACTGTTGGTGACGCGACGCTTACCTATGGGGCATTCATCCAGTCGATTATTGATTTTATTATTGTCGCGTTTGTGATTTTTATGGTGGTAAAGGCGCTTAATAGGGCACAGAAAGCACTTGAAGGTGAAAAGGAAGCGGTGGCAGGGAAGTCCGTAGAACCTTCCGAAGAAGTGAAACTTCTGCGTGAGATTCGCGATAGCCTGAAGCGGTAGGGTGGGGAGAAAAGGGGCGGGGCGCTTTGCGCCCCGCCCCTTTTCTGTCAAGTCCTTTTCTGACTAAAAAATAGAAACAAATCTTTGTATAGCTTGGCAAAAACGATTTCGTTCATTGCGATAATCTTTATACCGTCGTTATCCACAATACCTGACGACAGAACATATAAATTTCTTTATTTTTAAGCCTGTGATGAAAATGGCTCGTTCTATAAAAATGGTACTATAGTGGCAACCGCACGAGTTGCTGTTGTGTTGGTGACAAACAGTTGCGCGTAAACCTGATCAATTGCGTACACATCATGTTCGCTTTTTCTTCCACTGATCATGTTTGTGTGTAACCACGAAAGTACTTAAACACTAAATGAATTTGTTAGAACGATTACTATGGAAATTAAAAATATCCGAAAACGAGATGGCTCAATCCAGTCCTTTGATATTGCCAAGATAGAGCATGCTATCACCAAAGCGTTGGTAGAAACCGGAGAAGGGGATCGAGCTGCTGCTGCCGCAGTTGCCGCCTTGGCGCACCAAAAAGTGGTCGCTATGTGTGTCGAAGCGGTGTCGGCGCCGGTTGATGACCCTGCTGCCCAGAAATGTATCGACGGAAACCCTGCCGTGGAAGAAATTCAAGACTTGGTCGAACAAGCGTTGATGGAAAAAGGATTTTACGCTACTGCTAAAGCCTACATCATCTACCGCAATGAACGAAAAAAACTACGTGAACGTGACATCTTTGCTAAGCGTCAAAACCTAAAGCCGTATGAGTATCCAGAGCTCTATGAGTATGTAAATGCTATCCGTCACTCGTATTGGATTCATACTGAGTTTAATTACACTTCTGACATTCAGGACTTTCACATTAACGTCAATGACGCCGAGCGTAATGCTATTAAAAATGCCATGCTCGCGATTGCGCAGATTGAAGTGGCAGTGAAGACATTTTGGGGTGATCTTTACAAAAAATTACCCAAGCCAGAAATTGGCGCTGTCGGCGCAACGTTTGCTGAATCAGAAGTGCGACACACTGATGCGTATTCCCATTTGCTCGAAATTCTAGGACTCAACGATGAGTTCAGAAGAATCAAAGATATTCCTGTCATTCAGCAGCGCATGAATTATCTCGAGAAGGTAATTGATCTTTCCCGTACTCAAGAAAACCGTGAATATGCGCACGCCATTATGCTCTTTGCGTTGTTTGTGGAGCATGTGTCACTCTTTTCGCAGTTTCTTATCATGATGTCATTTAACAAACATCGAAATTTGTTTAAAGGCATCTCCAATGCCGTGGAGGCGACTTCTAAGGAAGAGAATATTCACGGGATGTTTGGTATCGACGTAATTAACCTTATCAAGGAAGAACATCCAGAGTGGTTTGATGATGAATGCAATAATTTCATTATTACCGCTTGTGAAGAAGCGTATGAAGCGGAAAGTAAAATCGTTGACTGGATTTACGAAAAAGGCGAACTGGATTTCTTGCCAGCTGCTAACGTGAAGGAGTTCATTAAGCACCGCTTTAATAATTCACTGGCTTCAATTGGGTTACCGCGGATTTTTGAAGTAAGCGAAGCATTACTTGAAGAAACCGATTGGTTTGATAATGAAGTGATTGCCACCAAACACGTCGATTTCTTTAATAAGCGCTCAATTAATTACAATAAACGCTCCGCAAGTGTAACGAGTGAGGATCTTTTCTAATTATAAATTAATTTCTGAATAGTATGGAATCGTGGTACTGGTTGAATGAAAATAGTCGCGCGTTTTTGGCAAGAGGATATCTGTCCCCAAATCAAACGGCGGAAGAGCGAATTCGGGTCATTGCCGATAAGGCAGAGGAGTATCTAAAACAGAAGGGATTTTCTGATAAGTTTTATGACTATATGGCGAAAGGGTGGATTTCACTCGCTTCACCGGTGTGGTCAAACTTCGGGATTGATAAGGGATTGCCAATTAGCTGCTTTGGCTCATATGTTGATGACAACATGGGTAGTATTCTTCAGACTCACGCCGAAGTGGGAATGATGAGTAAGTATGGCGGTGGCTGTTCTGGCTATTTTGGTGCCATCCGTCCTCGGGGCGCCTCCATTGCGAGTGATAATGGGCACTCTTCTGGTTCGGTGCATTTTATGCAGTTGTTTGAAACCTTGGTAGATGTGGTGAGTCAGGGTTCGGTGCGTCGTGGTCATTTTTCACCGTACCTTCCCGCCGAGCATGCCGATGTGATGGAGTTTCTTGATATTGGCACCGAGGGGAACCCGATCCAAAAACTCACGCACGGGGTGACGGTCGGGGATGAGTGGATGGAGGAAATGATTGCCGGTGATGAGACAAAACGAAAAATTTGGGCACGAATCATTCAACGTCGTGGTGAAATGGGCTATCCCTACATCATGTTTAATGATACGGCGAACAAGCACACAGTCGATGTCTACAAAGACAAAGAGTTGAAGATTTATGCCAGCAATATGTGTAGCGAAATCATGCTGCCTTCAAAAGAAGATTGGTCATTTGTATGTTGTCTTTCTTCGATTAATTTACTGCATTATGATGCGTGGAAGGATACCGACTTGGTAGAAACGATGATTGCATTCCTTGATGCCGTGATGGAAGATTTTATTGTGAAACTCGAAGCCTTACGTGATCATAAAGAAAAAGAAAAGCGTCTCGCGTTTGGCTTTATGGAACGAGCCTACAATTTTGCGAAAGCTAACCGAGCGCTCGGGCTTGGGGTGCTTGGGTACCATTCACTTTTGCAGGCAAAGAATTTGCCATTTGAAAGTGAAGCGGCAGCAATACTCAATAAAGAGGTGTTTACTTTTATGAAAGAAAAAGCCGATGCTGCCACGAAACAGTTGGCAAAGGAGCTTGGTGAACCAGAAGTACTGAAGGGGTATGGACGCCGCAACACCACTACCATGGCGATTGCGCCAACCACTTCTTCGGCATTTATTTTAGGGCAAGTCTCACAGGGTATCGAGCCAATTTGGAGTAATTGCTACACCAAGGATGTTGCCAAAATGAAGGTGACCATTAAGAATCCAACGTTGCAGGCGCTTTTGGCTGAAAAAGGGCAGGACACAAAGCTGGTGTGGGATAGTATTCGCGACAACGATGGCTCAGTGCAGCATTTGGATTGTCTGAACGATGATGAAAAAGCCACCTACCGTACCTTTGCTGAAATTGATCAGGAAAAAATCATTGAACAAGCAGCAGAGCGTCAAACATATATTGATCAGGGGCAATCACTCAATATTATGGTGGCACCTGATACGCCAGTGAAGGACATTAATGCGCTCTATATTAAAGCGTGGAAGTTAGGTGTAAAAAGCTTGTACTATCAACATTCAATGAATGCTGCCCAGCAAATGGTGCGCAAGAAACTGACAGAAAATAGTGCGAAAGGGAAGTAGAAAAAGCGCGGCGCCCGAAGGGCGCCGCGCTTTTTCACACCAAAACAGTGTCCTAAAAATGATATACTGCCATCATATGACTACAAAAATTGAGAAAATCATCATCGAATGCGATGCCTACGCCCTTGCTACTACAGGTCCGCATGGGGTAAATGTGGTGCCTCTTTCTGTGGTAGCGGTGCACGACGGCGAAATTCATTTGTATGATTTCTTCATGCATAAGACTGCTGAAAATATTCAATCAAATAGTGGCGTGGCGTTTACTTGCTGGCAAGGGTTTCGTGGATTACAGATAAAAGCTACCGCTACTTATGAAACAGAAGGGGCGGTGTTTAGTGCTGCCGTGCCAGAGATGAAAGAGCGTTTCCCCGATCGCACCCTGCGCGCGGTGATTCGTCTTACTCCAACCGCGGTGTATGACATTGCTCCAGGAGCCAGTGGCGAAAACCTACTAGAACAATAAACAAAAAGCGAAGCATACCTGCTTCGCTTTTTCACTGCCTTTTTAGTCAGCGAACAATGATTGCGGCTGAAATGGCAACCATTGCCAGTACCCATAAAATCATTACCAGTCGTGTGCGCCAGTCGCCGTGATGTATCACTCCAAGAAGTGAAGAGGTATTAATAATAATCATGAGCGGCCACGTTGGTGAACGAAGCGCTTCAATATCATCGGCAGTCCACGCAAGGTAAATCATTGGTAAAAAAGTGAGTGGCCCAAGAAACATCAGTGAGAGAAAGATTTTTCCTCCTGTAGTTTCTATGAATGGCTTTGTCCGTCTCGCCACGGCAGCACAAATTGCGTCGACTCGAGTGGGTATCGTTTGTAACATGGAAGGAACTCCTCTAAAAGCCGCAGCTACGATAGCAGAATGGTGTAAAATAACAATAGGTGATGGTGTTTATGGCAAGCACTTCGCCTGTTGAAATCTTTATGAATTGTTGCTACTGGTGCGGTATAGTATAGACAAGTACGAATATATACTACTTGCGTTCGTACCGTAAAAACATCGTGCAGGGACTACGTATCGCGACTACGCAGTCCCCGCAGGGTGTTTTTTGTTGTTTTGTGTATCGTAATATGGTTTGCTTGTAACAATATGAGAAATACATACTTGGTTGCTCTGATAGTCACTCTTTTGGGGGCAGGTATTTTTTGGTATCAATCGACTGCGTATCGTTGTCCGGTGCCGATTTCCTATCGTGTTGGTACGATAGACCCTGCGTTTGCAATTACTCCTGAAGAGGTGGTGACATACGCCGCGGAAGCCGAGGCGGTATGGGAAACTGCCGTAGGCAAAGATCTGTTTGTGTATGACCAAAATGCTTCACTAGCCATTCAGTTCATCTATGATGATCGTCAAGAGAACGCCGATAGTGAGGCGGTGAAGCGACGGGCGCTCGATGAAAAACGAAAGCAAAGTGACGCAGCAACTGCCGTGCTCGAGAAGGTGCGAGTGGAGTATGATCAGTTGGTCGATAGTTACGAGAAGCGACGAGAGACATATGAGTCTCGTTTAGCCCGCTATAACGAAACCGTAACAACCTATAATGATCGAGGAGGTGCTCCTGAAGCGGTGTTTACTGAGTTGCAAGAGGAACGGGCGGCGCTCTCAAGGGAGGCAACGGCACTGGAATCGCTTTCCTCGAACCTTAGTACCTTGGCGGCTGATAGTAACGATTTAGCCGAACGAGCAAATCAAATGGTGCAGGAATATAATAAAGAGGTGGCTGCTTACAACGCTCAGTTCGGCTTTGCACATGAGTTTACTCAAGGCGATTATCAAAGGGATACGATTAATGTGTATACCTTCACAAGTGAACCAGAATTAGTTGCCGTGTTGGCTCATGAATTTGGTCACGCCCTTGGTATTGGACATGTTGAGGGAACGTCGTCACTCATGTACTATTTACTAGAGAATCCCAATCAGACCCCCATCGTAACCACGTCTGATTTGGAGTCTTACGAAATGGTGTGTGGAAACTCGGAGTCATTTTCAAGAACGATACATCGAATTATTAGAAGTTGGATTCGTTAGTAAGTAAATAATTTATATGGATAAAGGATTTTTTAGTACCATGCAAATGAGGGTATTAGGGGCGTTGTTATTACTGATGGTGATGATTGCCTTAGCATCGTATGCTTCACTAAATTTTGAGAAGATACGCTACGTGAACCCTATGCCTGCTACCATCAGCGTAGCGGGAGAAGGGGAGGTGTTGGCGGTGCCTGATATCGGACAATTTTCGTTTTCGGTGATGGCTGAAGCAGCCGAGGCTAATGTGGCACAGGAGATGTCAGGTACAAAAATTAATGAAATCCTAGGCTACCTGCGCGAACAGGGAATCGAGGATAAGGATATAAAAGTCGAATACTATAATCTTTACCCACGATGGCGTTATGAAGAACGAATCTGTCCGGCGAGTTCATATTGCCCACCTGGTGAACAGATTCAAGATGGCTTTGAAGTAACACAAAGTATTGCCGTGAAGGTCCGTGACACCAAGAACGCGCCAGCGATTATTGCCGGTGTTGGCGAGCGAGGAGCAACCAATATTAGTAATCTCAACTTTACTATTGATGATATTGATGCGCTTCGTGACGAAGCACGAGCTAAAGCCATTAAAGATGCCCAAGAAAAAGCCGTTGTTTTGGCAGCCCAGTTGGGAGTTCGTATTGAACGTATGACCGCCTACTATGAATCAGGCGACTCCTATCAACCATATTACAAAGCGACACCTGCAGCGTTTGATGCGGTCGAAGAAGGATTTGGTGGGGCAGAGCTTCCGGTAGGGGAAGAAAGTACCACGGTTCGAGTGAACGTGACCTACGAGGTTCGGTAATTAAAGAAATTTTTTAAAGGGCGGAGCCGTAGGCTCCGCCCTTTACTTTTTACAAACCATCCAGTATGATTGGAGGTAATTAGAGCCCCGCAAGGGGTTTTATAAATGGCAATTATTTATTTACTACCTTCTCACCATGAACTCACTCATCAAATATTTCAAAGATACTGCTGGAGAACTCAAGCAGGTATCATGGCCCACCCAGCATCAAGCGATGCTCTATACGGTGCTGGTTATTGTTATCTCAGTCTTTGTTGCGCTTTTTACTGGAATTTTCGACTACTTTTTCTCACAAGGTATCGAACAAGTTATTAATCGCTTCTAACGAGTATGGCAAAACAAGTAAGTACAGGGGAACGACATTGGTACGCAATTCATACCTATTCTGGGTATGAAAATGCGGTAACCCGTAATCTTAAGCAGCGTATTGATTCACTCAACATGCACAATAAGATTTTTAACGTAGTGGTTCCTACCGAAAAAAAGATTCGTGTGAAAGGAGGAAAGCGAGTTTCCGAAGAGGAGCGGATCTATCCTGGATATGTGCTCGTGGAAATGATTGTTGATGATGAGTCATGGTTTGTGGTGCGAAATACTCCTCGAGTGACAGGATTTGTGGGTAGTGGAACACAGCCAGTGCCACTTACGGAGTCAGAATTTAATGCGCTCATGAAGCGCATGAGTAGTGATACGGTAAAGCATAAGGTAGACCTTTCAGTTGGCGATATGGTGATTATTGCTGACGGTCCCTTTAAGGATTTGGAAGGAAAGGTAGGGGGAGTCGACGAGGAGAGTGGTAAAGTAAAGGTGCTAGTTTCTATGTTTGGACGAGAAACCCCTGTCGAGCTCGATTTCCTTCAGGTAAAAAGAGTATAGTTAAAAGATCCCAAACACTAAAAAACCGCAGAAGCGGTTTTTTAGTGTTTGACAAATATTTTATCTATGCTACAATATTAAAAGATCCTGCGCGTGGTGTGTAGGATTCAAAAGGAGGATGATTCATGAAATCCCGTCTGTCCAAGAGTTAATTACTTCTCGGCGCCGGTCTACTTCCGTCTTTCCGTTCTTCTGCCGCAAGAGGTGGCATATATGATCTTTCGAAGATAAATCGCCGGGCATTCCACCCGGCACTGGGGTAGCATAGACGATGTGAGGCATCGTTATATGCTGAGCGACCTCAGTAACCAGAGCTGCTAGGCTACGCTCGCAAGGGGCTAACAAAATAATTTTGTTAGCCCCTTTCATATTTTTAAACTTGCTAAATAAGAATTTCTCTTGTACGATACCGGAGCTTCTAGAGATATGGTGGTTATGGAACACTTTATTTCACAAAATTTTTAACACACAATATGGCAAAAAAATTAGTAAAGCAGATTAAAGTGCAAGCGGCTGGTGGAAAGGCAACACCTGCTCCACCACTTGGACCAGTGCTTGGACAGGCAGGAATTAATATTGGTGAGTTCGTTAACCAATTTAACGAACAAACTCGTGATCGTATGGGAGATATTGTTCCAGCGATTATCAATGTGTACGATGACCGAACGTTTACGTTTGTGACGAGAGTCTCTCCAATGTCTCGATTGATTCTAAAGAAAATTGGAAAGGAAAAAGGGTCTAGTAAGAATGCGGCATCTTCTGCTGGTACGATTACTCGAGCCCAAGTTAAAGAAATTGCGGAACAAAAGATGCCTGACATGAATGCTGCTTCACTTGAAGCGGCAATGAAAACGGTAGAAGGTACTTGTCGTTCAATGGGAGTGAAAGTGGTGGAGTAAGCAAATAAAAGAGCGGCACCCGAAGGGTGCCGCTCTTTTACTTACGCACATAATCTACCCATTGAAATTGCAGTCCCTCATATTCCTCAATCGGATATGCTTTCGTGATTGTAAATTGGTTTTCAAATTCTGGGAAAAAAGCGTCACCTTCTTTATGGTCAAAGTACCACGTAATATGCAATCGAGTGACAATAGGGAGTACCTGCTCATATAAGGCAGCTCCACCACCGATGTGAATTTCTTTTGGGCGCTCGGAGTTTGCCATGAGCAACGCTTCTTCAAGTGAATGTGCTACTTTTACACCCTCATAAGAAAAACTGTGGTCGCGGGTGAGGACAATCGTTGTTCGTCCGGAAAATGGTTTTCCGAGTATTTCCAAAATTGAGGCAAATGTCTTGCTTCCCATAATAATCGGATGACCCATAGTGAGTGCTCTAAAACGTTTTAAATCAGCAGGTACATGCCATAAAAGCTGATTATTTTTACCAATGGCGCGGTTGTGGCTACAAACGCCGGCAACGATAACGATAGGTACGGTGGACATTGTCTCGATTATGCCACAGGCGCAGTCGCTTGTCTTTTTACCCATCTCCAGAAGGGCGGTATACTGTTGCTGTTATTGACTAGCGTGTATGTATGGCTCACTTTGAGATTGAAGTAAAAAGTTTACTAGGCGAAGCAGAGCGCGCAGCGGCATTGAAAAAAAAGATGCTTGAGCTGGATCCAGATTGTGCATGCATTTCCCAAAACAAGCAATTGAATCACTATTTTGCAGGTGGCGATATTCAAAAATTATACGAAAATGCCGCTCCACTACTGTCACTCGAGCAACAGGAAAAGCTGCAGTCGGTGTGCGTGCAAGGTGGTAATTGTTCGGTACGAACTCGTCAGCGTGATGATGAGGTGTTGCTGGTGGTAAAGGCAGCGATTGACAAAGGAACCAGTGAAAACACCGTACAGCGCATGGAATTCGAAGAACCGATGCCTCTTTCGTTAGCGGAGCTTGATGCGCTGGTAGAAGCGGCAGCATATTCGTATCAAGCCAAGTGGTCCCGAGAGCGAGAAGAGTATGCGTACAAAGGAATTACGGTGTGTCTTGATTGCAATGCCGGATATGGCTATGTCGCGGAGTTTGAAAAAATTGTAGCAGAGGCAGCTGAGGCTGATGCGGTGCGGTCCGAGCTTGAAGCGTTGATGGTCGAGCTTGAAGTTGAGGAATTGGCACAAGAACGCTTGGCACGAATGTTTGAGTTTTATAACCAGAATTGGCAAGAGTATTACGGGACCACAAAAGTATTTGTTATTGAATAGTATGTTTCTCTCTGATCAAGACATTAAGAAGGCGGTGCAAAGTGGAGCAATAATTATTGACCCTTTTGATGAAAAGCGTTTGCAGCTCGCTAGTTATGATGTGACGCTCGGAAATGAATTTGAGGTGGTCGATCGGCATCAAATTGAAGCCTCTGATCCCGCTCGTAAAATTTTTCCGACTACTCGTAAAATTACGATTCAAGATGGTGAGACATTTGTGCTTCATCCAGGTGAAAACGTCCTTGGCAAACAAAAAGAATTTATTGGGACAGATTTAGAACATCTTATTTTACTTTCCGGAAAAAGTAGTCTCGCTCGCGTGGGGCTCGTGGTGCATAATACTGCGATGTTGTTTAATCCTGGACATAAGTTTTTTCCAACTTTCGAGTTAGTCAATAGTAGTAATATCCCTATTATTTTGCGTCCCGGAATGGAAATCGCGCAACTTATTTTTGCGCGCCTTACTTCACCGGCTACCAAGAGCTATGAAGAGATTGGACGCTACGATAGTGAAAATTCGAATCATTTTAGTCACCCTAAAGAAAAAGCTCATGAGTAAAAAACATCCCGAGTTTCAGTATCTCGAATTATGCCAAGACATCATTGAAAATGGCGCGGACAAAGAATTGTTTTTTAACGAGGTAGTGCTGGAGGAATATAAAAAGAAAGGGGAGCAACCGCCGTTTATTCGTTCGGTGTTTGGGCGACAGATTCGCTTTGATCTCTCTCTGGGGTTTCCGCTCTTGACCACTAAAAAAACATTTTGGCGGGGCATTACGACTGAGCTTCTCTGGTTTCTTTCTGGAAGTTCAAACATCAAACCACTCCTTGATGTCAATAATCATATCTGGGATGAATGGGCGTGGAAGATGTACCATATGTGGGCGCTTGAGCACGCTCCGAGCGAAGATTTATCGCAAGAAGCCTTTATTGAAAAACTTACGGCACTTCCAGAAAATGACCCGTTTGTACAAAAGTGGGGGGATCTGATTACTATCTATGGGCGTATGTGGCGTCGCTGGCCAGCTAAGGATGGTCGAGAAATTGACCAGTTGCAGTGGGTGATTGATGGATTAAAAAAGAAACCAGATCGAAAATCGTATGTAATTTCAGCTTGGAATCCGGATTTTATTTACGAGATGGCATCAGAAGGGCAACAGTCGCAAGTGCCACCGTTTTGCCACACGATGTTTCAGTTTCAGGTGGCAAATGGAAAATTGAACCTCGGACTATACCAGCGTTCAGCCGATTTGTTTCTTGGGGTGCCGTTCAATATTGCCAGCTACGCGCTCTTGCTACAAATGGTGGCACAGGTCGTTGATCTTCCGGCTGGTGAATTTGTGCATAGCTTTGGTGATGTACATATTTATTCCAATCATTTTGATCAAGTGAAAGAACAGCTTGCCCGCGAACCGTATCCGTTTCCAACGGTGCGGTTAAATCCTGCCATCAAGGATATTGATGAGTTTACGCTTGAAGATATTGAGTTGGTCGATTACCAGTCACATCCTTCATTAAAAGCTGATATTGCCAATGTCGGTGGGTTTGAACAAAAGAAGAAATAAGCGTCGAGGTGTAGTAATAAGGCGGTGAGTGATTACTGATGTGGTACCATAATGAAGCAAAAAATATAAGATATGTCAGGAAAGTTAATTGTTGTAGAAGGAGCCGACGGAGCAGGGAAGGCAACACAGGTTAAGTTACTGGTTGAGCGCTTTAGAGCTGAAGGAATTGGGGTAGAGACACTTGAATTTCCGCGCTATGAAGCTTCATTCTTTGGGGCGTATATTAAGGAGTGGTTGGATGAAGAACACGGTAATTTCATTGAACTTGATCCACGCTTATCAGCAATTTTATTCGCTGGTGATCGCTTAGAAGCACGAGACACTATTGCTACTTGGTTGGCAGAAGGGAAACATGTGATTCTCGACCGTTACGTGACCGCTAGTATGCTGCATCAGGGAGCAAAAATCTCTGATATTGAAAAGCGTGGTGCATTTTTGCTTTGGCTGCAGAAATTGGAGTATGATGTGATGAAAGCAGCACGTCCAGATTTGGTGGTATATCTTGATATGCCAGCAGAAATGAGACATGCCTTGCTTACCACTGATGAGTTTAAGCCAACACTCGGTCATACCGAGACTGATGAGTTATATCAGAACGCCGTACAAAAATGTGCTCAGCGAGTAGCTGAGCTAGAAAAATGGAAAATCGTCTCGTGCTTTATGGATGGTAAACTGCGAAGCAAAGATAATATCAACACGGAGTTGTATGGGTTGATACGACCATTACTCAATTAATGAAATTTGTATGGAAATTTTAGTAAAACGATTACACGAGCAAGCGGCACTTCCAAAATATAGTCGCGAAGCAGGACCAGAAATTGCGCTAACGGCAGGTGAAGAAGTGCGTATTGAATCTGGAGAGCGAAAATTAGTGAGAACCGGCATTGCGATGGCACTTCCAATTGGCTACGCTGGGTTGGTGGTTGATCAGCAGCAAACAATTGCTAGCGAATCGATTCGAATCACTCCTATGACCATTAATTCAGGTTACCGAGGCGAGATTCTTATTGAGCTTTGTAACTATGGCGAAGTACCATGTACTTTGCTTCTTGGCGCGACAGTCGCCCAACTACTGATTCAAAAAATTGAACACGCCCAACTTATTGAGGCGGAGGATTTGAGTAGTAGTCACTAGGGTTGCCCATATCGGTGTACGCCTGCTAGTAACACCTCACATTTCATCTTATTAAACGGTAACGAATTTTCCTATGCAGCACTATCAACACATAAAAGTTCAAGACCAAGAAGTGTACGAGACATTACTGGGTGAAGAAGCTCGGGAGCGAAGGGGAGTGGAGCTTATCCCGAGTGAAAATTATGTGAGTGTGGCGGTGCGGGAAGCGGCTGGTTCGGTATTGACGAATAAATATGCTGAAGGATACCCAGGGCGTCGTTACTATGGGGGGCAACAATATACTGACGAAATCGAGACCTTGGCAATAGAGCGAGCAAAGAAATTATTTAACTGTGAATTTGCGAATGTGCAACCGCTTGGTGGTGCTGCCGCCAATATGGCAATGTACTTTGCGTTGATGGAGCCGGGCGATACGGTGCTCGGAATGGACCTTTCTCATGGTGGGCATCTAACCCATGGACATCCTACTACCAGTATCAATAAAGTGTTCAATTTTGTTCGCTATCAAATGAAGGATGTTGATACAGGAGAAATTGACTATGAACAGTTGCGGGAAATGGCGCATACTCATAAGCCAAAAATTATTCTTGCGGGCTTTTCTGCCTACAGTCGGGAGCTTGAGTACGATAAGTTTGTTGCCATTGCTAAAGAGGTGGGGGCATACACCGTCGCCGATGTGGCGCATATCGCGGGATTAATTGCGGCAGGAGTACTTAAAAATCCATTTACCTACGGCTTTGATGTCATGACGACCACTACTCACAAAACGCTTCGTGGTCCACGTGGGGGGATGATTTTAGTACGTGAGAATGAAGCTCTTGCGAAGCGTATTAATAAAGCTGTATTTCCAGGAATACAGGGTGGTCCACATATGCACATTATTGCGGCGAAAGCCGTGGCGTTTAATGAAGCCCTTCATCCAAGCTTTAGACAGTATGCTGCCCAAGTGTTAAAAAACGCGAAGGCGATGGAGACAGTATTTAAAAAGCGTGACATCCGCTTGCTTTGTGGCGGTACCGATAACCATTTGTTGCTTGCTGATGTGTATGGTTCACTCGGTATTACTGGTCAAGAAGCAGAGACTCTGCTTGATGAGGTGGGGATTACTCTCAATAAAAATATGATTGCGGGAGATACGCGTACCGCGCTTGATCCTTCGGGTATTCGTTTTGGTACGCCGGCGATGACCACGCGAGGGATGAAAGAAGGAGAAGCGACGACACTTGCTGAGTTAATGATTCGTACCCTTAACGCTAAAGGAGATAAAGAGGAAATGATAAAACTCAAACAAGAAGTGGAGCAGCTGTGTGAAGCGTTTCCGGTACCAGAGTCGTTTGTCTAGAAAAAACATGGTGTGAAAGTCACATCATGTTGATTTAAATTCTGATATGCTTTCCTATAATGACGTCTTGGCAACAATTACTACGGTTCGGTAAACAACATTGGCTGACAATCTGCTTCATTCTAGGATTCGTCACCGATTCCATTCTTCTTAATCGCGTCGATGACTTGTTTGATAATCTCGTGTTGCTCACGTATGTCGTACTGGCAACGGCGGCGTTATTGCTTTTTTATGTCGGAGTAGCAGATCGTGGTCCGGTCTTTATGGCTCGCTTCCTTCGTCGTTTTGCGCCAACGGTAATGCAGTATGCGTTCGGTGGTCTGTTGTCAGGCATGCTGATTTTTTATGGACGAAGTGGCGATTGGCTGGCGAGCGCTCCTTTTTTGCTTTTGATTGTGGCGGTTATTATTGGAAATGAAGTGATTAGTAAGCGGTCAGACCGATTGCTTTACCAGTTGACACTCTACTTCACGGGGTTGTTCTCCTATGTTGTGCTCATTGTGCCTGTACTTATTGGGGACATGGGAATTCCGATATTTATTTTGAGCGGACTCATTGCGTTGATGGTGGTGACCTTTGTGGTACAGGTGCTCTACCGAATCATTCCTAATTATGTTGCGGCGCACATCCAGAGTATTATTGTCACAATTGGTGCCGTGTATGTCACCTTTAATGTACTTTATTTCACCAGCCTTATTCCTCCCATTCCGCTCTCACTGACCGAACTCTCCATTGTGCAGTCGGTAGACGCTACGGCAGTCGGAGGACTAAAACAATATCGAGTAACGTACGAGGAACAACCATGGTATCGGCAACTCCCATTTTTAGCTCCCGTGATACATCCCACAAGAAATACCATTGCTTGTTTTGCTCGAGTATATGCCCCAACAAAATTATCGACAAAAATCTATCACCGTTGGGAATATAAAAATAGTGCAGGCAAGTGGCAGGAGCAGAGTCGTATCGGCTATGAAATTATGGGGAGTAATAAAAATGGGTACGGTGGATATACGCAGATTAGTTCGTTTTTTCCAGGTGTGTGGCGCTGTAGCGTTGAAACAGAAAGAGGGCAGGTGCTTGGTCGGGAAACAGTAACTGTTAGTACACCGAGTGGGTCAGTGGTTACCAAAACACAGTTGCAGTAGAGCTCAAGAGTTTTTTGGTATAAATTTTGTTATGCTGTTGGCAAAGGAGGGGAAGATTAGTAACTATAAATACAACTGCATATGGGTTTTTTGGAAGGTTTTTTCGGGAAGAAGGAAGTACCAAGACGGCGTGATGAAAATGCTGTGGTGCATGAAGACTTTGTGGTCAATACAAGATTGACGGCCGATGGTGCGGTAGAGTGGGAACCGCCCAAGACGAGCGAAATGGGAAAAATTATTAACGATGCCGATCGACCACGCATTATCGAGGAGCGTATCGAAATTCCGCAAGCTAATGAAGCAGGGATTGCATGGGAAACTCCTAATGTGGGTGCACATCTCGGAGTTGATCAACCAGAAGTGGTAAAATCAGTAAAACAACCAGTGCAGTATGATAGTGGGATTGATTATGCTTCAGTAGATAAGGAAATTTTGGCGCAAGTCAGGAGTGAAAAAAAAGACGTCTCATGGAACAATGTCGATGCTCGGTCGGTTGGCGATGTGAGAGCGCAGGAAAAAAATAGTTAATACCAAAAGTAAAAAAAAGGGGGGGCAGCGTAGCTGCCCCCTCCCTTTTTTTTACTGCCTCGCCTGAATTGCTTTGATGGCGCTGCTCGTTTTTGGTACAAACTGCCCCTGTGCTTTTAGGTGTGCAAAAATCGGAAAAGCGAGTAACTCTGATTCGATGGTAGCATTTGCCGAGCTTATATATACCTGTACGTTGTGTGACTGTAGCTCTTGTACAGCTTCAGCGAGCGCTTCGACCCCTTCAAAATCAATTGAAAATAAATTGCGCAAGCGTAGTACGATAACGGGGGTGCTGTGGTTTGTAGCAATTTTTTTTAAATTTGTACGATGGCGATTGGCATCAAGGTAGCCAAGGTTGCCAGCGATACCATAGGTAACGAGCCATACATTTTTATCGGTTGGGAAAGTAATAGATCGCTGCCCATGGGCTTCACTAATAGTGCCGTCAGTAAAATTCCAATAGATGTCAAACCGTCCGTGGGCGATTTTGCTTACGAACAACAGTAAGGCAATTATTGCTCCAACGGCAACCGCTAATCCAGCGTCATGAAATATTGTAATTAAGGCTACAATAAGCGCGATGGCAAAACTTTCACGTTCACGATGCCAGTATTCTATAAATTTCTCAGTCTCCAGTAGACCAAGAGCAGTGTTAACAAGAATTGCGGCAATCACCGCCATAGGTAAAAATGAAAAGAAGGGTAAGAAAAGCAAGGTAATAACGGCAGTAAAAAGAGCCACGAGAACACCACTCGTTCGATGAGTGGCACCTGCTTTGATGTTTGCGCCAGTGCGAATGAAGACCCCTGTTGCGGGGAGACCACCCATTAGTCCCGAGCCGATGTTGGCGAGAGAGAGTCCAAATAATTCGCGCGCACTTGATGATTCAGTTCGAGTCAGTTTGTCCGCCAATTTTGCGGTAATAAGTGTTTCTAGTACGGCAATAAGAGCAATGAGTGACGCGACACTGAGTACGGCTTGTAATGCTCCAGTGTTGGAAAGAATACTCTGTAATCCATCCCATGCTACAGGAAGCATCAAGGTGGCACTAAATGAACCAAATTTATCTTGTAAAGAAATAATCTCTAGAGAAAAATAGGTTGCTTCGATGAATCCAAAAATGATACCGAAAATTGCCGCTGGAATAACTGCGGGCACTTTCTTTATAAAGCGTTTCCAAATCAGGATTCCAATTAAAAAACTACCAAATACCGTAAGGGAAGGAATGTGTATTAGTCCAGTATTGGCAATGAATTTTTCAATATCTCCAACAAAATCTCCCGTACGAGCGAGTGCGGAAAGCCCAGTGGCATCAAATAATTGGGATACCGCAATTAAGATGGCAACTCCTGCTGCAAATCCATACATCACACTGGAGGGGATGTAATAAAGAAAACGGTCCATCCGCAGCAACCAAATTGCAAAAATAATTCCGCCAGTGAACAATGCTAAGATTGGTAAAATCGCCGCACCAAGTCCGAGTGGGGCGGTGAGGGTAGCGGCAAAAAGTACGGTAGTGAGTGCCCCAGCAGCGCCGATGATGTTGTACTGACTGCCAATAAAGAGGCTGCCAATAAGGGTCCCCCAAATACCAGCAATGAGTCCAGGGAGCGGCCCAGCGCCAGAAGCAATAGAAAGGGCAATGGAGAGGGGTACCGATATAAGTGCGACGGTCAGTCCTGATTTCCAATTTTGAGTAAGTAGTGTGCGCAGTGTAGGGATGTTCATGGAGAGGTGGCTAAAGAGGGCGAATAAAATATGTAAAATGTTTAATAAAACGCAACTACGGTGTAAGGTCACACCGTAGTTATATCGTTACATTGGAGATTCAAAATAATCTTTCGAATATTTCCACAGAAGGAAGTGCTTTCGGTGGGATATTCGTAGCAAATTCAAAGTGACCCTCTCGAATGGTTCCACAAGCGGAGTGCATTTCGAGTAGTACTCGCATGGGAATCTTTGTCTCCGTTTGGTTAGGAACAGGCCGGCGGTTATCATACGCCTTCTGTTGTTCCTGGCAAGAGAGATGTTGTGCACTGTGTCCGCGGAGTTTTCAAACCTAAAAATAATGGTACTATGCAACAGCGGTCTGATACATCGTCTTTATTATGTCTGATATACATACTCTATTTCTATGAATACAAAAATGCACGGTCGGGAGAATGATTCGGTCGAAGTGGTAGAAGCGGTTCCAAAATCTGAAGTCGCGCTTCGTGAAGAGTCGATACTTTCGTTTTGGCTTACCCACGATATTTTTAATAAGACACTTACTATTCCTGCGGGGCAGGAACCAAAGGGTGAATATGTTTTTTATGATGGGCCACCGTTTGCCACGGGGTTACCACACTATGGTCATATTTTGGCGGGAACAATAAAAGATGCTATTCCTCGTTTTTGGACCATGAATGGGTATCGTGTACGCCGTCAGTGGGGCTGGGATTGTCACGGGTTGCCAGTAGAAAACTTAATTGAGAAAAAGCTTGGACTAGCAACCAAGCGTGATATTGAACAATATGGGGTCAAGCAGTTCAATGAAGCCGCTCGTGATTCGGTGATGGAATACGCTGATGATTGGAAACAAATTGTGCCACGTATGGGGCGGTTTGTTGACATGGAGCATGATTATAAAACCATGGACAGTGCCTACACCGAGAGTGTGTGGTGGGTATTTAAATCACTACATGATAAGGGATTGGTGTTTGAAGGGTTTAAGAGTATGCATTTATGTCCACGTTGTGGCACGACACTCTCCAACTTTGAAGTGAATCAAGGATATAAGGACATTAAAGACATTTCAGTCTTTGTTGAGTTTCCGCTGATAGAGGAGCCAAACACCTCATTTCTTGCATGGACCACCACCCCGTGGACGCTTCCAGGAAATATGGCACTTGCCGTCAATCAAGAGTTAGCGTATGCGGTGGTGGAGGTTTCAAGTGAAGCTGGTCCAAGACATTATATTCTTGCGAAAGAGAGAGTGGAGGCAGTCTTTAAGGAGAAGAATTATACAATCACTGAGATCCGTAAGGGAAGTGAGTTGCTCGGTAAGACCTATGAACCACCATTCCCGTGGCTCAGGGAGCAGGTTGCCGATGGCGCCCCAAAGGCTTGGACAGTACTTCATGCTGATTTTGTTGAGGTGGGAGAAGAAGGGACGGGGATTGTCCATATCGCTCCGGCCTACGGAGAAGATGACATGAAGCTGGGACAAGCACACGGTCTTCCTGTGGTGCATCATGTCGATGAAGGAGGACATTTTAAGGCATTTGTCACGGACTTCGCTGGTCGTTTAGTGAAACCAAAAGATGATGATGAAGCGCAGGTGAGTCACATGGACGCCGATATTGAAATCATCCGCGCCTTGGCTGCAAAAGGGAAGCTTTTTGATAAGGAGAAAATCACCCACAGCTACCCGCATTGCTGGCGCTGCGAAACGCCACTACTCAATTACGCCACCACTTCATGGTTTGTGGATGTGCCGCGCATCAAAGAGCAACTCGTGACCGAGAACGCTAAGGTGGGATGGGTACCTGATCATGTTGGTACGAATCGGTTTGGCAAATGGCTTGAAGGTGCTCGCGACTGGGCGGTGTCTCGCCAGCGATATTGGGGCGCGCCACTTCCTATTTGGCGCCATCCTGAAACAAAAGAATTCAAAGTGTTTGGGAGCCTTGCCGAGTTGCAGCAGTATGCTCCAAAAAGCGGTAATCGCTATTTCATCACGCGACATGCCGAGTCAGTATTTAACACTAAAGGAACATTAAGCGCCGATCAGACGGTTGAAAATGGAGTAACCGAAAAGGGCAAGGAACAACTAGCCGCGTTGGCTGAGGCACTTCGCACTAACGCCATTGACTATATTTACTATTCACCACTGCAGCGTACCAAAGAAACGGCTGTGCAATTAGCGGCAGCGCTTACTCTTCCCGATACGGCGCTTATTGCTGACGAGCGTCTTTTGGAGATGCAGTTTGGTGAATTTGAAGGACGATCAGTTGATGAGTACCATGCTTTTTTTGGTGATGAATACCTAACTAAACGTCCACAAGGAGGGGAGCATTGGGGTGACGTAAAACGTCGTATGGGAGAATTTCTTTACGAACTTGAAACCTCGCTGCAAGGTAAAAACGTACTCATTGTCTCGCATAATGGACCACTGCAAATGCTGCAATCGGCAGCGGATGGTGATGATAAAAAAGAAACCCTCAGTCGAATTAAAGATAATTCGTATGACGTGAAAAATGCTGAACTGCGTGCTTTGCCATTCTCACCAATGCCCCACAATGATGACTATGAACTTGATTTTCACCGTCCTTACATTGATGATTTCGTGGTGTCCGAAAAGGGGGTCCAATTAGAGCGGGTTCCTGACGTGTTTGATTGTTGGTTTGAAAGTGGATCAATGCCGTATGCACAATTTCATTATCCCTTTGCCAATACTGACACTTTTGAAACAAAGTCTTTCCCCGCGCAATTTATTGCTGAAGGACTTGATCAAACGCGCGGCTGGTTTTATTCCCTCATTGTGCTCGGAGTAGCGTTGTTCGGGAAGGCTCCGTTTGAAAATGTCATCGTGAATGGCTTGGTTCTCGCGGAAGATGGAAAGAAAATGAGTAAATCATTACAAAATTATCCTGACCCAATGGAGTTGGCGAATCGGGTAGGAGTAGATGCGATTCGTTTTTACTTGCTTTCTTCCTCAGTCATCCGCGGTGAAGATTTGAGTTTTTCTGAAAAGGAAGTACTGGAATTGCAGCGTAAGAACATTGGGCGTCTACACAATGTGCTGGCGATGTATGAGATGTATCAGGATGGTACAGAGGCGCGCGACGATTCTGATAATGTACTAGATAGATGGATCGTCGCGCGCCTGCAACAGCTGGTTGCTGAATCAACAGCTGGCTATAAGAACTACGAACTCGATAAAGCCACCCGACCGATTACTGATTTTATTGATGACCTTTCAGTGTGGTATGTGCGTCGTAGTCGTGAGCGTCTCAAGGGAGATGACGAAGCGGAAAAGAAGCAAGCGCTCGCAACACTCCGCTACACGCTCCGGACGCTCGCGCTGGTTATGGCTCCCGCGATGCCATTTTATGCTGAGTATCTCTGGCAACAGGTGAAGGAAGAGAATGATGTTGCGAGTGTCCATCTTGGAGCCTGGCCACAGGCGAAAGAAGTTGATCCTGTTATTCTTGGTGAAATGAGTTTAGTACGTGAATTTGTCACCCTTGCGCTTGAAGCTCGTACCAAGGCAAATTGTAAAGTACGCCAACCCCTTTCTGTTTTATCCCTTAACGTAGCGATGGAAGAAAAGTACACTGCCATTATTGCTGATGAAGTGAATGTAAAAGAGGTCCGGTATGATAGTGCTCAAGAACCACGAATTATTCTTGATACCACAATAACACCGGCATTACTTGCCGAAGGCGCGGTGCGTGAACTCATGCGAGCGGTGCAGGAGCGGCGCAAGGCCAAAGGCCTTGCGCCGCAAGACGCGATAGTGCTCACTATCGACACTGACGCCGCTGGTCAAGCGGCTGTCAAAGTACATGAAATACTCCTTACTAAAACGGTCGGTGCGGCAAGTATTGTTTACGCTGCGGCAGAAGGGGAGGGGTTGGTAATAGGTGAGTATCGTTTTGCGTTTTCGGTCACAAAAATCTAGCGTTAACCATAATTTATGGCGTATGAGACGTATACAACCGAGGCGTTAGTCTGTGGTACTTTTAACCGCAATACCGCCGACCGTAATTTTCTCTTATTTACCAAAGAGGCCGGTATGTTGTATGCCGATGCTCGGAGTGTGCGAGAAGAGCGTTCAAGGCAGCGGTATGCGTTGCAAGAGTTTTCTCTGGTACGGGTATCGCTGATAAAAGGAAAGTACGGTTGGAAAATCGGCAGTGTTGAAGCGGTAAAAAATTACTATCACGAGGCAATTTCCCGTGAAGCACGCGGCAGTGTGGTCACTCTCTATCGACTACTGCGTCGCTTTGCGCGTGGGGAAGAGGCTAATAAAAAAATGTTTGCTTATGTGTGTGCTGGCTTGGAGTTAGTGACGAACGAGCTTCCTCAGCGAAAGTTTGTAGAAATGGTGCTGTCGGTGACCATCTTGAGTTTTCTTGGGTATGTCGATGTTCAAGAAATGCCAGTGGCTGTTCGGGAGTGTGTTCCGAATCAAATAACGACGCATTATGAAACCGCTGCGGCACAAAAAATTGAAGCGCTCTATACCCAAGCGCTTGCCGTGAGTCATTTGTAGCAGAGTGGTATACTATTGAACATGAAACCAATACGTTCTCAAGAGCAAATCGAGGAAATGCGAAAACGTCTCTACGATCGTGGAACTCAGCTCGAACAATCTGAGCGCCATACGCTTTCTGATGAACAGATTGACGTGGCGCGTGACTGGTCGAATCCCCAAGCGAAACGAGTGGCAAATGTCACTGATTTACGAAATGCAATGCCGGTGGGCGAAACCGCCCCACCTCCCCCCGTGAGTGCTCCTGTACCCAAACGTCATTACCGAGGATTTCTGCTCTCGGGCAGTCTGCTAATTTTTGTGTTTGTCGCGGCAATCACTAGTCTTTGGTTGTATTTTGGATTTAATCAAGTTTCGAGCGATAACATTACTGTCTCTATCCAAGGACAATCATTAATTGGTGGTGGAGAGACAATGCCGCTTACTGTCTCGGTAACTAACGATAATACTGTCCCCATGGAAGCGGCTACTCTTATTTTGCGCTATCCAGTGGGTACTCGTTCGGTTGGTGATTCACCTCGAAACTTGTTTGAGGAACGAATTAGTCTGGAAACAGTCGCTCCTGAAGAGGTACGAACTGTACCAGTAAGGGTGGCTGTTTTTGGTGAAGAGAACGCGGAGAAGAAAATTGAAGCGACGATCGAATATCGAGTTGAAGGATCAAACGGGATTTTTTATAAAGACGCTACCCCGTTTCTGTTCCGTATTAGTTCAGCCCCGCTAGTGCTTCGAGTAGAAAATCTCGAAAAGGTTGCCTCAGGGCAAGAAACCGATGTAAAAATTACGGTAGTTTCAAACGCCTCAACACCGCTTCATGATATTGTAATCACCGCTTCGTATCCAAATGGGTTTGATTTTGAAAAATCTGAACCTGCTCCTGTCTATGGCGAAAACGTGTGGCGCATTGCCGAATTATTACCGGAGCAATCAACGGTGATTACCATACAAGGGTTAGTGCTGGGGCTTACTGACGAAACCTTCCGCATAAATTTTGCAGCCGGACCAGCCGACTCGAATAATCAATATTTAATTGGTTCAAAACTCGCTGATAGTCGAGCTGACTTTACCATTGAACGACCGTTTATCGACGTGAAGATTGCGATTAATGGTGACGCTGATCGGTCGGTGATTTTGCCACAAGATCAGACGGGAAAGGTACAGGTAACCATTAACAATACGCTTGATGAAGCGGTGTACGATATGGTAGTTGATATCGTTCCTAGTGGAAACGCCCTCAAGGAAGATTCTATCGTCGGAGGAAACGGCTTTTACGATTCAAATCGAAATGCCGTGCGCTGGGAAGTAGCGAACAATCCTTCTTTTAGTCGCGTGTTGCCAGGAGATACTCGAAATTTGGAGTTTGAGGTGAAGCAAGGCCCGACGAAATCAAGCTCGGCATTTGAGATGGTAGTGAATGTGTATGCTCGACGCGTGGCAGAGAGTAGTGCGGTGGAAACCTTGATTGGTACCGTAAAGGCCGAAGCAAAATATTCTTCAAACGTCACTGCCGGAAGTCAGATTGGTCGAAATACGGCAAATTTTGCTGACCGTGGTCCAATTCCGCCAAAGGTGGGAGAAGAAACGACTTATACCGCCACAATTGTTGCTGAAGCGGGGGTGAATGATGTCACCAATGCTGTGGTGGAAACGAGCTTACCATTGTATGTTGATTGGCTTGATTTATATGAAGGTGAAGGGAAAGTAATTTACAATCCTATTTCTAAAAAAATGCAGTGGGAAATTGGTGATATCCCTGCCTTCGGACGAAAAGAATTATCGTTTCAGTTGGCGATTCGTCCTAGTATCTCACAATTAAGTACCACTCCCGTAATACTTAATAACCAATCCTATCGTGCCAATGACCGCTTTACAGGAGTGCTTTTGCAAGCTACAGTAAACCCCTTAACGACTCAACTTTCAGAAGAAATGGGGTATGGGCCGGAAAGCGGAAAGGTTACCAGATAAATGATCACATATGGAGCGTTCAGTAGAGACAATGGATAAAATCGTGTCGTTGTGTAAACGACGAGGATTTGTATTTTCTGGAAGCGAAATCTACGGGGGATTTGTCGGTTCGTTCGACTATGGTCCCTACGGTGTGGAGCTTGCCAATAATATCAAAGCAGCATGGTGGCAAGCCATGGTGCACCGTGAGCCAAATATTGTCGGGCTTGATTCGGCGATTGTAACCCATCCAAAAGTGTGGGAAGCATCAGGACACGTTGGTGGTTTTTCTGATCCGTTGGTGGAGTGTAAGGCTTGTAATACCCGTTCACGTGCCGACCATCTACTGGAAGAGGCGGAAGTGTTTGCAGACGAAAAAATGTCAGTCGAGGAAATTAATGCCGTGTTTGATAGTGTGCGCGAAAAAATTTCCTGCCCCAAATGTGGTGAAAAACAATTTGGTTCAGTCACCAAGTTTAATTTACTGGTGAAGACGAATCTTGGGAACTTTAAAGACGACTGGAGTGCCGACCCTGCTTATTTGCGTGGTGAGACGTGCCAAGGCATTTACATTAATTTTAAAAACGTACTGGATAGTACGCGCGTGAAAGTGCCGTTTGGTATCGCTCAAATTGGTAAAGCCTTCCGCAATGAAATCGCTCCGCGGCAGTATATTTTCCGTAAGCGAGAATTTGAACAAATGGAAATGCAAATGTTTGTTGCGCCAGCTGATGAAATGAAAGTATATTCTCTCTGGAAAGAAAAACGGATGCAGTATTATCTCGATCTTGGTTTTAAGCCAGAAAATGTTCGCTGGCATGAGCACGAAAATCTCGTGTTCTACGCCAAGGCGGCGTTTGATATTGAGTATAATTTTCCCTTTGGCTTCAAAGAATTGGAAGGAGTACACGCCCGTGGTGATTATGACCTCACGCAACATCAAACATTTTCTGGTGTTTCGATGGAGTACCTTGATCCGTACACGAATGAAAAGTATCTCCCGCATGTTGTGGAGACGTCAGTTGGTGTTGATCGTACCTTCTTAGCAGTAATGACCGAATTTTACGATGAAGATGAACTTTGTGGTGAAAAGCGCATAGTACTTCGATTCCCCAAAAAGCTGGCACCGATTAAAGTCGCTGTATTTCCACTCCTTAAAAACCGCCCAGAACTGGTTGAAAAAGCGAAAGAGGTGTTTGCACTTTTGGCTGAACACATGCGCGCGGAGTTTGATGATAATGGCAATGTTGGCAAACGGTATCGTCGTCAAGATGAAATTGGAACCCCCCATTGTGTCACTATCGATTTCGACACCCTCGGCGAAGAAAATCCATTGCTGAAAGACACGGTTACTGTTCGTGATCGAGATACGGGCGAACAAACACGGGTAGCGATTACTGAGCTCATTACTTATTTGCAATAATCTGTAGAAGGAAGTGAGGTTGTGAAAACTATTATTGTGTAAGCAGTATTGGCTGTCGTTATTTTCCGAGTGAAAATGTAGTCTCTATTCAGGACTCAATAACACCGTCGCGCATCCAGACCACGCGGTCTACGTATTGCTTGTCTTCTGGCTCGTGGGTTACCACTAGGATGGTCTGATTTAGGTCCCGATTCAATTTTTGAAATAGTTGAAATACCGTAGCTGATGATTCGGTGTCGAGGTTGGCGGTTGGTTCATCGGCAAATAAGACCTTTGGATTATTGATGAGCGAACGGGCGATGGCGACGCGTTGCTGTTCGCCTCCAGACATCTCGTGGGGTTGGTGGTGTAGCCGTGACCCTAGGTCTACTAGGTCAAGCAAATGTGCTGCTCGATCCTTCGCTTCTCCTTCACCAAGTGCCATGGCAGGGAAGTACACATTTTCCAGTGCGGTAAATTCTGCGATGAGTGCGTATTCCTGAAAGACGTAGCCGAGATGTTCAAGACGAAAGCGAGTTCGTTCAGTCTCGGAAAGCTTCAGTACATCGACTGAATCGATGGTGACTTCTCCTTCGGTTGGTGTATCGAGCAGTCCAAGCTGATGCAGGAAGGTAGACTTCCCAGAACCGCTCCGACCCATGAGTGCAACAAACTCCCCAGCGGCAACCTCGAGGGAGACCCCCTTCAGGGCGTAGGTAGGCACCTCTCCTAGATACGTTTTGACAAGATTTTTTACACTGATCATATGTAGTAATGATTAACCCCAGATCGAGGTGAGAATATTTTCACGAGCCACCATCTTGGCGGGGACAAAGCCGGCCAACAGTCCAGAGACTAATAAGCTCACGATATTGATAATGATACCGACCGTGGTAAAGACCAAGGTTGCCTCGCCGTACGGCATCATGATTGGTCGGGCGTCGAGGAAGGGGATCACGGCAAAGAAGACTAACAGCATGCCAAAGAAAACCGCGAGTGAGGCGTAAAAGATCGATTGGATCACGTACGAAAGTTCAATGATGCTCTCTTTGATGCCGATGGCTTTTAAGATGCCAATCTGGCGGCGCTTGCTGACGGCATTGACGTAGATCATGACGAAGATAGTGATCGCGGCAACGATGATACTAATCACGCTCACAATGAGTGCGATGATATTAAAAGCGGCGACCAAGATACCGACCGTAGAAAGGCGAGTGGTGTACTTTTCAACCACAAGTTCTGGGTATAAAGATTCAATCCGCGCCGCGTACTCATCAAGTGTATATTTCGTAAGATCAGCTTTGACCATGATCTCAGAAGCAGTATTGAAAGTAGAAAGGATCGCCTCCGCTTCTTTGACAGAGACGAACGCGGTGCCACCGATACCACCAATAGTGACTCTGAAAATACCACGTACGGTGTAGGTACGGCTGACACCATTCCCGTAGACTACAGCAACCGTATCACCAACCACGACACCGCCAAGGTCGGTGGTTTGTTCAGTACCAAAGCCGCCTGCCAAGTTGGCGCCAAGAATAATCTCATCTTTCTGGAGTGTATCAGGAAATTCTCCTGATACCATATGGTCAGCGATGTTGAGCACCGCTTTTTCTTCGGTTTGGTTGACCGCGATGATGGGGGCAGATACGTACGTGAAGACTCCGTCTTTCTCTTTATCATAGGCAAAAGAACCACCGAGCTGATAGTGGGCGGCGGTCGCGACTATGCCGGGAATAGTCTCTATGCCAGCACGAACACTTGCTTGGTCAATGATGTATTCTTTTTTGATTGGTTCTTCTTGAGGTAATACTGCGAGATGCGCGGTGGTAGTTTCCACCATAGAACGGATGATACCGTCTGAAAAGCCAGATAAGAATCCTGACACAAACATCAAGTTGAAGAATGAGAGCGACAAAATAAAGACAATCAACGCCAAGGTTGATTTGTGACCTTTGCTGATGGTCTTGTAAGCGATAAAAAACGCTGCTTTTATGTCGGTACTGGTCATATTTATTTAATGGTGCCTATGACTACTTGTTCTCCTGCAGCAATGCCAGAGACAATCTCAACCTGACCCTTTCCGTCTTTGATACCAGTGACCACGACTCTATTCTCGACTTTGTTGTGAGCGAATACTTGCACTGTAGTTTGACCATCAATCATTTCAACGGCACTTTGTGGAATGGTGAGAGTGTCTGTGACAGAGGCTGTCTCAATGAGTACGTTGGCAGTCATTCCTGAACGAAGTCGTTCATCTGATGTGTTAAAAGTCACGATTGTCTCATAATAGACTGCTCCACCGACGATAGTTTCGGCAGGATTAATCGCGATAACGGTACCGAGGAACGTTTCGTTTTTGATGGCATCGAAAGTGATAACGGCTTTTTGTCCTACTCGTACGTTCACGATACTGTCTTCCACTACGTTGAGTCGCACCTGCAAGGTATCACTAGATGAGAGGGAAATAACCGATTGCTCAGGACGGATGGTTTCTCCAACTTCGCCGATTACGTCAGTGATTATGCCGTGAGCGGGGGCATAGAGTGAAAGGTCGTTTCGCTGGGCAAGAATCTTTTGCAAAGCAGCTTCAGCTTGATTGATCTGTGCTTGATAGACAGCGATGTCAGTAGGACGAAGGGCAGCTTTTTTTAGAACCAACTCCGCTTGTTTCTGATCGATGAGTGATTGAGCAGCTGATAAGGCAGATTGTTTGGTTTGCAAAGCAGACTCATACGCCGTTAGGTTAGCAAGATAGTTCGCTGCTTTTTTATTCGGTATTTCGATTATCCAGTCATCATTTTCTATCTTGGTGCTGCTGGGGAAGGTGATATAAAGACCAGAGTCACCAAGAGGCTCTGGTACCACCGCATTGCCGGAACCAGCACCAGTGGCGAGTCCTGATACACGGAAAGAAATACCCCCTGAGCTGTAGTAAGAAGAGATCAAGATCGATCCTTCTTTCCCAAGTGTATAGGTGCCATTGATAATCGGGGCGTTATCATCACTGTCGTCGTCAACTGGACGGGCTTCAAAGGAAGAGTTGAGCATTTTCGTGTAGGCAGTTTGCACAAGGTTTTCTTGAGTCTTGACCACTTCTTCATAATTACGCTGTGCACTTTGGAGGGCCACTTCCGCTAGAGCGATTTCTTCGGGAGAAGCTCCTGCGATCAGTTGATCCAATTTTGCTCGTTGTAAATCGATTGAAGACCTTGTTTCCTGCACTTGTGCGTCAAGTTGCGCAGTATCCTGCATAGCCAGTAATTGTCCAGCTTCCACCGTATCACCAACTGCTACTGCAAGGGAGGTTAATTGGCCACTATTTTTAAAGTGGAGATCTATTTTGGTGGGAGGTTCTACGTTACCGCTCGCAGAAACCAGTTCTGCGATGGGACCACTTTGTACTGTTGCGAGTTCGTAAGGAATTATTGTAGTAGGTCGAACAATCAACATGAGTATCGCTGTAATGACTACGATAGCACCGATTATGATAAAAGCTTTTTTGCTCATAGTGATAATTCTTCCAGATTTTTAAAATTCTTAAATGGGGCATGTTCGGTAGGGAATGCCGATCGAAACGGACCGCGCTGGAGTAGTACTTCATTAAGTCCACTCATGTCTAAAATGAAGCTTGCCGCAATGATTGCCAAGGTGAATCCAAGTACTAGTAAGGGGAAGTTTTTTTTGTAGGAAAATTCGTACTGGCGAAGTAGCCAGATACCCAAGAGTAGGCTCGCAAGTGCAATGATTGGTCCCCACCAAGAGAAGTGGGAGAGAAGTTCATCCATTTTGTATTCCGCCAATCTCCCACCACCTCGCAGTGACAACTTTATAAAACTGAGCAGAAAGACCGATGCCAAGATAGACATAACCAATCCAACGAATGTTGCTAGTGACCCAAGTGCAAAGTACCAGCGGGGTCGCATTTTGATGTGTTCGGTATGGATACGGTCCATGACCTGTTTGGTGATGTCGTTTAGTGGTTCTGACATAAGTGTTTCATTAAGGTTTTGGCTCGATTGATACGGGTAGCGACTGTTCCAGGTGGGAGGTGAAGAATGTCGCTGATCTCTTCGTATGACTTCTCCTCTAGGTACCGTAGAGCGAGCGGCTCCGCGTAGATGAGCGGGAGTTTCTTCAGGTGTGTTCTAACTGCCGCTACTAATTCCTGTTGTTCAAAATTGGCTTCGATGTCTTCACTGCTGGCAAATTCAAAGTCTTCGGGCAGAGAGACTTCTTTTTGGTATTTTTTAATACTATTCATTGCTTCGTTGTGTACGATGCGATAGATCCAGCTGGAAAATTTTTTTTGCGTATCAAAACCCTGCAGATTGATGAAGGCTTTAATGAATGATTCTTGCACCACGTCAGCCGCTCTGTGTTCGTCGTGCAAGAGGCTCTCTGCGTAGCGCAGTAGTTTGTGTTGGTATCGTTCCACCAAAAGAACATACCGCTCCTGATCTGCAGATCGGACCTGTTCTACAATTACTTCGTCAGAAAGTTGTTCTAGTGGTGGCATAAGGAATCTTGCTTCAGTGTAACAGGGTGTCGTGTTATTTGGCATAACCCCCAACAAAGTTGGGGGTTATTTTCTCGGACGTTGGCTACTTATCGATTGAGATTTTGATGAAGGCGTTGCTGCATCTTACCAGCTCCTGCTCCTTCACCGTTACCGCGGCGTAGTCCTTGAGTAAGTCCGAGTTCTTGTCGGATTTCTCGTGCTCCTTCTATGTCTCCTTCAAGGGCAAGTTCGTGGGCACGAGCAAACGAAGTAAAGTTTTCCTCGGTGACCATTTCTGCGACTCGACCTTTTCCGTCCATTAATTCCTTCCACGCCTCATAGTTCCCGTCAGCAAAGGCTTGCTGCATTGCTTCATGGCGGTCAGCTGAGTAATTAGGTCCGGTGACTGATGGGTCTCCTTGGTAGGCAGACGCTGCCTGTAGACCCATGCCGAGTACTCCAGCGGTCAGTACAGCAACACAAATTCCTAGTGATACGTGTTTCATGGTTTGTGTCATATTGATATAGTTTGAATGGTAAGTGAGAGAATGTTCTCTCGCTTCTTATACAATACAGAGTCCACTTTTCTTTCTTAAGTGAAAAAAAGATTGAAATCCATTTATTTTTACGTCTTTATTTTATAGAATAACGTGATACTGTAGTCGATATGGACCAAAAACCCCAAAAATACATCACCACGACCTTGCCGTATGTAAATGCTAGTCCGCATATGGGACACGCGCTTGAATTTGTGCAAGCTGACACGTTGGCGCGTTATGAAAGACTGCAGGGAGAGGAGGTGTTTTTCAATGTTGGGGTTGATGAGCATGGGCAAAAAATCGCGCGTAAAGCCGATGAGCAGGGGATTGATCGTCAAGCCTATGTCGATAAGTACGCGGCTGAATTTAACAAGCTAAAAGAAGCGCTTGATTTAAGCTACGATAGTTTTATTCGTACGACCAGCGCGATGCATAAAGCTGCTGCACAAGAAATGTGGCGCCGCTGCAATGCTGCTGGAGATATTTATAAAAAAAAGTATCAGGGGTTGTATTGTGTGGGGTGTGAGGCATTTAAGGTTGAGTCAGACTTGGTGGAAGGGAAATGCCCCGACCATTTGGTAGCACCAGAGCTGGTAGAAGAAGAAAATTATTTTTTCAAACTTTCTAACTACCAAGAATATCTTACCGAGTATCTTTTAAGAGCTGGTTCGATTCTCCCTGAATTTCGTCGCCAAGAAGCACTTATTTTTGTGCAGAAAGGATTAGAAGACCTCAGTATTTCGCGTGAAAAATCACGCATGGATTGGGGCATTCCGGTACCTGATGATGCTGATCATGTCATGTACGTATGGTTTGATGCGCTCACTAATTATATTTCTTGTTTAGGGTGGCCAAATGACACTGCTGGTAACTTTGAAAAGTTTTGGGAAAATGGCAGTACTTTGCAACTTGCGGGGAAAGACCAAATACGTTTTCAGTCGATTATTTGGCAAGCGATGCTCAAAAGTGCGGGAGTAAAAGCTACGGATACAATTTTCTACCATGGTTTTATTACTAGCGGTGGACACAAAATGAGTAAAACTATCGGCAATGTAATCGACCCGTATGCGCTGGTGGCACGCTATGGTACAGATGCGACGCGGTATATCATGCTGCGACATGTACATCCCACCGATGATTCCGACCTTACATGGGAGAAAATGGATGAATGGTATACAGCC
>Ga0268298_10001066_pt1 | contig 33403 bp, 27 predicted proteins | sample WWTPWeurt_MetaG_FD_194462 | JGI IMG/M metagenome (GOLD analysis project Ga0268298, IMG submission 194462) | Activated sludge microbial communities from WWTP in Nijmegen, Gelderland, Netherland - WWTP Weurt | ecosystem: Engineered > WWTP > Aerobic digester > Activated sludge | place...
CGAGAGGGGGCGAGTTTAGCGAGCCGCCCAAGCCCCCGAGTAGCGCAGGGGACCCCGCAACGCGGGGCTCCGACCCAGGGGTGGCTTTTTCTTTGGCTACTTTCTTTTTGCCACCAAAAAGAAAGTATGCCCGCGCCTCCAGCGCGGAAACCATGGGTTCAGAAAAGTGGCTAGGCCGGGGAGCGCCGGATGGACGCAACCCGGGGGCTCAGGAACCCCTGCCTACCCTCGATTTCACCAAGCCGCCCGCCCCCGCAACTGGGGCGGCGAGAAGGGCGCCACCGGGCTCTCCACTGCTGCTTCCTCGGGCTTCGCGGCGACTGCCTCGCGCCGGGCGGCTGCCTCACGATGCTGATGCTCGATGCGCGTATAGGCCTCGGCAAACGGCTCCCGGGTCTCCAGCGCAGTCAGGAGGTCCGCAAGTCCATCGGCGCCCACCACCTCGAACCAGCGTGCCACTTCGCGGCGGGCGGTGCCGTAGGTCATCTGCATGTGCTCGCCGTTGGGCCCGGTACGGGCGACCCAATCGTTCATGGCCGCGATTTCGCTCAGGGCCGGGGCACGGCTGCCGTCGATGGTGGCCTCGTGCCAGGCCTCGTCGTTGAATTCCCGCGCCATGCTGGTCAGCACGGCAAGCCCTTCGTCGAACCATTGCGGCAAGAGATGCAGAACCCGTTGCAGGCCCCCGACCCGGCTGGCCAGTTCCACGTGGGCCAATTCGTGGGCAACGATGGCCAGACGCCGACCCCGCGGCGAGACGAGGACGTTGGCACCATCGGAGAAGCCGAGGCCGACGCCTCCCAGGTCGCAATAGCAGTCGTCGCTGCCGCAGAAGATGATATTGGGGCTGGCCGAGACGCCGCCGTAAAAGAGGGAGACTCGCCGCCGCGCTCCTTCGACCAGGCGCTTCAAGCCTGCCACCTCCGCCGCCGGAAGCGCCGGATCGACGTAGACCCCTGCTCCCAGGGGACGCAAGCCTGCCGATTCGGGGTTGTCCAGCGGGCCCGCCCGAACGCCGCCGCTGACGAGGAGGATCAGCAAGCCGGCCAGTCCGAGGCGGAACGGGGTGCGACACACGATGGGGATGTTCGAAAAGCTCACGTTCTGAAGCATAGGCGAAGCGACCTCGACGCGCAAAAGACCCGGTATCCGGCCCGGAGGGGAGCCCAGAGCAGGCAGCGCATCGTGCCCTCGTCTCTGGCAGGAGCCGCGCCCTTCAGACGAGGACGATTTCGGATGCCGGCACGGTGACACAGAGGCTGCCGCCGTAGCAGATGAGTTGCATGCCCCGATTGACAGCGCTGACGAGGAATCGGTTTTCCAGGATTTCGCCGGAGCGGGCGGCCTTTTCGGCGAGTTTTCTGAAGGTGGTCTGACGCAGGGCGACCATACGCCCGACGTAGTGCTGGAGCCTGTTTTTCATTTTCGCTGCTTTCTTCGCTGGCCGGATGGAACCGGAATTTCTGCTGGGCCGAGTAGTCAGTCGGATAGGTTCAGCTATGTTCGGCACACCCCGCATCCCCGCTCGCTTTGTCGCTCATCCTCGCCATAGCTTCGGCTATGGCTGCGGTTCGCTCCGCGCGACCGGGGCGCGGATGCGCGCCTCGGCATCGACGCAAACCTTTCTGACTGACTACTAGTTCTGTATAGCCCGGCGCAGCGCATTCTCCAGGGCGAAGATGACGGCTCCGTGAAAAAGTTGCCGCCCCGCGGCAAGCCTCGCCCAGGGGCCGTGCGAAAGCGGCTTGCGCGGCAGGTGTTCCCGCCCGCCGCCCTGGCTGTACGGCTGACCCGATCGCACCACCTGAACGGGTCAGCCCAGAGCCTTCAACTGCTGGATCACCTCGGCGATGGCGGGCTGGGCGTCGCCGTAGAGCATGCGGCAGTTGTCGGTATAGAACAGGGCGTTCTCGACCCCCGAGTAGCCGGTTCCCTTGCCCCGCTTCACCACGATGACGTTCTGGGCCTGGTCGGCGTTGAGGATGGGCATGCCGTAGATGGGGCTGGACTTGTCCGTACGAGCCACCGGATTGACCACGTCGTTGGCGCCGATGACCAGGGCGACATCGGCCTGGGCGAATTCGCCGTTGATTTCTTCCAGGTCGAAGATACGGTCGTAGGGTACGCCAGCCTCGGCGAGCAGGACGTTCATGTGTCCGGGCATGCGCCCCGCCACCGGGTGGATGGCGAATTTGACCTCGACGCCCGCTTCTTCCAGGAGCACCGCCATTTCCCACACTTTGTGCTGGGCGTGGGCCACCGCCATGCCGTAGCCGGGCACGACGATGACGCGGGAGGCGTAGCGCATGAGGGCCGCCGCATCGACCGCCCCCACCTCCTTCAGGGTGCCGCTCACCGCTTCCCCCCCACCCACAGCGGCCGCCAGGGGGGTAAAGAGGATATTGGACAGAGGCCGGTTCATGGCCTTGGCCATGAGCTGGGTGAGCAACGTCCCCGCCGCGCCGACGACGATGCCGGCGATGATGAGGGCCGGATTGCCCAGGACATAGCCTTCGAAGCCGACGGCGAGCCCGGTGAAGGCGTTGAACAGGGAAATCACCACCGGCATGTCGGCCCCGCCGATGGGCAGGGTAACCACCAGGCCCAAGAGCAGGGCCGCGGCAAAGAAGGCCAGCAGAAGCTCCGGCCGGCCGGTTCCGAGCAGGACCACGGCGAGCGCCAGGCCCGCAGTGACGGCGGCGAGCGCGAGGTTGAGGGCATTCTGGGCCGGCAGCCGCAGGGCCTTCTTCATCACCCCTTGCAGCTTGGCCCAGGCGATACACGAACCGGTGAAGGAAACGGCGCCGATGAGGGCGCCGATGACCGCCAGGGATGTCGCCAGGAGCCCGTGGCTCGTCCCGCGGGCGAATTCGACGGCGGCGATGGCGGCGGCCGCACCGCCTCCCATACCGTTGTAGATGGCCACCATCTGGGGCATGTCGGTCATCTTCACCCGGCGGCCGGAGGTCCAGGCGATGCTGCCCCCCAGGGCCAGGGCGGCGAGCATCAGCCCCAGGTTGCCAAGGCCGGGGATGAGGAAGGTGCCGGCGATGGCGAGCACCATGCCGTAGCCCGCCAGAACGATACCCCGCCGTGCCTTGGCCGGAGAGCCCATGCCCTGGAGCCCGAGGATGAAGAGAACGGCGCCACCGAACCAGGCGCCCTGCACGTAAAGAGGAAGGCTCACAGGCGTCCCTCCTGCCGGGCGGGCCCGGAAAGACCTGCCAAGGATGACGCCGGGCGTGCGCGCCGGAGGACATTCAACGCCTCGGGGTGTTGGGCTTGCGACATTCAGCCCTCCTTCTTCTTGAACATGGCCAGCATGCGCTCGGTCACCACGTAGCCGCCGGCAGCGTTGGCGGCTCCCAGGGCCACGGCGAAGAAGCCGATGGCCTGCTCCAGGGGCGTCTCGGCGAAGCCCAGGGCGACCATGGCCCCCACCACGACCACGCCGTGTATGAAATTGGACCCCGACATGAGGGGGGTATGCAAAATGACCGGCACCTTGGCGATGATTTCGTAGCCGGTGAAGGCGGCGAGCATGAAGATGTAGAGAACGGCTGTGCCTTCCATCACGAGACTCCCAGAAGATTGCGCACCCCGGCGTGGACCGTGGTGCCGTCGCGGCAGAGCAGGCTGCCCGCCAGGATTTCGTCGGACCAGTCGAAGGCCAGCGCGCCGTCCTTGATCCAGGGCGACAGGAAATTCCACAGATTCTTGGCGTAAAGCTCGGATGCGTGGGTAGGCATGCGGGAGGGCAGATTGAGGGGACCGTGGATATTCACATCGTTGGCGACGACGTGCTCGCCGGGCTGGGTCAGTTCGCAATTGCCCCCCGATTCCGCGGCCATATCGACGATGATGGCGCCGTACTTCATGCGCCCGACCATGTCGCGGGTGATGATGAGGGGCGCCCGCTTGCCGGGAATGGCGGCCGTCGTGATGACCACATCGGCGGCGGCCACGGCCTTGGCCAGTTTTTCGGCCTGCTGGGCTTTTTCCTCGCCGGTGAGTTCCCGCGCATAGCCGCCCGCACCGTCGGCGGAAACCCCGGTATCCACGAACTTGGCCCCCAGGGATTCGATCTGCTCCCGGGCGGCGGCCCGTACGTCGTAGCCTTCGACCATGGCCCCCAGGCGCTTGCAGGTCGCAATGGCCTGCAAGCCCGCCACACCGGCGCCGATGACCAGCACCCGGGCCGGCCGGATGGTGCCCGCGGCGGTGGTGAGCATGGGGAAGAACTTGGTGCAGCGCGCCGCGGCGATGAGGCCGCACTGGTAGCCGGAACAGGCTCCCTGGCTGGAAAGCGCATCCATGCTCTGGGCGCGGGAAATGCGCGGCAGGAGTTCGAGGGCAAAGGCCGTGATGCGCCGGGCGTTGAGCGCTGCGAGGCGATCCCGGTCGGCGTAGGGCGCCAGGAGACCGATGAGCACGGCGCCTTCCGGCATGGAGGCGATTTCCTCGGCACTGGGAGGCGTCACCCGCAGGATGAGGTCGGCACCGGTGTAGGCCTGGACGATGCCGGGAACGGCGACGACGCCGGCGTATTCAGAATCCAGCAGGTGGCTCTCGATGCCGGCGCTCTGCTCCATGCGGATGACGGCCCCCAGGGCAGCAAATTTCTTCGCCGTTTCCGGCACCAGGGCGACGCGCCGCTCTCCCGGCAGGCGCTCCCGGACCACCGCGACGGTCAGCGGCATGACTTTCTCCTTGGGCTTGGTGTTGCGAGTTTTCTTGTATGGGTGGCGAGGAAGGCTGGACCCCCATACCACCAAGGGGAGTGTAGCCGGGAAAGCCGCCCGGCGGGCGGGGAGACGATCAGGGGATTCCCCCCGGGCCCTGAGGGCGATCCAGACCCCGGTCCAGGTGCGAAGCAGGGTCTTCCAGGGGCTCCAGATGGTGGTGACGTGGGCGCCGGGGACCGCATCGCGAATGGCGCCTTCGATGCGTTCCAGCCAATCATGCCCGCGCTGCACGGTCCATTCGCCCGGCACCAGGACATGGACGCTGACGAAAGCGCGGCTTCCGGCCTGGCGGGTACGCAGGGCGTGGAAGTCCAGGCCCTGGTGGCGATACGCCTCCAGGACGCCGGCGATCCTGTCCCGCTGCTCCGGGGGCACGGCGGCGTCCATGAGTCCGTCGGCCGAGCGGTGCAGGAGCCGCCAGCCGGTGCCCAGGATGTTGCCCGCCACCGCCAGGGCGATGACGGGATCCAGCCAGTGCCAACCGGTCGCCCCCGCCAGGCCGACGCCCACAATGACTCCGGCCGAAGTCCACACATCGGTCATGAGATGGTGGGCATCGGCCTCCAGGGTGATGGAGCGGTGCTGGCGGCCGACGGAGAGCAACACCCGAGCGGTCAGAAGATTGATGAGCGAGGCCACGGCCGACAGGGTCAGACCGACACTCACCGCTTCCAGGGGTCGCGGGTGGATGAGGCGATCGGCCGCCGAATAGGCGATGGCCAAGGCCGCCACCAGGATCAGCAGCCCCTCGAAGGCGCTGGAAAAATACTCCGCCTTGCCGTGGCCGAAGGCATGATTGTCATCTGCCGGCTGCTCCGCCAGGGTGAGCATGGCCAGGGCCATGCCGGCACCGGCCAGATTGACCAGGGATTCAGCCGCGTCGGAAAGCAGGCCCACCGAACCGGTCAGCCACCACGCGACGGCCTTCAGGCCGATGGTCGCCAAGGCGGCGGCGATCGACATCAGGGCATAGCGCTTCAGGGAGGGACGGGTCATGTCATCGACTTCCTCTTTCCCGGCCAAGGGGCAGGGCGAGCTCCACGGTCAGGCCCCTTTCCTGGTCGGCGTCGTTGTTGCGGAACACGACGTGGCCGCCGTGCAACTCTGCGATGCGCATCACGATGGACAGCCCGAGACCGCTGCCGGCGCCCCTGCGCAAGCTTTCTGGACTGCGCCAGAAACGCTGCCCGAGTCGCGGCAGTTCGTCCTCGGGAACACCCGGTCCGTGGTCCCTGACCGACAGCCGCAGCCCATCGCCCTCCCGGCGCACCGTCACTCGCACCAGATCCCCGGCGGCGCTGTGGCCCACGGCGTTATCCACCAGATTGCGCACCAGCATGGCCAGCCATACCGGGTTTCCATGCACGGGCGCCGCTGCGTCGGCCTCCAGCTCGATGCTCACCTCGCTGTCCAGGGCCGCCGGAACCCGCTCCGCAACGACCTCCCTGGCCACGGCGGCGAGATCGGCGGGGACGAAATCCTCCGGCCGCGCATTCTCGACCCGGGCCAGCACCAGCATTTGCTCCACCGCGTGAGCCATCCGGTCACACCCCGCAATCAATTGATCGAGGGCGCGCTGGCGGCTGGCGTCGTCCCCTGCGGCCCGGGCCACCTGGGCCTGGGCCCTGAGGCCGGCCAGAGGCGTGCGCAATTCGTGGGCCGCATCGGCGGTGAATCGCCGTTCGCGCTCGAAGGTCGTCGCCACGCGGGCGAAGAGAATATTGAGGCGCTCGACCAGGGGCAGCACCTCGGCGGGCAGTTCCTGGTCTGGGAGCGGCGTGAGCTTGTCCGGCGCGCGGCCTTCCACCGCCCCGGCCAGGGCATCCAAGGGGCGTACGCCCTGCTGCACGGCCCACCAGATCAGGAGCGCCAGCAAGGGCAGCGCCACCAGGAGGGGGCGCAGGAGTCCCGCCGCCATCGCCCGGGTCACGTCCTCCCTTGCCGACACGCGCTCCCCCACCTGCACGAGCACCTGGCGCCGCTCGTTCCAGGCTGAGTACACCCGCCAGCGCTCTCCGGCCACCTGACTGTCGGACAAACCCTCCTCCACGGCGCTGAGGGGAAGCTGCGGCGCGTTGGCCGAATGCAAGGTCAGCCGCCGGCCTGCCCAGACCTGAAAGGCCACTCGGCGCCCGTAGCGATGCAGGCTGGGGGCATGGCTTTCTTCGAAGACCTCGTCGGCATGGTCGTCATCGTGTTCGATGCGCAGGTCGGTCTGGGCGACGAGCAGGGACGCCGCCTGCACCAGATGCGCGTCGAAGAGTTCTTCGGCCTCCTGGCGGGCCTCCATCCAGGTGACGGCCGCCGCCCCCAGCCAGAGCAGGCCCACCAGCAGGCAGGCGCGCAGGGCGATGCGGAACTTGAGGGAGGTGCGTCGCGCCATGCCTTAGCGCTTGCGCACCAGGTAACCGACGCCGCGGATATTACGGATCAGTTCCTTGCCCAGTTTGCGACGCAAATGGTGGATATAGACCTCGACCGTATTGCTGCCCGTCTCGTCGTTCCAGGTGTAGAGGCGCTCTTCGAGTTGGCTGCGGGACAGCACCCGGCCGGCGTTGAGCATGAGGGCATGCAACAAGGCAAACTCCTTGGCGGACAGTTCGACCCCTGCGCCATCGACGCAAACCGTGTGGGCTGCCGGGTCGAGTCGAACCCCGCACGCTTCGAGCACCGGCGCCGACTGGCCTTCGGAGCGTCGGACGAGAGCCCGCAGGCGGGCACCGAGTTCCCCCATGTCGAAGGGTTTGAGGCAGTAGTCGTCGGCACCGCTGTCCAGGCCCAGGATGCGATCCTCCACCGCGTCCCGGGCGGTGAGGATGAGCACCGGCAGGCGGCATCCGCGGGCGCGCAGTCCCCGCAGGACGCTCAGCCCATCCCGGCGGGGCAAGCCAAGATCGAGCACCAGGGCGTCGAAATTGGCCGCCAGATCCCCAGCCAGGGCGTTCTCCGCCGCCACTCCGTCACTGACCCAATCCGCGGCGAAGCCCGCCTGGGTCATGCCCACCTGCAAGGCATCCCCCAGGAGCGGGTCGTCCTCGACGATCAGCAGACGCATCTCCGCCGCACCTTTCAATCCTGCCCGGAATGATGTCGCGATTCGACACGAACGCCAGTTGCGGCACCCGCGAGGCCATCCGCGGACCCCAGCAGCCGATCACCGCCCCAATAAGCGAGGACGGCAAGCAGGAGCAGGACGCCGATGGCCCGGTGCCCGGTGGCGATGCCCTGCCCCGCGGCGCCCCGCTTCTTGCCGGTCAGCATGGCCTTGGCCAGATTTTCGCGATGCAGCGCGCTGCTCAACCCCACTCCCAGGATATGGACGACGACCACGGCCAGCATGGTGCCGGAAACCGCTTCATGAAATTCTTCGAGCCATTCTCCGCCCATCTCCTGATACGTGGCAAACCCGCTCGCCACGGTCGCCAGACCAAGGGCCAGGAGGAGGAAGATGGCCAGCGCTCCGGCGGGATTGTGCCCAAGGTAGTGCTTGGGTTTCCCGGCCAGGAGTGACTTGAGGTAAGCCGCCAGCCGGGCCGGCGAGAACAGGAAGGACGAGAAGCGGGCGTAGCGGGTGCCGATGAGGCCCCACACCAGACGGAATCCGATCAATCCCGCCACCGTGGTGCCCAACATGACATGAAGGTCACGCAGGCGCTCGGATTCCGACGTGAGATAGGCTCCGGCGAAAGACAGCGCCATCAGCCAGTGGAATACCCGGGTCGGAATATCCCAGACCCGAACGCTCACCGCGGGGGGATTTTCGGTCTGCGCGGGGGCGTGCCCCACGGCGGCGTTGAAGGAAGTCGTATTCATGATGTCTCCTCAGGATTGGCGGGGAAGACGAATTTCGCCTTCCCGGTAGCTGCCATCGGCCGCGCCTCTGTGGCAGGCGCCGCAGTTGGCAGGGCTTTTCACCGCCGGCGATCGCCAGACCGCGGCACTCAGCCCGTCGTGGCCGTCCCGGTGCTCGCGCAGGAACCACGCGCTTTGGGTAATGCGGGGCGATGAGGCAGGGGTTTCGCGGGTGTCCGGCTGCCCGGCGTTGGCCGCCAGATAGGCGGCGATCTGCGCCGATTTCCCGGACTCCAGGCTGGCGTCGCTCCCGAAGTGCTTGTCCAGGCCGGACATGAGCAAGCGCCAGGAACGCGCGGAAAGCATCTGCGGCGGATAGGGGACGTGGCAGCTTCCACATTCCTCACGGTATTCCTTGCTCAGGGGAAGGCTGCGTCGCTCGTCGCCGCTGGCGACGGGCGCAGCGAACATCGGCAGCAAGGCGCACAGATGGAAGAAAGTCGCTTTCATGGATTTTCCTCATCAGGGCCTGACGGCGACGAGGTAAGCCAGGACGTCGCTCTTCTCGCGGGGACTGCAGGCGCGCCCCAGGACATCGTTGCAATTGCGCTTGAACCACTTCTCCACCTTCTCCGCCCGGGTAAAGCGGGCCGTGTTGGCCGCGGGCGCCAGGGGATCGATGGCCTTGGCCGTCGTGGCGTGCTTGCCTGGCCCCGCCGGGTTGTCGGTATGGCAGGTGGAGCAACTCCAGTCCTTGACCCCGACCTGGCGGAAGAACTGCTCTCCGCGCCGGGGCGACGCGGCGTAGGCGGGTTCGGCTTGCCGCGCCTCGGCCTCGTAGCGGTTCAAAAATTCGCCGGGGGTCTCCGCCATGGCGATGGGCGTCAGGGGAAGGCTTGCAGTCAGAAACAGAAACAGAGGGAATTTCATCGCGTCCTCCAGAGGGTGGGTACGGACGCCAGCATAGGGAGCGGAACTTAAAGCCCAGTGAATTCCATTGTCCTGAATCGGCCTGATTGGAACCCAGCCCCACCAGCGGCGCCCAATGCCCTTCGCCCACGCGCCGTGCTTGCGCGCCCCCCATTGCGTGACATCCAGATCGGGGATTTCGCGCGTTCGCGTTCCGCCAACTTCGCGATGTCTTGATTTTGCGCAAGGTTTTCTATGAGGAAAGGCATAATTTTCAGGCGTCGATAGCGTTTCGGGAACCCAGCCCATGGATCTATCCACGCAAGGCCGCCTGTGCGAAAAAGCGCCCGCAGGAAGCGCTGGCTCCGTCGACTTCAGCGACTGGGCGGTGTTGTGGGCCAACGAGGAGATGCATCGACTGTTCGGGTACGCGGCGACCGAACTCATCGACCGACCCAGCCGCGCGCTCTTTGCCGACCAGGCCAGTTTCGAGCGCTTCTGGCAGGACGTCCTGCACCAGATCGGCACGCGAAACTACTTCAAGGGGCCGGTCATGCACCGGCGCAAGGACGGCGGTCTCGAACGCTTCGAAGTCGGCGTCACGCCGGTCGAGGGCGTGGCCAACGCTTACCTGGCATCCTTCGACCTCGCACGGCCGGCGCAGGAAAGACGCCGCAATCTGGCTGACCAGTTGCAAGTTCTCGGCGCCATCAGCGATGGGGTCGTCGTCTACTCCGACGCAGGCCGGATCGTGTACACCAATGGCGCTGCCGACGCCCTGTTCGGTTACGGAGCCAATGAACTGCTCGGTCAAGAGGTCTCCCACCTGAACGGCGATGACTCGCCCGAGGCGGAAGAGCGCGCCCGGGCCGTGCGCTGCGCCCTGGGCGACCAGGGGATCTGGCAGGGCGACAGCGTCGCTCGACGCCGGGACGGGAGCCGTTTCTGGATCAATTCCACCATTTCCGGCCACAGTTTCCCGGGGTTGGAGCGCCTGTGGATCGCCGTGGTACGCGACATCACGTCGCGCAAGGCCCTGGAAGACGAGCTCAAGCGCAGCAAGGAACAATTGGAACTGGCGATGCGGGGTTCATCGTCCGGCATGTGGTCGGTGGACATGCTGGGGGGCGACATGGTGTGCGATGGCCGGGTATTCGAAATCTTCGGTCTCGATCCCGCCGGGGCGACCATGAGCCGGGAACGCTGGGTCAGCGCCATCCACCCGGACGACCTGAATTTCGCCACTGCGGTCTTCCGCCAGCACCTCAAGGGCGAAACGCCGATCTTCCAGATCGAACACCGCGTGCGCCACACGGAAGGTCACTGGGTCTGGATTCTGACCAGCGGCAAGGTCATGGAGCGCACCGAGTCAGGCTGGGCAACGCGCGTCATCGGTACTTGCCAGGACATCAGCCTCCAGAAGCGCCTGAGCCAGGAAACGGAAAATCTCCTGATCCGCCTGCAGTCGGTCATCAAGTCCGTCAGCCTCGCCACGCCGGCGGGGCCGCACGCCATCCCCGGCACGTCCGCCGCCGGCAGCCTTACGCGGAGGGAGATGACCGTGCTCACCCTGATCGCCGAAGGCCTCACCTCGACCCAGATCGCCGAGCGCATGCACCTGTCCCCGGGCACCATAGGGTCCCATCGGCGCAATCTGATGGCCAAGCTCGACCTGCACAGCACCGCCGAAGTGACCCGCTTTGCCATGGAACACGGGCTGCTCGCGCGTTAGCCGCAGCCTGCGCGCACGCGCCCTCCTCGAAGACATCCTCTCTCCAGGCTCGAGAGGGGACCTTGCGCACCGTGAAATTGCCCTGAAGAGGAGAGAAAATTACCGCATCCATGCGATGCCGGCGGTCTGGTCACCTCCCTACAATACGCGGTCCTGACCCCGCAGCCCTGAATTCAAAATGAGTCATCATAACGATGCCGCCTGCAGCCTGGAGCGACACCTGGTCGAATCTTCAGCGCAGTCCGACGGAAAAGCACAGTTCGCCGCAACCTTTCTCGCGATCCTGGATTATTTCTCCAAGCCGGCCGGCGGCCTGCGCTGGCCCGATAACCACGAAATCAAGGTCCTCTCAGAGCTCTACGAGCCCGGTACCATCGACCTTGCGAACCTGCGCAACACCTGCACCTCCTGCTCTCCCAACGCGCCCTGCATGGTGGCCCGCGCCCTGGAACTGTGCTCCCATGTCCGGGGTGAGGGGCCTTCCCGGCTGAGCATCTGACACGACCGGCCGCCGCTCTCGAAGCGAAGGTCTGCCCGTCGGTCCACAAGCTCGGAGGGGTCTTGGGCCTGTTCTCAGCCTGGTTGAGAGCAGGCCCAAGACGTCGGCTCGCCTGGGCCCCGAGGGCGGAACCCCAGGGTTCAGCAATCCCAACTGCTTCCGGAGAAGGCGGGCCATACGGTGGCTCCCCGGCCTGACCGCTTTTAGCGACCCGCCCGGGAGCCCGAGTAGCGCAAGGGACCGGGCAACGCCCGGCGTCGACCCTGGGGGCGCCTTCTCTTTGGTGACTTTCTCTTGGCGAGACAAGCGAAAGTCACACGCCCTCAAGGCGGAACCCCCAGGTTCAGCAATCCCATCTGCCCCAGGGAGCAACCGGACACGCCAAGATTCCCGCTGCCGGTGCTATCGTGGAGACCCTTCAAGAAAGCCATCCCCATGAAAATCTGGGTCGACGCCGACGCCTGCCCGGTCGTCATCAAGGAAATCCTCTACCGCGCCGCCCAGCGCACCCAGATCTCCCTCACCCTGGTGGCCAACCAGATGCTGCGCGTACCTCCCTCACCGTGGATCAAGGCCCTGCAGGTGCCCGGGGGCTTCGATGTGGCGGATCAGCGCATCGTCGCAGAGGCCCAGGCGGGCGATCTGGTCATCAGCGCCGACATCCCCCTTGCCGCCCAGGTCATCGCCAAGGGCGCCAGCGTCATCGATCCCCGCGGCGAATTGCTGACCGAAGCCAACATCCAGGAGCGCCTCACCATGCGCAATTTCATGGACACCCTGCGCAGCAGCGGTGTCGAAACCGGCGGCCCGGCGGCGCTCTCCAGCGCAGATCGCCAGGCCTTCGCCAACCGGTTGGATCGCTGGCTGACCAAGCGGGGATAGCCTCTCAGGACGGATCCACCATCTCCCCCACCCGATGCAGGGCCGCCAGGACCACCCGGGTGGCCAGGATGTAGGCGCCATACTTGACCAGCTTGCCGGCAAACAGCGCGGCGCCTATGGCGAGCGGGTTGAGGTCTCCCAGGGCGGAAACCAGCAGGGCGGGCATCTGAGGAAGCGGCAGGGCGGCGATGGCGGCCAGGGCCAGAGGACCGTGCTGCTCGATCCAGTAGGCCGATCGCTCCCAGAATTCATGGGCACGCGCCCCGGGGAAAACACTATCCACGAGACCCAGCCCCAGGGTTTCGACCAGCAGGGCCGTGACCATGCCCCCCAGGGCCGCGCCCACGCAGGCAGCGAGATAGCTTGAGCGCCAACGCTCCGGTGCAAAGACGACGGCAGCGATGATGACCGGTCCATAGGGATAGAGTCCGGTGGCTGCAGAAACGGCGGCCAGGAGGGCGACGGCCAGCGGGTAGGCTCGGGAGTGCCGCGCCCGGTAGAGCATCTTTCCCAGGCGGGAGGCTTCGCCCTCCTGGCGACCGTGGCGGTGAAAATGGGCCACCAGGGCAGCGATGCCGCTGGCTTCGGCGGCGCGGTGCACCCAGCGGGCCAGGGGTCCGTTCATCCTCGAATGATCCCGCGCACCCATGCCCGCCGGGGCGTCAATCCCCGTCCGGCAGGCCGGCCTTCAGGCCCGCGGCGCCGGCCCTGACCGTGACCAGCCAGGCGCCCGCCTGGGGCAGGACATGCTCGCCGTAGAAGCGGGCTCCGGCGATGCGGGCGCGCAGCGGGCCAGCCTCTCCCGCCCCGGCAGCCAGCCGGGCCGCAGCCGCCAGGGCGCCGCGGGCCAGCTGCCAGCCCCCGGCGACGGTCACTGCAAGATTGAGGTAGGGCACCGCGGCGGCGAGGCTTCCTGCTCCGTCATCCTTGGTACCGGCCAGCAGGTGTTCGCTGGCGGCGGTCCAGGCGGCGAGGCCTTCCTGCAAGCGCAGGGCCAGGACCTGCAGGTCGCCCTGCTGCGCCGCCTCCAATTCCCCGACCGTCGCGGCGATGCGTGCAAACAGCCCGCGGGCGGTGGCACCGCCATCGCGCAGCAGTTTCCTGAACACCAGATCGTTGGCCTGGATGCCGGTGGTGCCTTCGTAGAGGGGGGTGATGCGCGCATCACGATAAAACTGGGCGACACCGGTTTCTTCCATGTAGCCGGTGCCGCCATGGACCTGGATGGCCAGGGAGGCGACCTCGACCCCGGTTTCCGTGCCGCCGGCCTTGACCATGGGCGTGAGGAATTCCGCCAGGGCCAGGGCTTCGGCACGCTGCCCGGGTTCGGGATGGGCGCGGGCCCGGTCCATGAGGCCGTAGGCGAGGTAGCACAGGGCCCGCATGGCCTGCACCCGGGTCTGCATGAGGAGAAGCATGCGCCTCACGTCCGGGTGGCGATCCAGGGGCACCGGCCCTTCGCCGGTGAGGGCATCGCGGCCCTGCAGCCGTTGCCGGGCGTAGGCCCGGGCGGCCTGCCAGGCCCGTTCCCCGAGGGCAACCCCCTGCAGACCGACGCCCAGGCGGGCCTCGTTCATCATCACGAACATGGTTTCCAGGCCCCGGTGCGCTTCGCCCACCAGGCTGCCCAGGGCGCCTTCCCCGTCGCCGTAGGCCATGACGCAGGTGGGGCTGGCGTGGATTCCCAGTTTGTGTTCCAGGGAGAGGCAGCGCAGGTCGTTCTTCCGCCCGTCGGGGAGCACCTTGGGGACGAGGAAGAGGGAAATGCCCTTCACCCCCGGCGGCGCGTCCGGCAGGCGAGCGAGGACCAAATGCACGATATTGTCGGCGAGGTCGTGCTCGCCGTAGGTGATGAATATCTTTTGCCCGAAGAGGCGGTAGCGGCCGGCACCATCGGGCTCGGCGCGGCAGCGGATGAGGGCCAGATCCGAACCAGCCTGGGGTTCGGTGAGATTCATGGTACCGGCCCAGGCGCCGCTGACCATTTTTTCCACATAGGCGGCCTTGAGCGCCGCGTCCGCCCCCAGCAGCAGGGCGTCCACCGCCCCGGTGGTGAGCAGGGGCGCCAGGGAGAAGGCCAGGTTGGCCGAACAGAGCATTTCCTTCACCGCCACGGCCAGGCTGGCCGGCAAGCCCTGGCCACCGTACTCCGGCGGGCAGGCGATGCCGTTCCAGCCGCCGGCGCAGAAGGCGCGGTAGGCTTCCCGCCAGCCCGGCGGCGTCGTGACCCGGCCCGCCTCCAGGCGGCAGCCTTCCCGGTCGCCGACGTGATTCAGGGGCAGCAGGACTTCCTCAGCGAAGCGGGCCGCCTCGGTCAGGACCGCCTCGGCCAGGTCGGGCGTGACCTCGGCCCAAGCGGGGCACTGGGCGCCGAGTTCGGCAAAGCCCGCCAGTTCGTCCATGACGAAGCGCATTTCGGCCAGCGGAGCGCGGTAGGCGGTCATGGCGACAGGCGGTTCAGGGCTACCCGGGCGGCAGCGTATTCGCGGGCCAGACGCGCGACCAGGTCGGCGGTGGGGGGAAGATCGTCGATGGCGCCCACCCCCTGGCCCGCGCCCCAGATGTCCTTCCAGACCTTGGCGGTGGTCGCGGCGGCGAGATCGAGCGGCGGGCTCTCCGCGGAGGGCAGATGCTCCGGATCGAAGCCGGCGGCGACGATGCTGGCCCGCAGATAATTGCCCGCCACCCCAGAAAAATAGGGCGTATAGACGATGTCCGCCGCCGTGGAATCGACCAGACAGGCCTTGTAGGCGTCGCTCGCCCGGGCCTCCCGGGTGGCGATGAAGCGGGTGCCGATATAGGCGAAATCAGCCCCCAGAGCCAGGGCCGCCAGGATGCCGCGGCCGGTGGCGATGGCGCCGGAAAGAGCGATGGGCCCGTCGTAGAAGCGGCGCACCTCCGCCATCAGGGCGAAGGGACTCAGGGTGCCGCCGTGGCCTCCGGCGCCGGCGCAGACCAGGATCAGCCCATCGACGCCGGCTTCCAGGGCCTTCTCCGCATGGCGCACGCTGATGACGTCGTGGAAGACCAGGCCCCCGTAGCCGTGCACTGCCGGCACCACTTCCCCCGGCGCCCGCAGGCTGGTGATGACCAGGGGAACCCGGTGCCGCACACAGACTTCCAGATCGTGCTCAAGACGGGGATTGCTGCGATGGACGATCTGATTCACCGCGTAGGCTGCGGCCCCCGGGCAGGCGGCGAGTTCGGCCTCGATGCGCTCGATCCAGCGTTCCAACTCCCCGGGCGGCCGGGCGTTGAGGGCGGGAAAGGCGCCGATGACCCCGGCCTTGCACTGGGCGATGACCAGTTCCGGCGTCGAGACGATGAACAGGGGCGCCCCGATCACCGGCAGGGCCAGGCCCCGGCGCAGGGATTCGGGGACGGCCATCGAGGTCTAAGCACCTTCCTTGAGGGCCCGGCGCAGAATCTTGCCGACATTGGTGCGCGGCAGGTCGTCGCGGAATTCCACCTGGCGCGGCACCTTGTAGCCGGTGAGTTCCTGGCGGCAGTGTTCGATGAGGGCCTCGGCGGTGAGGGCGGGATCCTTTTTTACCACGAAGATCTTCACCGCCTCGCCGGAACGATCATCGGCAACGCCAATGGCCGCCACGTCCCGCACGCCCGGGTGGCGGGCCACCGCCTCCTCGACCTCGTTGGGATAGACGTTGAATCCCGACACCAGGATCATGTCTTTCTTGCGATCGACTAGGAAGACGAATCCGCCGGCATCGACATAGCCCATGTCGCCGGTGCGCAGGAATCCGTCGGGGGTCATCACCTGGGCCGTTTCTTCCGGCCGCTGCCAGTACCCTTTCATCACCTGGGGCCCGCGGATGCAGATTTCGCCCACCTGGCCCCGCTCCACCTCGTGGCCGGCGTCGTCGCGGATCGATACCTCGGTCGAAGGAATGGGCAGGCCGATGGAACCGTTGAAACCATCGAGATCGAGCGGGTTGATGGTGGCCGCCGGCGAGGTCTCGGTGAGGCCGTAGGCCTGGAGCAGCGGGCCGCCGGTGATGGCTTTCCAGCGATCCGCCACCGCGCCCTGCACCGCCATGCCGCCCCCCAGGGTGATGCGCATGGGGGAAAAATCGAGCTTGGCGAAATCGGGATCGTTGAGCAGGGCGTTGAACAGGGTATTGACCCCGGTGGCCACCGAAACCGGATAGCGCCGCCATTCCTTGATGAAGCCCGGGATGTCCCGCGGGTTGGCGATGAGCAGATTGCGCGCCCCGACCATGATGAAGGTGAGGCAGTTCGCCGTGAGGGCGAAGATATGATAGAGAGGAAGCGCCGTGACGATGCATTCCTGGCCGTCGCGGATCACCGGCCTGATCCAGGCGTGGGCTTGCAGGACGTTGGCGGTGATGTTGCCGTGGGACAGCATGGCCCCCTTGGAAACCCCGGTCGTCCCCCCGGTGTATTGCAGAAAGGCCAGATCGTCGTGGCCCAGGGCCACCGGCTTCTGCCCCGCCCGGCGGCCCTCGGCCAGCGCCGCCACAAAATTCACCGCTCCGGGCAGGGACCAGGCGGGAACCAGCTTCTTCACATGGCGCACCACCAGATTCACCAGCAGCCCCTTGGGGAAGCCCAGCATCTCGCCCATGGGGGTCACGACGACGTGGCGCACGGCGGTGCGCGCGATGACCTGTTCCAGGGTATGGGCGAAATTCTCGACGATGACGATGGCCGTCGCCCCGGAATCCTTCAACTGGTGCTCCAGTTCCCGCGGCGTGTATAAGGGATTGCAATTGACCACCACGCACCCTGCCCGCAGGGCCCCCACCAGGGCCACCGGGTACTGGAGCAGATTGGGCATCATCAGCGCCACCCGGTCGCCCTTGCCCAGGCCCCGGCCCTGGAGCCAGCCGGCAAACTCCCGCGAACGGGCGTCGAGATCGGCGTAGGAAAGCTCCCGCCCCATGCTGATGAAGGCCGTCAGGTCGGCGTACTTGCGACAGGCCTCCTCGACCAGGGCCACCAGGGAGGGGCAATGATCGGTGGAAATGTCGGCGGGAATGCCCGCCGGGTAACTCTTGAGCCAGATCTTGTCCATGCCGTCCCCACCTTGTTCTTATGATTCAGACAGGAAGTTAATCCCATCCTCGGCGCCGGGCAAGCCGGGCGCGCGCTACGGGGAACGCGTGGCATGATTCGAGGCAGGAGGAGAACATGGACAAGACGACCGCACTTCAGATCCTCATCCAGAGCAAGCCGGTTCTCGCGGAACGCTTTGGCGTGAGAGAACTCGCCCTGTTCGGATCGACGGCCGGCGACCGTGCCGGCACGGCGAGCGATATCGACGTCCTCGTCACCTTCGACGGTCCAGCAAGTTCGGCCCGCTACTTCGGCGTCCAGTTCTATCTGGAGGATATTCTGGGCTGCCCCGTCGATCTGGTCACCGACAAGGCCCTGCGTCCTGAATTGCGACCTTTCGTTGAGCGCGAGGCGATCCGTGTCTGATTCTCCGGCACGGGAGTGGCAGTTCTATATCGACGACATGCTGGAAACTGCGCGCAAGGTACTGCTTTACACCGACGACCTCGACCAGGCGAAGTTCGTTTCCAGTGGACTCAACGATGACGCCTCCGTGCGCAATCTCGAAATCATGGACGAGCCGGAAAGCCATGTTCCGGAGGAGGTCCGCCGCCATCACCGTCACATCCCCTGGCGCCAGATCGTGGCCACCCGCAATCGCCTGATCCACGGCGACCTGGGAATCGACAACGACACGCTCTGGAGCATCGTTCGCGATGACATTCCGCTCCTGGCCGGATCGCTGGCAGGACTGAAGGCAGGCCTGAGGTAGAAAGGAAGTCCCTCAATCCCCTGGCAAACGCATCGCGAGGGTTTCGGGCGGCTACAGCCGCTCGAACACCCCCGCCGCCCCCATCCCCGTGCCGATGCACATCGTGACCATGCCGTAGCGGCCGCCGCTGCGCTTCAAGCCGTGTACCAGGGTGGCGGTGCGGATGGCGCCGGTGGCGCCCAGGGGGTGCCCCAGGGCAATGGCGCCCCCCAGGGGATTGACCCGGGCCGGGTCCAGGCCCAGCTCGCCGATGACGGCGAGGGCCTGGGCGGCGAAGGCTTCGTTGAGTTCGATCCAGTCCAGGTCGGCGAGGCGGATGCCGGCCCGGGCCAGCGCCGGCGGCACCGCCGCCACCGGACCGATGCCCATGATCTCCGGCGCCACGCCGGCAACGGCGTACGCCGCAAAGCGGGCCAGGGGATCGACCTTCAGTTCCTTGAGCAGGCGCCCTGAAACGAGGAGCACCGCCGCAGCGCCGTCGGACATCTGGGACGAATTGCCGGCGGTGACCGAACCCCGGGCGTGGAAGGCCGGCTTCAGTCGGGCCAGGGATTCCGGGGTGCAGTCGGCGCGGGGGCCCTCGTCGCGGTCGGCGGTGGCGGTCGTGAGCCGGATTTCCCCGCTGGCCAGATCCGGCTGGCGGTGGACCAGTTCCGCCGGCGTCGTCTCGGCCCGGAAGTGCCCGGCGGCGATCGCCGCGACGGCCCGGCGGTGGGATTCGACGGCGAAGGCGTCCTGGGCCTCCCGGCCGATGTTCCAGCGGTGGGCCAGCTTTTCAGCGGTGAGCCCCATGCCGTAGGCGATGGCGCGGTTCTCGTCATGGGCGAAGACGGCGGGGTTGATGGCGGTCTTGTTGCCGGTGATCTGCGGCATGGCGCTCATGGATTCGGTGCCCGCCGCAATGACCGCGTCGGCCTCCCCCAGGCGGATGCGGGCCGCCGCATCCGCCACCGCCTGGAGGCCGGAAGCACAGAAGCGGTTGATGGTCATGCCCGGCACGCTGTGGGGCAGCCCGGCCAGCAGGAGCCCGATGCGGGCGACGTTCATGCCCTGCTCCGCCTCGGGCATGGCGCAACCGACGATCACGTCGGCCACCCGGGCCGGGTCCAGCGTCGGCACCTGGGCCAGCAGTGCCCGCAGCGCCTGGGCCAGCAGATCGTCCGGCCGGGTGCTGGCGTAAAGCCCGTTCTTCTTGCCCACCGGCAGCCGGGTCGCGGCAAGGATGTAGGCGTCCTGGAGCGTGTGCGTCATGGCAATTCCTTTTTGTGGGAGGGGGAAGGAGGAAGGGCTTCGCCCCTCCCTCCTCACCCCTCACTAATTCCTGAGCGGTTTCCCGGTGTCGACCATGTGCTGGATGCGGGCCTGGCTTTCCGGGGTCTTGAGGAGTTCCATGAAGAGACGGCGCTCCACGGTGAGCAGCCATTCCTCGTCCACCCGGCTCCCCGTATCCACCTCGCCGCCGCACAGGGCCACTGCCGCGGCCCGGGCGACGCGGGCGTCGTGGGGCGAAATCTGCCCCCCCTCCAGCATGTTGAGGAGCACCATCTCGAAGGTGGCGATGCCGCCGCGCCCCGCCACCGGAACGTCCCGCCCGGGCATCGGGGGAGTGTAGCCGGCCCGGGCGAGGGCCCGCGCTTCGCCCAGGGCGACGAAGAGCAGTTCCCGGGCGTTGAAGACCACGGGGTCGGCTTCCCGGGCGAAGCCCAGTTCGATCGCCTCCCGGCCGCTGCCCGCCACCTTGGCCATGGCGATGGTGGTGAAGACGTTCTGCAGGAAGGGGAAGACTTCCCCGGGGGTCGCGGTCTGGCGCGCCAGGGCCGCGGCGCGCAGGGCGAATTCCTTGCTGCCGCCACCGGCGGGGATGACGCCCACGCCGGCCTCCACCAGGCCCACGTAGCTTTCCAGGGCCAGCACCCGCCGGGCGGCGTGCATGAGGAATTCGCAGCCTCCCCCCAGGGCGAGGCCCTGCACGGCGGCCACCACCGGCACCTGGGCGAATTTGATGGCCTGGGAGGTCCGCTGGAATTTCTCCACTCCGGCTTCCAGGAGGGCGAATTCCCCCGCGGCCACGGACTGGGCCACCTGTTTGAGGTTGGCCCCCACGGCAAAGGGCGCCTCGTGCCAGAGCACCAGGCCGTCGAGATCCCGCTCCGCCAGGGCAATGGCGCTCTGGACGCCGGCGATGACTTCGGCCCCCAGGGTATGCATGTGGGTCTTCACCGACAGGATGCCGATGCCGGCATCCTGCTGCGGCAGCCGCCAGAGACGGACACCGGGGTTCTCGTAAAGCGTCTCGCCTGCTTCTTCAGGGGTCGGCAGCCCTTCGCCGACCAGCGCTTCCGGGAACACCTGCCGGCCATAGACCGGCAAGGTCGAGCGGGCCACCGCGGCCCGCCGGCGGGGGGACCAGGAGCCGCCGGGGCCATGGACGCCGCTGCGGCCGTCGAAGACCCAGGCCGGCAACGGGGTGCTGCCCAGGGCGCGGCCGCCGGCGACGTCGTCCGCCACCGCCCGGGCCACCTCCAGCCAGCCGGCGGCCTGCCAGATCTCGAAGACCCCCTGGCTCCAGCCGAAGCCCCAGCGCAGGGCGAGGTCCACGTCGCGGGCGTTGTCGGCGAAGTGCTCCAGTTGCACCGCCGCGTAGTGGAAAACGTCACGGAAGATGGCCCACAGGAAGCGCGCCTGGGGATGGGGGCTCTGGCGCAGACCGGCGAAGCGCGCCGCCGGGTCGGGGAGCGCCAGGAGGGCCGCCACCTCGTCGGCCACGGCGCCGGCCGAGGGGCGATGGGCGCCGCTTTGCGGGTCGAGGACGGTGATCTCGCGGCCCGCCTTGCGGTAGATGCCGCCCCCACTCTTCTGGCCCAGGGAGCCGGCGGCGATGAGGGCCTCCAGCCAGGCCGGCACCCGGAAGTGCTCGTGCCAGGGGTCGTCGGGCAGGGTGGCGCCCATGGTGCGGATGGCGTGGCCCACCACGTCCAGGCCCACCACGTCGGCGGTGCGGTAGGTGGCGCTCTTGGGCCGGCCGATGGCCGGTCCGGTGAGGGCATCGACCGTATCGAATCCCAGACCGCTGGCGGCGGTATGGTGCATCACCGCCAGCATGGAAAAGACGCCGATGCGGTTGGCGACGAAATTGGGCGTATCGAGGCCACGCACCACCCCCTTGCCCAGGCGACTCACCAGCCAGCTTTCCAGGGCGTCCAGGGTGGAGGTGTCGGTCTCGCTGGCGGGAACGATTTCCACCAGCGCCATGTAGCGCGGGGGGTTGAAGAAGTGGATGCCGCAGAAGGCCCTTCGGGCCGCCTCGGGCAGCGCCTGGGCCAGGGCCTCGATGGACAGGCCCGAGGTATTGGAGGCCACGACGGCCCCGGGGGCCAGGTGAGGGGCGATGCGGCCATAGAGCTCGCGCTTCCAGTCGAGGCGTTCGGCGATGGCCTCGATGACCAGATCACATCCTTGCAGCCGGGGAAGGTCGTCGTCGTACTGGGCCGGCTCGATCAGGCCCAGGCGATCCCGGGCCGCCAGGGGCGCCGGTTGCAGGGTCTTGAGGCCGGCCAGGGCCTTGCGGGGGATGCGCTGGCGATCCTCCGGCGGACCCGGCAGGTCGTAGAGGAGCACCGGCACGCCGGCGTTGGCGAGGTGGGCGGCAATCTGCGCCCCCATGACCCCGGCGCCGAGGACGGCGGCTTTCCTGACCGTGAGTTTCATCTTTCCTTGCTCCTTTGCTGCTCCAGGTTGAGCGGTCCCCCCGTGTAGGGCGCGAAGCCCGTCCCGAAGATGACTCCGGCGTCGGCCAGATCGGCATCGGCCACCACGCCCTCGCGTACCAGTTGCCCCGTCCGCGCGATGAGGGGCTCCAGCAGGCGCTCGGCAATGCCGGCCGGCGCTCTTCCCGGGCGTCCCTTGCTCGCCCCGTCCGCCGTCCAGGCATAGAAGCCGCGCCCGCTCTTCTTGCCCAGATCCCCCCGGGCGACGCGCTCGGCGAGGCCCCGGGGCGCCTCGCCCGCGACGAGCTGCCGCCCGGCAGCCAGAACGATGTCCAGGCCGACCGTATCGGCCAGTTCCACCGGCCCCAGGGGCATGCCGAAGGCGACCAGGGCCGCGTCCAGGGCGGCGGGATCGACGCCCTCATCGACGGCGAGCAGCGCCTCCCTCAGATAGGGCGCCAGAACGGCGTTGACGAGAAAGCCGGGGGCGCTGGCCACCGGCAAGGGCAATTTGTCGATCTGGCGCACGAAGGCACAGGCGGCGGACACCGCCTCCTGGTCGGTCCCCGAAGCCCGCACCACCTCCACCAGGGGCATCTGCGCCACCGGATTGAAGAAATGGATGCCCACCAGGCGCCGGGGCCGGGCGAGATCAGGGCAAATGGCCTCCAGGCGCAGGCTGGAGGTATTGGTCGCCAGGAGCGCGCCCGGCTTGAGGCGGGCTTCCAGCCGGGCCAGCAGCGCCCGCTTGACGGCGGCGTCCTCGAACACCGCTTCGATGACGACGTCGGCCAGGGCCACGCCCGCGCCCGTCGGATCCGGCACCAGGCGGTCCCGGGCATCGCGCCGGGCCAGGGGATCGCGCAGCCTGCGGGCAAAGAGCGCCTCCGCCCGGGCGAGAGCCGGGGCGATGCGCTCCAGGCCCCGGTCTTCCAGGCTCACCGTGAGGCCGCTCAGGGCGCACCAGGCGGCGATGTCGCCCCCCATGACGCCTGCCCCCACCACATGCACCCGCCGGGCCCGGAAGGAAGAATCCTTGCCGAAGGCCTTGAGGCGCTCCTGCAGGCCATACACCCGCAGCAGGTTGTGGGCGGTGGGCGAAGCGACGATGCGCTCGACGATGGCGGGAGCGGCCAGGGGATTGCCCCCGTGACGCTGCCACAGTTCGAGGATGGCGTAGGGCGCCGGATAGTGTTCGGGCCGCGCCTTCTGCGCCAACTGGCGACGGGCGCCGGCCGCCGCCAGGGCCTTCAGCGGGCCGTTGAGCAGCCGCTGTCCCAGGGCCAGTGGCCGCGGGCCGCGGCTTGAGAGCAACCCCTGCCGCACAGCGGCCTCCTGTACCCGGGGAGCGACGCATTCGTCCGCCAGGCCGATCTGCCGCGCCCGCCGGGCGTCCACACTGCGGCCGCTGAGCATGAGGTCCAGGGCCACGGCGGGCCCGACGCGCCTCGGCAGCCGGGCCATGCCGCCCCAGCCGGGGAAGATGCCCAGCAGGACTTCCGGCAGCCCCAGGCGAGTGGCGGGCTCGTCCACAACCAGGAGGGTGCGGCAGGCCAGGGCGAGTTCCAGCCCGCCCCCCAGGCAGTGACCCCGTACCAGCGCGAGCGTCGGATAGGGCACGCCAGCCAGCCGCTCGAAGAGCCGCCAGCCCCGCTCGACCAGGGTGAGCGCCTGGGAAGCGGAATCCAGCCCGGCGAACTCGTCGATATCGGCCCCGGCGACGAAGCCTGCCTCCTTGCCGGAGCGGATGACCAGGCCGGCCGGGACTTCCCGTTCGCAGTGGTCGAGGATGAGGCCCAGTTCCTCCAGCACTTCCCGTGACAGGGCGTTGGTCGCGGCGCCGGCCCGGTCCAGGATGGCGCTGGCGAGGCCCTCCCCGTCCCGCTCGAAGCGCCAGTGTCGCAGGGGGGTATTCATGGTCGGCATCAGAGCGTCTCGACCAGGGCGGCGCCGCCCATGCCGCCTCCGATGCACAGGGTGGCGACGCCCCGGCGGCCGCCCCGGCGGCGCAGGACGTGCAGCAGGTGGAGGACGATGCGCGCCCCGGAGGCCCCCACCGGATGACCCAGGGCGATGGCGCCACCATCGACGTTGAGCACCTGTTCGTCCGGGGCGCCAAAAGCCCGCTCCAGTCCGAGTTCCTCACGGCACCAGGGTTCCGAACACCAGGCCGCGAGACAGGCGAGCACCTGGGCGGCGAAGGCCTCGTTGATCTCCCAGGCATCGACCTCGGCCAGGGTGAGGTCGTTGTCGATCAGGAGCGGCGTCGCCGCGCAGACCGGTCCAAAGCCCATGGAGTCCGGTTCTAGCCCCGCCCAGCGGACATCGACCAGGCGACCCAGGGGGTCCAGCTTCCAGCGCTCGACGGCAGCTTGTGAAGCCAGCAGCAGCCAGGCGGCGCCGTCGCTGACCTGGGAGCTGTTGGCGGCGGTGATGCGACCGTGGGGCCGGTCGAAGAAAGGCCCCGGGCGCGCCATGCCGGCCGCGCTGGCATCCTCCCGCACCCCGTCGTCCTCGCCGTAAATCCGGCCTGCCGCATCCACCAGGGGAACGATTTCGGCGAAGTGGCCTGCCGCCCGCCCAGCCAAGGCCCGCTGGTGGCTGCGCAGGGCGTAGTCGTCCATGGCCTGACGACTGATGGCGAAGCGGGCCGCCAGGTTTTCCGCCGTCTGCCCCATGAGAAGGCCGACCATGGGATCGGTGAGGCCCTTGAGCAAACCCACCACCGGCGCGAACAGGGCCGCCGGCCGCAGTTTCAGGAAATGGGCGAGCCTGGCCGTCGGGGACTTGAGACCCTGCAGGGCGGCGAACCAGCGCACCATGGTGTCGCCATAGAGCAGCGGCGCCCGGGAGAGGGCGTCGACCCCGCCGGCGAGAACCAGATCGGCCCGCCCAGCGACGATATTGGCGGCGGCCGAATCGATGGCCTGCAGGCCCGAAGCGCAATTGCGCATGACCGTCCAGCCCGGCACCCGGGGTCCGCAACCCAGGCGCAGGGCCACCAGGCGGCCGATATTGGTCTCGTCCGGCGAGGGGGCGGCACAGCCCAGGATCACTTCATCGAGGTGGGCGGGCAGGAAGGGCTGTCGCAGCAGCAGCGCCCTCCCCGCCTGGACGGCGAGGTCCGCAGCGGCAAAGGGCCCAGGCCCGCCCCGGGCCTTGAGGAAGGGCGTGCGGGCACCATCGACCAGATAGACGGGTGCGGGGTAGGCCATGCCTCAGGCGGCCTCCCGCCGCCCCGGGTTGCCCGCGGCCGCGCGCCCCAGGTCGAAGGGGAAGTCGTCCACCCGCACGACCTGATCGCGCAGGGCGTTGCGCCGCCGCAGGATTTCGTATTCCGCTGCGTCGATGATCCCGGCGGCGAAGGCCGCCTGGGCGATGTCGCGCACGTTGGCCTGGGGATCGCCGGCGAAGCGACCCTGCCTTTCGGCATCGCGCACGCGGGCTTCGATGGGCTCCGCGGCGAGAGTGGCGGCCAGGGCCTGCTCGATGGCGCCCACGGGCTCCTCGTCTCCGGGGGGAAGGTAAGTTTCGGCCGTCAGGCGATCCCGGGTGGCCGAGGGTTCGATCAATAAGCGCGCCGCCTGATGCCCCAGTTCGTCGGAGGGCACCACGTAGGGGTGGCCCCAGGGGAAGATGCTGCGATGCAGGAAGCGGCCGATGAAGCGGTTGGGAAAATTGGCGATTACCCCGTCGAAGGCCTGCTGCGCCTTGTACATCGTATCCCACAGGGCCCAGTGGAGCAGCGGCGCGTCGGCCTGGGGCCGCCCGTCGTCCTCGTAGCGCTTGAGGGCGGCGGACATGAGGTACATCTCGGACAGGATGTCCCCCAGGCGGGCCGAGAGTTTTTCCCGCCGCTTGACGCTGCCGCCCAGGACGAGGAGCGAGATGTCGGAAAGAAAGGAAAAAGCCGCGGAAAAGCGCGTGAGCTGCTGGTAATAACGGCGGGCCTCGGGAGCGACCGCGGCACCCACGGCGACGAAGTGCGATCCGGTGAGCCCCAGCCAGAGCGCCCGGACGCCGTGCCGCACGGTGTAGGCGGCGTGGCTCCACAAAGCCCGGTCGAAATCGGCCAGCCCCCGCCGGGGGTCCGGATTCTGGGCGGCCTCCATTTCGGCCAGCAGGTAGGGATGGCAGCGCAGCGCCCCCTGGCCGAAGATGATGAGGCTGCGGGTGAGGATGTTGGCCCCTTCGACAGTGATGCTGATGGGCATCTGCTGATAGGCACGGCCGAGGAAATTGGACGGCCCCAGGCAGATGCCCTTGCCGCCCACCACGTCCATGCCGTCGTTGACCACCTGGCGCGCCCGTTCGGTGACGTGGTACTTGGCGATGGCCGAAACCACCGAGGGCTTTTCCCCCAGATCCACCGCCCCGGCGGTCATGCGCCGGGTGGCGTCCATGAGATAAGTGTAGGCGCCCATGCGGGTCAGGGCCTCCTCGACCCCCTCGAAGCGCCCGACAGCGGTCTTGAACTGGCTGCGTACCCGGGCATAGCCCCCCACGGCCCGTACCGTGGCCTGGGCCATGCCGGTATTGGACGAGGGCAGCGAGATCGAGCGCCCCGCCGCCAGACACTCCATGAGCATGCGCCAGCCCTGCCCGGCCATCTTCGGCCCGCCGATGATGAAATCCAGGGGCATGAAGACATCGCGACCCCGGGTCGGTCCGTTCATGAACATGGCGTTGAGGGGGAAGTGGCGACGACCAATGTCCACTCCCGGGGTGTCCCGCGGGACCAGGGCGCAGGTGATGCCCAGATCCGTGTCGCCCCCCAGCAGCCCGTCGGGGTCGAAGAGCCGGAAGGCGAGGCCCAGCAGGGTGCACACCGGCGCCAGGGTGATGTAGCGCTTGTCCCAGGTGACGCGCATGCCCAGAACCTCGCGTCCTTCCCAGGGGCCGCGGCAGACGATGGCGTAGTCGGGGATGGCGGCGGCGTCGGAACCCGCCCAGGGACTGGTGAGGGCGAAGGCTGGAATCTCCTGGCCCCGCGCGAGCCGCGGCAGGTAGTGTTCCTTCTGTGCCTCGGTGCCGTAGTGCAACAGCAGTTCGGCGGGGCCTAGGGAATTGGGCACCATGACCGACACCGCCAGAGCCGAGGAACGGGTGGACAGGCGGGTCACGACCTGGGAATGGGCGAAGGCGGAAAATTCCAGGCCACCGTAGCGCCGCGGAATGATCATGCCGAGAAAGCCCTTGTCCTTGAGGTACTGCCAGGCCTGCGGCGACAAATCCTGGCGCTCGTGGGTGACATTCCAGTCCTCGACCAGACGGCAGGCTTCATTGACCTCCCGGTCGAGGAAAGCCTGCTCGGCGGCGCTGAGGACAGGCCGCGGGTAGGCCAGGAGTTTTCCCCAGTCCGGATTGCCGCGAAAGAGTTCTCCTTCCCACCACACCGTGCCAGCGTGCAGGGCGTCGCGCTCGGTGTCGGACATCTGGGGCAGCACCTTGCGGTAGGTGGCGAAGAGACCCCGGGTCAGCAGGGTCCGGCGCAGGGGCGGCAGACCAAGCACCAGGGCGAGGCTGGCGGCAAGAAGTGTCAGGACGGTGAGCAGGGCGTTCATGACGAAGCTCCAGTGGCGTGCGGCAGGACGGAATCATCGCCCCCCGGCAGGGGTGCCCGCAGCCCGCCGAGCAGAAAGGACATGAGGCGCGGCAGCAGGCGGGTGGCGCCCTCGTCGGCATGGCTGTCCAGGTGCCAGTCGGTGACCAGGCGCAGGGTGTCGGTGCCGGCGATGGCGTAAGAGGTGGCCCCCAGCATGAAATGGAAGCGCCAGACGATCTCGGCCCGCGGTACGTCCGGCAAGGCCCGGAACAGGGCCGTCGTGAAACGCCCCATCACGACCGAATACTCGTTGGCCAGGAAGGCACGGATGAATTCCGAGGGTTCGGTGAGGGTGCGGCCGAGGAGGCGCAGAAAGACCCGCCCGCCGTGGGCCTCGTCGTCGGCCATGCGCAGCAGGGTGCCGAAGAAGGCATCGACGATCTGGGAAGGCTTCAGGGGGGCGGTGCCGGCGGCCGACTCCATGGCGTCGAGCACCCGCAGGCGCTCGTCGTTCAACCAGTCGAGGCGGCGCCGGAAGACCTCCCGCAGCAGCCCTTCCTTGGATCCGAAGTGGTAATTGACCGCGGCCAGATTGACACCCGCCCCGGCGGTGATCTGCCGCATGGACGTCCCTTCGTAGCCCTGGGCCATGAACAGGCCCTCGGCGGTGTCGAGAATGCGTTCGCGGGTGTCGCTGCTGCGGATTTCGGGCATGGATGCAGGCTCCACGACGGGTTCAGCGTGTCGGCAGCCGAGTCCGGCCACCGGATTCAAACGTTTGTTTGAATGCTAGTCCGGCCCTGCGCCAGGCGCAAGCATGACCTAACCCGAAAAGGAGTCAGTGCGCGGTGACGAGGCTCTCGTTGAGGAGCCGGGTAAAGTCGTCCCGCGTCATGGGGCGCCCGAAGAGGAAGCCCTGCATTTCCCGCGCGCCCACGCTCTTGAGGAAATTGGCCTGCAGGCTCGTCTCGACGCCTTCGGCCACCACGTGCAAGCCCAGGCCGGAGGCGATGGCAACGATGGCCCTGATGATGGTCGAATCTTCCTTGCCCTGCTCGATCTCGCGCACGAAGCACTGGTCGATCTTGATGGTATCGACGGGGAGATTACGCAGGTAGCTGAGGGAGGAATACTGGGTGCCGAAGTCGTCGATGGCGATGCGGATGCCCCGCTCGGCCAGGGCGGCGAGCCGGGCCGAGATGGTCTGCTGGTCCGAGATGAAGACGTTTTCGGTCAGCTCGATCTCGAACGCCCGATGGGAGACGCCGTGGCGGTCGAGAATGCCGACCAGGCGTTCGCCAAACTCCTCGTCGTCGAGCACCGCCGGCGAGATATTCACCGCCATGCGCGGCAGTTCCAGCCCCGTGGCCTGCCAGACCTTCAGGTCGCGGCAGGCCCGCTCGATCACCCAGTCGGTGAGGTTGGCCATGAGACCGATTTCCTCGACCACGGGCAGGAAGCCCCCCGCCGCCACCAGGCCTCGCTCGGGGTGGTGCCAGCGAATGAGCGCCTCGCAGCCGATCACCCGCCGGCTGTCGGAATCGACCTGGGGCTGGTAATAAAGATCGAACTGGTCGTGGTCGATGGCACGGCGGATTTCGTTTTCCAGGGCAAAACGGCGGCTGGAGAGTTCGCCCATGTCCGGCAGGAAGTAGCCAAAGCCGTTCTTGCCCTGGGACTTGACGTGGTACATGGCGATGTCCGCGTGGCGCACCAGGGTTTCGATATCCTCGCCGTGGTGCGGGAAAAGGGCGATGCCGATACTGGCCGTCAGGAAGACTTCCGCCCCGCCGATGAGGAAGGGTTCCGCCATGTCGGCCACCAGCTTGTGGGCGACGACTCCGGCGTCTTCCGGCGCATTGAGGCCGGTGAGCAGGACGATGAATTCGTCGCCTCCCAGCCGCGCTAGGGTGTCCATCTCCCGCAGGCTGCCCTGGAGGCGGCCGGAGACCAGCTTCAGCAGTTCGTCGCCCTTCAGGTGGCCGAAGGTGTCGTTGGCCAGCTTGAAGCGATCCAGATCGATGAAGAGCACCGCCACCTTGCTGCCACCCCGCCGCGCCTGCACCATGGCCAGCCCCAGGCGGTCGCAGAAGAGCGCCCGGTTGGGCAGCCCGGTGAGGATATCGTGGTAGGCGAGGTGGGCCAGACGATCCTCGGCGGACTTGCGCGCCGTGACGTCGCGGGCAATGCCGTACACCAGGCTGCTGAAGCCCCCGGCCAACGCGCCCCGGGGCGCTTCGAAACGGGCGGGAACCAGAACGGCGTCGAAGTGGCGCTCTTCCGATCCATCGGTATTGCGAAAGATGCGGAACTCCACATTGCGTTGGCCGGAATCGGCCCGCTCCAAGCTGTAGCGCAGCTTGTCGACGTCCTGGGGCACGATGACTGACAGGATCGACTGTCCCTGGAGTTCCCGCGGCGCATAGCCCGTGAGTTCGACGGAACGGTCGTTCACGTAGGTAAAGCGGAATTCCTCGTCGAGGGTGAAGATCAGGTCGGGGGACGCTTCCACCAGGAAGCGGTGCTGGGTCTCGGACTGCTCGAGCTGGCGGGCGATCTCCCGGTTGGTCCGTTCCAGGTGGCGGCGCTGCAACACCCGGCGCACGGCATGGAGGAGCACTTCGACTTCGTAGGGTTTGCGCAGGTAGTCGCTCGCCCCCAGACGCAATGCACCGATGGCGGACTCGACCATGGAATCGCCGCTGATGACGATCACCGCCGCCTCGAGCCGGGCGCTGCGGATCATGCCCAGCAGATCGAGGCCGTCGATGTCCCCCAGATGCAGGTCGAGCAGGATGAGATCGATGCCACCCGCCATCAGGGCCGCCAAGGCCTCCTGGCCACTCTCGCAGCCCTGGACCCCGTAACCGGCGTGGCGCAGGATGGCGCACAGGCTGTCCCGCAGGAGCGGCTCGTCGTCAACGACGAGGAGCTTCACCCCTTCCGGAGAGAAGCCGCTCACCTCATCGCCCACCGCAGGCCCTTCAGAACCCAACAAGTCGCCCCCCAACCCCGAACGGAACGCAGATGCTGCGGAGGATTGTAACCGCTAAACGGCGGCGTCTATTACTTTCCGGAGAAGGGAAGAAGAATCTGGAAACGGGTGCCCTGGGCGCTGGAGCGGCAGTTGATGAGGCCGCGCAGATCCCGCACCAGTTGCCCGACGATGGCCAGCCCGATGCCCTGGTGCTGCCCCCCCTTGGTGCTGGTGACCTGCTGGTAGAGGCGGGCGAGGATTTCCTTGGGGATTCCTGGACCGTTGTCCTCGATGGCGATTTCGGCGTGGGACGCGCCCGATCCCGACCCCCAGGGCGCCGTGGTCACGCGCACGATCCCCCCGTTCGGCATGGCCTCGATGGAATTCTTCAACAGGTTGAGGAGCAATTGCTTGACGCCATCCCCGTCGCTGGCGATGTCGGGAAGCTCGGCCGAGAGGTCGAGCCGGATGTCGATCCCCGGCCCCACGGCCAGGGAACTGCGACACAGGGAAACGATCTCGCCGATGACCTTGTTGAGATTCAGAGATGCCGCCCCACCGGATTTCGGCTTCTCCCGGCCCTGGCGCACCGAGTGGAGAATCTTGCCGATGCGGTCGATCTCGCCCCGCACCACGCCCAGTTCCGGCGGTGAGAAGGCCTTGTCGGCGCATTCGGCCTCCAGGACATGCAGATAATTGCGGATGATCGACAGGGGATTGCTGATTTCATGCACCAGGCTGTTGAGCCGCAACTCGATACCCTTGTCGCCCCCCGGGGCGCGCTGCCCGCCCTTGGCATCTTCCAGAGCCTCTGCCGCGCCGCGGCCAAAATGGGCAAGGCAGGCCAGCCTGCCCTCCAGGGCTTCGCGCTCCGCACTGCCATTGATCCTCGCCACCAGGATTCCCACCGCCCGGTGCCGAGTCGTCAGAGGAAGGACGAGAACCCCCTCGCCCCCAACCAGGCGCAGGATCTGCTCATCGATGATTTCACCCCCCCGTTGTCCAGCCAGGAGGAACGAAGGCCCCGCCGACAGGGCTGAGGCCAGCCGGGACCCGGAGTTGCGGGCAAAGGCCAACTGGGCAAGACGGTTCCCCTTGAGCCCCAGCGGACGGGCTTCGAAGCGCTCGCCAACGGCTTCGAACCACAGGGCCGGATCGACGTCGAAAAGCAGCTTGATGGCCCGGGCCAGGCCCTGAACGGCCGCTTCCGCGCCAGCGGCTGGCCCTTGGGCGGCCAGGGTCTGGTCCACCAGGAGCACGTCCTGGATGCGGGAGGCAAGCAGTGCCACTTCGTCGGCCTCGGAAACAGCCGGGCGGGGCACAACCGCAGGAACGTCGGCCGGACCCGGAAGCTGGATGCCCAGTTGCTCCGCCACCGAGACGAGCTCGATCTCGACCGCTTCGAGCAGGCCGCCCAGATCGGAAACCGCCGCCCCGGTCAGGGCGACCAGCGCGTTCTCTTCCTCGCCGGGCTCCCCGCTCCGCAGGACGGCCAGACGGTTGGCCGCCAGCACGATGCGCACCAGAGGATGCGCCGTAGCGACCCGCGCCGCGGACTCGTGGTGGTACAGCACGCTGTCGCCCAGGAAGGAGTCGAGTTCCCACTTCTCCACCAGCCAGGCTCCCACCTCGGCGTGAGTCAGCGCGAAGACCTCGGTCTCCCGGGCGCACAGCGCCTGGTTGTCCTCGTACTCATAGAAAATGCGGGTATAGGTCTCCGGGTCCGAAGCCAGAATGGCCAACTGGCCGACGTCATGCAGCAGGCCGCCCAGATAGGCCTCTTCCGGACTGGCGTCGTCGCTGCCGCGCCGGGCGAGTTCCCGGGCGATGAGAGCGGTACGCAGGGAATGTCCCCAGAAGCGCTTCAGGTCCACGTCCCGCCCGGAAGTGAAACGATTGAAGACCTGCATCACCGACTCGTTGATGACGACCGTCTTGATGGCATTCATGCCCAGGAGCGACAGGCACTGCTCCAGGGTACTGGGGCGCCCCCGCCCGTGGTAGGCGGAAGACGAGGCCAGGGCGAAGACCCGGGCCGCCATGGCTGCATCCTTGCCCACCACGCCCGCCAGATCGACGAGGGAGACGTCCTCCTTGTGGCAGAGATCGAGGAGGCGCAACAGAACCTGGGGCATGGACGGCAGGCGCGCCATGGCGAGCTTGCCGCGGAAATCCCGCGGCCCAGCGCCTGCCGCTGCGACCATGGTGCCTGCTGCCCCGCCACTCATCATGCTATCCCGCCCCGCCCCCGCAAAAACCCCTGGCAGAAATCCTCAACCGCCCGGAAATGCCCAGAATATCATAGGCCCGGGGGGATCGTACCCGCCGCTGGAGCAGCGCTGAGCACGACCGTGAATTTTGCCGCGACCGGCTCAAATCGGGGCTTTCTCCTCGTCGCCGCAACGGGAGGGTTGAAGCCCTCCGGCGTGCTAAGCTGCGCGCCTTCGTTTTCCAGCCTCCTGCCATGAGCCTGCGTCTCGCCATCAACGGCTACGGCCGCATCGGCCGCTGCTTCCTGCGCGCCCTGCACGCTTCGCCCTGCCGTCGCGACATGATCGTCGTCGCCATCAACGAGCCCGCCGATCTCGAAAGCATGGCCTACCTGACCCGCTTCGACTCGACCCACGGCCGCTTCGCCGCTCAGGTGGGCCTTGCGCCCGACACCCTGCTCATCGACGGCCAGCCCATTGCGGTGAGCCACGGCCCAAGGCCGCAGGACGTGGATTGGAAGGCCCTGGGCATCGATCTCCTGGTCGAGGCCTCGGGCCGCTACGCTCACCGCAGCGAACTGGAGGCCTTCATCGCC
>Ga0268298_10001068_pt1 | contig 33376 bp, 32 predicted proteins | sample WWTPWeurt_MetaG_FD_194462 | JGI IMG/M metagenome (GOLD analysis project Ga0268298, IMG submission 194462) | Activated sludge microbial communities from WWTP in Nijmegen, Gelderland, Netherland - WWTP Weurt | ecosystem: Engineered > WWTP > Aerobic digester > Activated sludge | place...
TGATCGAGTTCGGACCAATAACGTTATCTTCGCCGATCTCGGTATTGCCATACAGATACGTATTCGGCATGAGGGTCGTATCGCGACCGATCTTCACACTCGCTTCAATGTATACGGAGGCCGGGTCAATCATGGTCACGCCGTTGAGCATATGCTCGCGGTTGATACGTCTGCGCATGGCAACCTCTACTTCGGAGAGATGTACGCGCGTGTTCACACCGATGGTCTCTTCAAGCTCATCCATTACCATGGGTTGAACGGCCAACCCGGCAGCGGTCGCCAGTTCCACGGTATCGGTCAGGTAGTATTCGCCTTTTTTTGGATTCTTGGGAATACGATGCAGGGCATCCCACAGCCAGTTCGCATCGAAGCAATACCCGCCTACATTCAACTCTTTGATCTTTGTCTGCTCCGGCGTGGCCACGTATTCCTCAACGATCGCCTCCACCGAGCCATCGGCCTTGCGGACAATGCGCCCAAACCCGCGTGGGTCACCGGCGACCACCGTCAGCATGGACATCGGTCCTTTGTTTTGCTTTTGAGTTTCCACCAGCTTTTGCAGGGTTTCGCCGCGGAGCAAGGGCATATCCGCATAGCAAACCACAACAAGATCGGTATTCCCTTTCAACAAAGACTCAGCCTGCATCACGGCGTGGCCGGTCCCCAATTGCGGCTCCTGCAACACCGTCTGCGCGGAGTCTCCAAGGTAATTTGTAACCTCCTCTGCTCCGTGCCCCACCACCACCACAGGCTTTTCCGTAGTCGAGCGCTGGATGGCCTGCAAGGCATGCCAGATCATGGGCACGCCCGCAACCGGATGCAATACTTTGGGCAGGGAGGATTTCATACGCGTCCCCTGCCCAGCGGCGAGAAGGATGGCGGTTATTTTCATGGAGTCACCTCAAATAAAAACGGGATTTTTGTGGGCTCGCCACGCAAATCCCGTTGATGAAATCGTCCGCCTCAGCGGACAGGTTTGGCTGGGGCACCTGGATTCGAACCAAGATCCACAGCTCCAAAGGCTGGTGTGCTGCCATTGCACCATGCCCCAGTGCGGGCGAAATTGTATCACAAATTCATTTGTCGTCCGGGAGGATGCCCATCTTGCGGGCTTCTTCAAATGAGATCACCTCCGGGCTGGCCGGTTTGTTGGCATGTTTCTCCGCCGCTTCGCTCCAGAAGTCATCCGCATTTTGCGGCTGTCCTTTCCCAGCGTTGGCTTGTTTGAGAAGGGCTTCCATTTCCGGGGCGGGAGATGCCTGAGCCAATTTCTCGGCCAACACTTTGGAGACGGGAACAGTCAAGACATTGGAAGTGGCGCTCAGCTCTTCGGCCACGCCCATGAACTTAAGGGCCTTTTCCATTTGATCACGCAGGGCAAACAGGCTGTGTAAAGTATCCGCAGCGCGGTCTTCGGCTGCAAGCCCATTCCCGGCGACAAGGAGGGCATATTGAGGGGTGACAGGGATGAAGAGCATATCGTGATCTCCTCCCCGAAAGACATGATACAGGTTCAACATTTCCTGATGATTGATGCGTGCCACTTTAAGGCTTGGGGCATGAAAGGCCATCAAGGTGGAGATAAGCGAGACTTCCATGCTGGGATCGCGCAGATCGCCCGTACGAGCCTGCACCAGCCCACGGTCATTGAGCAGAAAGACCGCATCGGCTTTGATATCCTGCCTGAAGTTGGCGAGCAGGTCTGATACGCGAGAGTGTCGCTCCTCCACCTGCGGGCCGGGCTTCTCAGTCGGGAAAATGGTCTGCACCAGGCCCAGTCCGCGTTCAACAGCATCCAAAAAATCGGCCATGGAAATGGGCTTGTCAAAAATGGCCAGCGCTCCGGCATTGAAGATCTCTTCACGGGTCTTTTTATCGGTCACGCCGGTGATGAGGATTACCTTCGCCTCAGGATGACGGGCGCGGATCTTGTGCATCAACTCAAGCCCGCTCATGCCGGGTAGTTTGTAATCGGTCACCAACAGGTCCACCTTGTGGCGCGTGGATTCAAGCAGCGCCTCTTCACCGGAAGGAGCCTCCATGATCTTGAGGTCCTTGTTCTTGAGCGTGTCGAGAGTGGCGTGCAGAAGCCGCAAGATATCGCGATGATCGTCAACCAGCAAAATTCTGCGTTCCATAATTTCCTAATCCAACACCGGGAAGGTATTTATAGTGGAATAAAACGATGGGTTTCCTGATGTTTCAACACGCAAATTATAGCAAACTTCAAATACGGGATTCCAATCAGTTTTGACAGGCATCACCAACGCCGATCGCTTCAATATTCCAAAGCGGGTTGGCCGTGGCATCCAGTTGGAATTGACATACATCGGGGCGGGCAGCAGCGATGCGGAGTCGATAGTAGAGCGGGATGGCTGGAAGGTTTTCGGAGAAGAGGATCTCGGTCTGACGGATCGCATTAAGGTACTCCTGGCCGTCGCGCAGGGCGAGTTGCGCATCGCGACAGGCCTGGTCGTAATCCTTATTCTTGAAACCGGTCACATTGGTGCCGCTCCACAAATTCTCTGCGGACGGCATCTCTGAACTGGTGAACCATTCACAAGGCGCTTCAATACCATCCACTCCAAGGGCATATTCAGCGAGGTCAAACTGACGACCCAGAAGCAATCCGTTCGGACCACCAGTGTAGAGTTCGTTGGCGGTCAGATATTTGACGTTCAAACCGATGCCGCATTCTTCAAGCGATTTCTCGAGGATGCCTGCCACCTGGCGACGCTGGGTGGAAGTGGTGGTGTAATAGTTCAACTCCAGCACGGCATTGTAGGAGACGTTCTCCACATTGTTCAATGCACGACGCGGCGTGGACGGGTCGTTATCTTCATCCAGCCAGCCAGCCTGCTCGAGCAGGGAAATACCGATCTGCGGGTCGTAGGGGATGCCTTTGATATTCTCATCGAACACGGGATGTTCGATCGGCACATAGGTGGTTGGGACAGTGGTCAGCCCGAACAAGGTGTTATCCACAATGGATTGACGGTCGAGGCAGTAGGCGATGCCCTGGCGGGTGTAGAGGTCAGCAAATAGATCCTGCCGGTCTTTCTGGATATCGTAGCCGTTGTCGTAGGATGCGGGAACAAGCCCAAGGCCAAGCCATTCGATGGACATACCGGTCGAATAAAAGACCTGGGCCTGTTCGGCGGTTTGCATCTCCTGCAAAAGCCCCACATGGTTCTCAAGGTTTATGCTTGGGTCGAGAATGTCACAGCTGCCTGCAATCAGATCGGACAGGGCTGTATCCGGGTCAGGGGTGAAGCGGAATTTCAGAACATCCAGTTTCGGAAAACCATCCGTTGCCCTGAAATAGTACGGATTTTTGGATAGGGTGATGCTTTCGCCGGGACGCCATTCATCCACCTTGAAGGGTCCCCACCCTAACGGTTCGCGGGAGGCGACATCACTTTCGGCCAGTTGCTCCGGGGAGAACTCGCTCCAGATGTGTTTCGGAGCGGGCGTCCAAAAATTGGTGAAATAGGTCTGGTCGATGAAGCCGGGCATGCCGAACCATTGAAGGGTTTGCGGGTCGGCAGCCTCATAGACTTGTGTGCGGTCGACGAGAAATTTATTGACGTTATTACCCTTTTGGACCTCGAATGAGTAGATCGAATCGTCAGCGGTGAGCGGTGTACCGTCCGACCAGGTCAGGTCGGGCCGGAGGCGGAAAGTGACGATCATCTGGTCCATTTCAAGCGGGGCAAGGCCATCGTATGTAATGGCACAGTCATCACTGGTACAGCCGGCGGGGCGCACACGTAACCCTTCGGCCACGGCTGCAATATTGCCATCCGCGTCGAGAACCTGATCTCCAACCTTTACCTGGGTCTTTACGATCTGACCATCCCCGTTTTCGATGGAGGGAATCTGGGTCAGGATCACCGGGGCGTATTCATAGGAAATGGTATCAAAGGGTCCATCGTACACAGCCGCGAGGATGCTCCTGGCCGCACTGTTCAATTCGCCGAAGGGATACAGGCTGTTCGGCTCCTGCCCCAGGCAGACAGTTAAGGAAACCAGTTCCGGCTGTACCGGGGTGGCCGTGGGAACGATCTCCGTGGCGGCAAGGGGCGTTGGCGTTTCCACCTGGGTGCCCAATTGCAGACAACCGGAAAGCAGCGCCATCACAATAAACAAAGCGGGAATGTGTCTCATTTTCATAAAATACCTGCCAGAGATGAATCCTGATGGAAGTAGAAACAGGAAAGGGAATAGAAGGCAATTATACCCAGCGCGGTCATAAATTCGCTTTTCAATTTTCATCGATGAGGAATTAAACAAAAAGGGACCGCCGTACGGCGGTCCCTACTTTTTTCAATCTGTTACTCTGCCAGCCAGCAAGCCACCCAGTGACCGGGGCGAATCTGCTTGAACTCGGGCTCGTCCTGGGAACACTTCTCCACAGCAATGGGACAGCGGGTATGGAAGCGACAACCCTTGGGTGGGTTGAGCGGACTGGGCACATCCCCCTTGAGGATGGTGCGTTCGCGCTTCATATCCGGATGAGCCACCGGAATGGCGGAGAGCAAGGCGCGGGTATAAGGGTGCAACGGCTCACGATAAAGCACGTCGCGTTCGGCTAATTCGACCATCTTGCCGAGATACATCACCGCAACACGGTCAGAGATATGCTCCACCACGCTCAGATTGTGAGCAATGAACAGATAGGTCAGGCCGAATTCCTTCTGAAGATCCTTGAGAATGTTCAGCACCTGAGACTGGATGGAAACATCCAAAGCGGAGACCGGTTCATCACAGACGATGAATTTGGGGTTCAAGGCCAGAGCGCGGGCAATACCGATGCGCTGACGCTGGCCGCCGGAGAACTCGTGCGGATAACGGCGGGCATGATATTCCTCAAGTCCCACTTTCTTCAACATATTAATGGCCACTTCCCAGCGGTCCTTTGGATGGCCGATATTGTGAATGTGCAGCCCTTCCATCACAGACTCGCCGATGGGGATGCGGGGATTTAAAGAGGCATAAGGGTCCTGGAAAATGATCTGCATATCGCGGCGCAAAGGTTTCAAATCCTTTGCACCCATCTTTAAAATATCCTGACCGTTGAAGGAGACTTCACCAGCAGTCGGTTCGACCAGACGCAGAACCGTGCGGCCAATGGTCGTCTTTCCGCAGCCGGATTCGCCCACCATACCGAGCGTCTCGCCTTCTTTTACTGCAAAGCTAACGTTATCCACCGCCTTGACCCAGGCCGTGGTGCGTTGTAAAAGTCCCGAGCGAACCGGGAAATACTTGACGAGATTCTTGACCTCCAACAGGTCCGATTTTCCTTGCGTTTGTTTGTTCATCGTATCCATGTGAGTATCATCTCTCGTTTTTTATTTTGCAGTCTTGCCGGGGGCCTTATGGCCTTCAGCATCCTGGTAGAGCCAGCAGCGAACTTTGTGACCTTCAGAGACCTCGATCAGATCGGGGTGTTTTTCCGTGCAGATCGACAGGTTGTTATCCATACGGGCCCGGCAGCGCGGGGCAAAGCGGCAGCCTGGGGGCAGGTTGATCAGATTCGGTACTGAACCGGGGATGACATCCAAACGCTCACGGACATCGCCCAACACCGGAATCGAACCGATCAGGCCGCGGGTATAGGGGTGAAGCGGGGTATCAAATAGCGAGGCCACCGGCGATTCTTCCACGATCTCGCCTGCGTACATCACCGCCACGCGGTTCGCCATCTCCGCGATAACACCCAGGTCGTGCGTGATAAGGATCATCGCAGAACCCAGTTGCTTCTTCATATCGCGCATCAGATCCAGGATCTGGGCCTGAATGGTTACATCCAAGGCGGTGGTGGGTTCATCCGCGATCAACAGATCGGGAACACAAGCCAGCGCCATTGCGATCATCACGCGCTGTGCCATACCGCCGGACAGTTCATGGGGGAACGACTCGGCGCGGCGTTCCGGCTCAGGAATGCCCACCAGTTTCAACAACTCAACAGCGCGCTCCCGCCCCGCTTCCTTGCCGAAATCCTGATGAATGTCGAGAACCTCCGAGATCTGGTCACCGGCACGGAACACCGGGTTGAGCGCAGATTGCGGCTGCTGGAAGATCATTGAAATGCGGTTGCCGCGTACCTGCATCATTTCTTCTTCGGTGGCTTTCACAAGGTTCTTACCATCGAACAGGATCTCACCTTCCACGATCCTGCCAGGCACGCTGATCAAGCGCATGATGGAAAGGGAGGTCACACTCTTCCCGCATCCAGATTCACCCACAATCCCAAGCACTTCACCGGGATTAACATGAAAGTCCACCCCATCCACGGAGCGGACCACGCCATCCTCGGTATAAAAATAGGTCTTCAGGTTTTTGACTTCCAACAGTGGCTTTTGAGCGGTCATGGAGGGAACTCCCAAATTAAGATTGGTGCATTATAGCAAAAAAAAAGCGAATTTGCCTTTGTCAGCAAGGATGAAAAAAACGCTTCACCCGACCCCACACCTGAAACTACCCATCATCTATGCAGCACTCTGATAAAAACGTGCCTGCAAACAGGCTATGTTTGCAGGCACGCAGACTTAAGATCGGATATGGCTAACGATACTGATCGTCATCATCGTTTTTCTTCTGGCGAACCCGTAGCAAGGCTACGCCTGTAATCCCCAGGAACAACCCCAGGACAGACAGAGTGTAGGAGAGGAAATTCAGAAAGAAAGTCGACTCCACCACGTGAATGACCATCAGAAAAGGCATGACGCAACCGAACAGCATCATCCCCACTGCTACAACGACCAGGCGTTCCGGGTGCTCGAGGATCATTATTTATACAGCCAGCAGGCAACGAGATGATCATCCGCCTGAAGTTCATAGGGCTCTTCCACATCGCAGATGTTTTCCATCCGGCGCGGGCAGCGCGGGTGGAAGCGGCATCCACTGGGCGGGTTGACCAGGCTGGGCGGTTCGCCCGGCGGCAGTTCACGGTATTGAAGCGCATTGTTCGCATCCGGGTCCGAAGTGGCATCCATCAATGCAGATGTATACGGGTGCTTCGGGTTGTGGACAAGGGAGTTTACCGGCGCTTTCTCAACGATATTCCCGGCGTACATCACGAACACGCGCTCTGAAAAGTAGCGTACTGTGGAAAGATCGTGCGTGATATAGATCACGGCCAGGCGGTATTTCTCTTGCAAGCCACGCAGTAATTTAAGGATCTCCACGCGCACGGAAGCGTCCAGCATCGAAACCGGTTCATCGGCTACGACCAGCTTGGGTTCGAGGATGATGGCGCGTGCGATCACCACGCGCTGCTGCTGTCCGCCGCTCAACATGTGCGGGAACTTGTGCAGGAAGTCATCCACCGGGCTGAGTTTCACCTCTTCCATCACCTTGCGGACGCGGCGTTCGCGCTCGGCGGGGTCCTTGACTCCGTTGATGATCAACGGTTCCTCAAGGATGCGTTGAATGTTCATGAAGGGAGCCAGCGCGCCAAAGGGGTCCTGCTGAACATACCCGATCGCAGCACGATACTGGCGCAGGTCTTCAGCATGGAACGCGCTGATATCCTTGTCCTCAAAAACCACCTTGCCCTTGGTGGGTTTGTTCAAGCCGAGGATGGTCTTCATCAAGCTGGATTTACCGCAACCGCTCTCGCCTACAATGGCGATGGTCTCGCCATAATGCAGGTCGAACGTGACACCGTCCACTGCCTTGACATATCCGGCATGGCCGAGACCGAAGCGGCGCAATTCGAACCACACATGCAAGTCTTGAATGGAGAGAAGCACATCTCTTTGTTTGTCTGTCATCTTGTAAACCTCGTATAGATTTTCTTCGTTACACAAACTAGGATGTGTAGAGCCAGCACTTGACCTGAATACCATCCACGTTCGCAATAGGCGGTTCTTCAGAGCACTTTGCAAAACGTTTCGGGCAGCGACCGGCAAAACGGCAACCCTTGGGCGGGTTCAACAAGCTGGGCGGCTGACCGGTGATGAACTCCGGCTCCTGGTTGGCGCGCAGGCGCGGCACACTGGCCATTAGCATGCGCGAGTAAGGATGCAGGGGCTCAGCAAAGAAGCGGTGCGCATCACTCACTTCCACGATCTGACCGGCATACATGACGGCCACCCGGTCAGCCAGTTCACTGGAGGTGGCGATGTCATGAGTGATCAGAACGAAGCTGACTTCCAGTTCCTTCTTCAGGCGCTTGAGCACGTTAAAGATGTTGGCCTGGGTCAGTACATCGAGTGCCGAGGTCGGCTCATCCAGAACGACCAGGGCGGGAGCCGTCACGAGGGCCATGGCAATCGCCACACGCTGTCGCATCCCACCGCTCAGTTCAAAGGCATAGCGGTCAAGGAAGTCAACGGGCACGCCCACGTGCTGGAACATCTTGGCAGCTTGCACCAGGGCTTCCTCTTTCTTGACGCCATGATGCACCATCATCGGCTCAGCAACCTGATCGCCAACTTTCAACACCGGGTTGAGCGAGTTCATCGCCGCCTGGGGAACGAGGGACATCCGCACCCAGCGCACATTCTGCCGGTATTGTTCCTCGTCCATCGCCATGGTGTCGGTGCCTTCAAGGAAGACCTTGCCGCCATATCGATCAACATTGCGGGGCAATAAGCGCAAAATGGCTTTTGCCAACGAGCTCTTTCCGCATCCAGATTCACCCAGGACTACAACTGCTTCCTTGTAGCCCAGATCAAAGAACACTCCATCCACCGCCTGCACACTTCCCTTGGTAGTTTTAAAATGCAACACCAGGTCTTCAATGTGCAATAATGTATTTTTTTGTTGTTCAGCCATGTACTTATACACCTCGCAAGCGGGGGTTGAAAATTCTATCCAGGGAGAAACCGACCATCGCGAAGGCGAGGCCTGTGATCATCAGGATAACAGAGGGTTCCAGCACCCAGTAGAACTGGTTCTGGAAGAGTGCGCCATTGGCAATGCCCTCCTGAATGACCTTGCCCCAAGTCGGGAGAACCGGGTCACCCAGGCCAAGAACCGTCAGGGACGCTTCAAGGAACACATTGGAAGGGATCAGAATCACCAGCTGGGGGATCAACAGGGGGATGATACGGGGCACCAGATATTGCATGATGATGCGCCAGTTCCCCGCGCCATACGCACGAGCCGCTTCCACATACGGCGATTCCTTGATCTGCAAAAAGACCGCGCGATAGCCCTTGATGCCGGAGCCAAAGATACTGAGCATGATCACAGCCATCAAAATGACCCAAATACTACGCGAGTAAAAGGTACCGATCATGATCAGGATCGGCAGGAAGGGCAAAACAAGGTTGACCTCGGTGATGCGCTGAATGAGTTCGTCCACCCAACCGCCATACCATGTTCCGATCGCGGCGATGATCATTGTGATCAGAGTGGTGCCCAACGCAGCCAGCAGGCCAAAAGCCAAAGCAACAGGGGCACCCCACAAGAGCGGGATGGTCAGATCACGGCGGCGGTGGTCGGTTCCAGCCCAACCGTAGGCTCCCCCATAGACAACCATCTCTGCATCAACGGTCGAATTCTCTTCGAAACCTACGCCTTCAATCTGAAGTTCATAATGTCCCTTTACCAGGGTCGGGGGATCTGTGGCTAAATCCAGAAGGACGCCCTGTTCGGGGCTGTTGCCTTTCAGTCTGCGGGCCAGCTTTGCATCCTGTGAGAAGCGATAGGTCTGCGTTTTGCCAACAGCAAAGCTGCCAATGCGAACTTCGCGACCGTCTGGAGTAATAAGCGTTATGGATACGAACGGCTCTTTTTTATCAAATTGAGAAGTAAAAAAGAGCGTAATCTCCTGAGGAAATGAATTCGAATCATATTCAAACGGGAAGGAGATAAAAATCTTATTCGTTTCGTTCGAGTATTCCTCTGTTTTCGTCCCATCGCCATCGGCGGAATTAAACGAAAAGGTCTCAAGGAGATCATCTTTCCTGAACCAATTCACCCACTTGGGCTGGGCCGTCTTGGGCGTCTTATACCAGACGTTCTCATCACCGCGCCACAGAGTGATCGCTTTCTCATACGGAATGGCAATCAGGGTATAGATTGAAATTGCCACCATCAAGAGGATGATCACCAACCCCACAACAGCAGATGGGTACTGTGAAAGATCGGAAAAGAATTTGCGGATGGAATTCATTTAGCGCCGCCTTCGCTTCCAATCTTAACTCGTGGGTCGACCAAGGCATATACAAAATCGAGCAGAAAGACGGTTACTGCAAGCATATAAGAGAAGATCACGGTAGTACCGACGATCACAGGGGTATCGTACAAGCCTACCGCAATGACCGTGGTGCGACCGAGGCCGGGCCAGTTAAAAACCCCTTCAAAGATCGGGGCGCCCGTCCAGACGCCGATCAGAAGAAAAGCAAAGTTTGTGATAATGGTCGGCAGAGTGGGACGCATAATATAGCGGCGCTCCACATCGCGGGCGGTGAGCCCCTTGGCCTTGGCCATTTCCACATAATCTTCACTGGAATAGATCAGGAAGAAAGTCCGCTCGGCATAAATCGAGTAGGCAACGGAGTTCAACGCCAACGCCAGCGTGGGCAGGATCATATGTTTGAGCAGACTCAATGTGTAATCAATCGTATTATCGGGCGGGGGGGCATCCACCATACCGCCAAACGGGAAAATCTTAAGGCCGGCGGAGAAGATCAGAATAAGGAAGATCCCATAGAACCAGGCAGGCGCAGCAGACATGGGGGACGCACCCACCACCAATTTGTCCAGGAAACTTCCATAACGCCGAGATAAATACAAAGCCGCAAATAATGTTCCAAAGAATAACAGGAAGTTGGTTGTCCCAAACAATAACAACGTGGAGGGCAAACGTTCCAGAATGATAAGTTTGACCTGTTTGGAACCGGTATCGCTATTCAAATATTGAGCAAAACCAAGGTCGAGAACGATGGCACTTTTTAAGAATGAAAAGCTGCGAAGGGCAAATGGCTGATCAAGGCCGAGGCGCTTCTCTTCCAGGGCGATGCGATCTTCGATCAAGACAGCACGCTGCTCACCAGAGAGGCTTTTCAGGCTTGGGTCATTCATCACCTGCAATTGGGTGTTTTCACGTATCTCGCCACGGCGAATTTGATCCACATACCCGCCCATGTTAGCGATCAATATGGTCAAATACAAGCCAATGACCACGGTCACAGCCATGGTCACGAGTCGCACAAGCATGTATTTCCCGACGCGCACAACTGCGCTATCGGCTAAATTCTTTTTTGGTACTGTAACTGGAGCTGGCAATGTGGATTCGGCCATGTTACACCTTCCTTCAGTAAAAATTTGGCCCGGTAGAGTTGCCCCTACCGGGCCTGCGAGCAACTTACTTAATTATTTTACAGTTACAAACTCGAAGGAAGCGAACGAAGGAATGCTCACAACCTTGGAGACGACAGCCACTTCGATCTTGTTGGCGCCGGCTTCAAAACCACCGGTGACATCTGCACCGAGGTTGACCACGTACTGGCCATCCGCAACGAATTCGGCATCGCCGGTGGCGATGAGTTCGCTGTTGGAGTTGAAGACGAGGTACTTGACGCCATCGATCTCAGCCGCAGGATAGGCTTCATCGTTGAATGTCACGAAGACATCAAAGGCGGCTTCCTGTCCGGCAGTGACCTGTCCATCGCCGCTGACTTCAACGGTGGCGACTTTAGCAACACCGAAGCGATCCCACTTGTTGGCAAGGTCGGGGTAGGCTTCATAGCGCTTGAGCACCAGGTTGCCTTCGGTCGGGAAGACCTGATCGAGGTACATCGGGCCGGTACCAACCCAGAAGGTACCCTTCGAAGCGTACCAATTCTGCAGGTTGGTGTAGCGGGCAGCGGCTTCATCAGCAGTGACGAACTCGCCGAGTGTCGCAGCGTAGGGGATGTAGCTTTCGGCCTGAGCCTGATCGAGATACTTCTTCTGGATCTCGAGGGTGGGGCCGGCAATCATATTGGTCCACTCAACACCCAACGTACCAGCCTTGTCGGTGGTGAAGGCGATTTCGCCGTTCTCTTCACCGAGGATGGCGGGGGTCAGGTTGTGCCAGCCGGCCTGGCCATAGCTATAGGCGCTGCCGGGGAACCAGCTCAGACCGAAGTTTTCGGCATCGAGCTGATAGCCATCATAGTAGGTGGAAATGACGAGCGGGTCGGTGGATTCGATCTGAACGCCCTTGAAGACGGACAGGAAGGCATCGAGCGCAGGAACCGCAGCTTCATCATACAGCTTGCTTTCGGGCTTGGCAGTATCGAAGGTCAGGATCATGCCCATGACAAAGTCACCAGCAGAGATCGGAGAACCATCGTGCCAGGTCACGGTCTGGTACAGGTCGGCAGGATAGGTCCAAGTCACTTTGACGAGAGAAGTGGCGCCATCGGGGAACTTCTCACCCACGGTGACGAACTTCTGGTTGGTAGCATCCCAGTCGGCCCACGCTTCAGCGGGGACGGCAATGTCGCTGGCTTCGAAGCTAAGGTTGACCCAGTCGAGGGTCTTGGTGATGGGGAGGCCTTCCTTGGCGGTGACGCTCAGGGACTCAGCGCGCTGAGGCCAGGCAAGACCGGTGTAAGGATCGGGCATGCTGGCAACATCGCCAGTAGCGCGGTAGGGCATGGAGTCAGAAATCCAGTTGGAGCCGCCAATGGGGTTCCAGGGATCAACGAGGTTGTCCTGCTGCGCGACCTTCACAGAACCACCTTCCTGGTCGCCGATGCGGAGGGTGTACGGCCACAAGCGTGAACCGGAAACACCACCTGCGAGGTCAGCAGCCACGGTGATGGTATTCTTCTGGGGGAAGAAGGACAGGGTATCGATCACCCACACGCGGACGGAGTCCTGCATGGCAAGTTCCATGGCGGTCTTGAACAGATCGCCGCGTTCATCCATGCTGGTGAAGGTGTTGTTCCACAGCTTCTCAGCAACAGCCTGATATTCTTCGGTGGGCTTGTAGTTCTGCCAGAGCGGGGAGCCACTGCCGAGCGGGGTGTAATAGAAGGCAAAGTTGGTGCCATCATCGCGAGCGATCGCGGTGTTGATCCAACCGCCGGTGTAGAGGTTCCACTGACCTTCGTTCGGGTCGCTACCATTCCAGATCGGGGAAGCTTCGGAGCGGCTCTTGTATTGGCGATCGACAGTGAAGCCGATGCTCTCGAGCTGGTTGGAAACATAGTCACCGATCGGGGTGCGTTCATCTTCGGTACGGATAAGGAAGACGATGGTCACAGGAGCGCCATTGAATTCCCATTTGCCATCGGCATTCTTGGTGGCGCCCATGGCTTCCATTTCAGCGGTGATGACTTCGTTGGCCTTGTCGGGGTTGTAGGCGTACTTCGCTTCCAATTCGCGGGCCACGTCAATGTAGCGGGCATAGTCCGGGAAGGCGCCGACGAGCGGCAGGTACTTGGGGGTGCCCAGACCACCGAAGATTTCCTGAATGACGAAGTCGCGGTCGATCAGCATGTTCAGCGCTTCGCGGACCTTGGGGTTACCAAAGGGATTCAGGCGGCCATCAGCAAAGGTCTGAACGGGGTTGGAAGTGATTTCGAAGTTCAAACCAAAGGAGGTCGAGTAGGAAAGGTTGGAATCAGCCTGAACGGTCTTGAACTGTTCGGGGTCGGTGATGCCATCAGCATACACGTCAAGATCGCCAGCCTGGATCTGGGAGATACCAACAGCGCTGTCGCCTTGTTCAACGAAGACAACCTCATCCACCCAGGGACCCTGGCGGGTAACGGGGACCGGGGTCGGTTCCGCAGGGGCTTCGGTAGCAGCGGGAGCTTCAGTAGCAGCAGGAGCTTCAGTAGCAGCAGGAGCTTCAGTAGCAGCGCTACCGCAGGCGGCAAGAATCATGCTGGCAACGACCAACAGACCAAGCCAAACAGACAAACGGTTTCGTAACATGTTTTCTCCTCCAAGAAGAAAAGTTTAAGGGGGGTCGATTTTTTTGACATTACAAACACGTACAAACTATAAATATCGCGGAACGCACCACCTCCTTAATATTACGATTTTATTAGGTGCCTTACAAAAGTAAAAATAAGCACAATAAATTATACCTAATTCTCAAAGCGCGTCAACGCTGAAGCCCTAAAAACAGGATGTATAGTCACATTAACCGGGGAAATTACCCCTTCGCGGTTGAAAAAGACCCTACCAGAGAGCTGTTTTTCAGGATTGACATGATGACCTTACTGGATTCTTTATTACAAAGAAATGACACGCAGACTCCACGCCTCTTTCCTAAACCGGTCGTGATTCTCCCCATTGAACGGATCATCGCTCAATTTTTTCTGTTAATTCCTTGTTGACAATCGCTTTTCCCTAACATAGAATTTGATCACATCATCCATTTCATATTGAAGGAGAAATCATCATGCTCAAAGAATTCAAAGAGTTCGTCATGCGCGGAAACGTGCTCGATATGGCAGTAGGCGTTATTATCGGCGGTGCGTTTGGCAAGATCGTCGGCTCACTTGTCAATGACATCCTCATGCCCTTGGTCGGCTTGCTCATGGGCGGAGTCAACTTCAGCGAACTATCAGTCACCGTTGGTAGCGCCACCATCATGTGGGGACTCTTCATCCAAACCGTGGTGGATTTTCTTATCATTGCCTTTGTCATCTTCCTCATTGTCAAATCGGCAAACAGCATGAAGAAATCCCCCGCACCAGCCCCTGCCGCCGCCCCCACCACCAAAGAATGCCCGCACTGCTTCAGCACCATTTCCATCAAAGCCACTCGTTGCCCGAACTGCACCTCTGAATTGAAGGCATAGGGGCGACCCGTCAAACTCATCAAGATACTTTGCTTAATCAGGGAGGGTCGCCCCTACCCTGCATAAAATATATTATCCAAGGCGAGGACAATAGTCCTCGCCTTACCATTTATAATGTCCCCACCATGAACCTGGATTTCATCAACAAACTCAACCCTCAGCAGCGCAGCGCGGTCACAGCGGCGGATGGACCTGTAATGGTCGTGGCAGGTCCCGGGTCCGGAAAGACGCGCGTATTAACTCAACGCATTGCATATCTCATCGCCAATGAAGGCGTCCGCCCGTGGCAGATTCTTGCTGTCACCTTCACCAATAAAGCTGCCAAAGAAATGGACGAGCGCGTCAAAGCGATTTTGAACGAACAGGCGACCGAAGGCATGATGCTTGGAACCTTCCACTCCATCTGTGCGCGGATTTTGCGGCGCGAAGCCGAGCACTTGCCGGTGGCGCAGAACTTTGTCATCTTCGATGCCGACGACCAGCAGAGTTTGGTCAAGTCCATCATTCGCGAGATGAATTTGAATGAGAAGTTGTACCGTGCCAACAGCGTACATGCTTCGATCTCGCGTGCCAAGAACGAGTTGATTCTGCCGGATGATTACCCCATCAACACCTACCGCGATGAAGTAGTGAAGCGTGTGTATACCGAATATCAAAAGCGCCTCATCGCCAGCAACGCCGTGGACTTTGACGACATCCTCGTGTACGCGACGCAGTTGATGGAAAACAACCCCACTGTGCGTGAAAAATATGCGCAGCGGTTTCGGCATGTGCTAGTGGATGAATTTCAAGATACCAACCTCGCGCAGTATGCTTTGGTGAAGAATCTTGCTTCTTATCATAAGAATATTTTCTGCGTGGGCGACCCCGATCAATCGATCTACGCCTGGCGCGGCGCGGACTATCGCAACATTCAACGCTTTGAGCAAGACTATCCCGACTCGCAAACGATTTTGCTTGAACAAAATTATCGCTCACACCAAAATATTCTCGATGTCGCCATGGGCGTGATTGACCGCGCCAGCAACCGAAGAAAAAAACGTCTGTTCAGTGACCGAGGTGCGGGCGAGAAGATTTTCTTCTACGAAGCGCGTGATGATTATGGCGAGGCATCTTTTGTAGTGGACACCATCGCGCAACTCGTCGCATCCGGCGCTTTCGAGCCGAAAGATTGCGCGGTGATGTATCGCACCAACGCCATGTCCCGCCTGATCGAAGAAGCCTTCTTGCAGGCCCGCCTTCCTTATAAATTGGTCGGTGCACAACGCTTCTATGGTCGCCGCGAAGTGAAGGACATCATCGCTTTCATTCGTCTCGCCCACAACCCCGCCGACGAAGCCGCTCTCAGTCGCGTCATCAACGTCCCGCCGCGTGGCATTGGTGAAAAGACTCTCACCACTTTACATTTAGTGGCGCGACAAAATGACACCAACGCCGGATTTGTCTTGCTTAACCTTGCTCACGGCGCAGAGTCGAATTTCTATAAATCCTTTACGGGTCGCGCCGCCCTGCCTCTCGCGGACTTTGGCGGCATGCTCGCCAACTGGCATGCACTTGCAAAGACCAGCACCGTCGCAGAACTTTTCGACCGCATTGTGCGCGACATCAATTACAAAGAATACATCGTCGAAGATGATTCAGAAGAAAGTGCTGACCGTTGGGAGAACGTCCAAGAACTCAAGCGCCTCGCGCTCGAATACGATACTCGCACCATAGACGACTTTCTGGAGAACGTGGCGCTTATCGCTGACCAGGACACGCTCACCGACGCCAACGCTCCCACCCTGCTCACGCTCCACGCCGCCAAGGGTCTCGAATATGGAGCGGTCTTCATTGTCGGTCTCGATGACGGCATCATTCCGCACAGCCGTTCCTTCGATGAAGTGCAACAAATGGAAGAAGAACGCCGCCTCTTTTATGTCGGCATCACCCGCGCCAAAGACCGCCTATATCTTTTGCGCGCCATTCAACGCGGCGGGCGCGGCATGGCAGAAGACACCTTTCCCTCGCGCTTTATGGATGATGTACCTTCGGACTTAATTGTTGGGCGAACACGCACTGGACGTAGCCTCAAAGGCGCTCCCTCTGACATTAAGTGGTCGCTTCCTACCCCGCCGATGTCTGCTCCTGTCGCCCAAGCCTTATACAAAGCCGGGACTCGCGTCCGCCACGCTATGTGGGGCGACGGAATCGTCCTCGACTCACGCATGCAAGACGGCGACGAGATCATCGACGTGGTCTTTGAGTCGGTAGGCATTAAACGTCTCGCCGCAAGTTTGGCGAATTTGAAGATCATTTAGACCATAGACGATAGACGATGGACAATCTATCGTCTATCATCAACTGTCCATCGTCCTCCAAAGGAGACTCCCATGCAATACGTAAACCTCGGCAAAACCGGCTTGAAAGTATCACGTCTGTGCCTCGGCATGATGACGTATGGTGCGAAGACTTGGCGCGAATGGGTATTGACGGAAGAAGAAGCCAAGCCTTTCGTAAAGAAGGCGTTAGACGCAGGCATCAATTTCTTTGATACTGCCGATGTGTATTCGATTGGGGAAAGTGAACGCATCACGGGCAACCTTATGCGTCACTTTGGTGTAAATCGTCAGAATGTGATCATTGCCACGAAAGTAAACGGCGAATTGAGCTCAGATATCAACGACCGAGGACTCTCGCGCAAGCACATCATGGACGGCATCGACAATTCGCTCAAACGCCTGCAAATGGATTACGTGGACTTGTACCAGATCCACCGCTGGGATTACAACACTCCCATCGAAGAGACGATGGAAGCGCTAAACGACATCGTCCGCGCGGGGAAAGCGAGATATATCGGGGCGTCGTCCATGTTTGTGCGTCAATTCATGAAGGCGCAACATGCGGCAGAGATGAACGGCTGGACGAAGTTCGTATCCATGCAGAATCACTACAATCTGGTCTATCGCGAAGAAGAGCGTGAGATGATTCCACAGTGCGTGGAAACGGGTGTGGGACTCATTCCATGGAGTCCCATGGCACGCGGATTCTTCGCACGCAATAGCAAGAATGGTGCACAAACCACCCGCTACAAGACTGACGGCTTTTTTAAAGAGCTGTACGGATGCGAAGATGATTTCCTTGTTGCAAACCGCGTGGAAGAGATTGCCAAAGAACGCGGCATAACCTCTTCTCAGGTTGCGTTGGCTTGGGTGTTGTCAAAGCCTTATATCGCCTCCCCCATTATCGGGTCCAGTAAAGAGGCGCATTTGGATCAGGCATTGGCAACTCTTGACATCAAATTATCGGATGAAGAAGTCAAGCGCCTTGAGGAGTTGTATCAACCCCACCCTGTATTGGGTCACTCTTAATGTTCTATCGCTTCTTATATCTTGGTTTCAAGATCTATTGTTTTCTTTTCCGTCCGATCCGTGTTGGGGTGAGGGTCATGATGGTCGAGAACGAGAGCGTCTGGTTGGTGCGTCACACGTACCTGCCGGGATGGTTCATGCCGGGCGGCGGAGTGAAAAAATGGGAGACGTTGGATGAAGCAGCACGGCGCGAAGCCCACGAAGAAACCGGCGCGGAATTGGGCAAGGTCGATCTTATGGGGGTTTTTACGAGCTACATCCAATGGAAGACCGACCATACTTCCGTTTTCCTCTGCAAGGATTTCAAGTTTACAGGGGAGTCGGATGCGGAGATCGCAGAGATGCGTTTGTTCCATTTGAATGCCCTGCCGGAGGATACCTACTCCCTGCATCGCAATCTCCTGGAAAAATACGGGCAGGGAAAGGTCTGGCCCCGGTTCGGGGAGTGGTGAAAGTTATCCAGACGAATTGAAATTAAGGGGAGTTGGCAACGTTGTAAAAAATTCAAAACGGTATAATAAGAAAAAATCCAACGCGAAATGGAAACAGAGACCCATGACCCGTGAATCCATCAAGATCGTCATCCCCATGGCAGGCTGGGGCACCCGTATGCGCCCCCATACCTGGAGCAAGCCCAAGCCACTTGTCAGTGTGGCAGGCAAGACCTCGCTCGAGCATGTCATGGACATGTTCAAGACCCTGCCAGACCCCAAGAACGCCGAGTTCATTTTTATTGTCGGGCCTTATCTCGGTGAATTGCAGGTTCCTGCATTCATTAAGGAAAATTATCCGAACCTCAAGGCGCATTATATTGTCCAGAGTGAAATGAAGGGACAGTCGCATGCGCTCTGGCTTGCGCGAGAATATTTGAAGGGTCCGATGATCATGTGCTTCTCGGACACTTTAATGGATACCGATTTTTCCTTCCTTGCCAGCGAGGAAGCCGACGGCGTGGCCTGGGTGATGCCGGTGGAAGACCCGCGTCGCTTCGGCGTCGCTGAGAAGGGATCGGATGGCTGGGTGAAGCGCTTCATCGAGAAGCCGCAAAGCCTGGACAATAATCTTGTGGTGGTCGGCTGTTATTACTTCAGGGATTCCGCCCAACTGCTGGCCGCCATAGACGACCAGATGAAGCGCGGCGTGATGCTGAAGAACGAGTACTTCCTGACCGATGCCATCTCGATCATGATCGATGCCGGGGCGAAGGTGCGCACCCAGAACATCAGCACCTGGCTGGATACAGGCACGATTGAAGCAACCCTCGATACGAACAAGATCCTGCTCGAAAAGATGGGTTCACAAGTTGGGAAGTTCGAAGGTTTGAATGTCGAGATCGTCGAACCGGTGGCGATCCATGCCAGCGCAAAGATCAGCAACGCGAAGATCGGCCCGTTCGCTTCGATCGGCGCGAATTGCAAGATCGAGAATGTCCAGATCTCAGAGTCCATCGTCGAGCCGGATTGCGAGATCAAGGATGCGGCGTTGAATCGTTCTCTTATTGGGAAACAAGCCAGGGTCAAGGGCAGAGGCGATGGGCACGTCATGAAATTGAATGTAGGGGATACGAGTTCGATCGAGTTGTGAGTCCGCATGGAAGCCGTTGAGTGCAGGTCAGATACGGAATATGCGGAGCGTCCGCTTTCGCTGGTGTGGGAGGGACGGCGGTATGAGATCGCAGAGATCTTTTCGCGCTGGCGTGGACCCGGTGAGAAAGGCTTTTGCGTCAAGACCGTGAACGGTCTGGCGTTCGAACTTACGTACCAGGAAATCTCAGACGACTGGCACGTACAACCCATTTAAGTCGCTGTGAGGGCGTTAAACCGTCCTCCTCGCAACGACACGCTACAGGAGGCTCAATGCAGGAAGTTGGCGCAGTACAAAGACTCTCGAAACGTGTGGCCGGGCTGAAGCCCAGCGGCATTCGAAAATTTTTCGACATTGCCGCGACGATGAAGGATGTCATTTCGCTGGGCATTGGTGAGCCGGATTTCACCACGCCCAAGCCCATTCTAGATGCGGGCATCCGCTCACTGCAAAATGGCGAGACGCACTACACTTCGAATTCCGGCAAAGTGGAATTGCGACAGGGCATTGCCGATAATTTAAAGCGGCTGTACAACGTGCAGTATGATCCCGCCAATGAGGTCATTGCCACCGTTGGCGTGTCTGAAGCGTTGTATCTTACATTCACGGCCGTGCTCGAACCGGGTGATGAGGTCATCATCCCAACCCCTTGCTTTGTCTCCTACCAGGCTGAAGTGATCCTCGCCGGCGGCGTGCCGATCGAGATCCCCGCGCGGCTTGAGAACAATTTTACGATAGACCCCAACGATATTCGCAAGGCGATCACACCGCGCACGAAGATCATTTTTATCGGCTACCCATCCAACCCCACCGGCGCCGTCGCCCCGCGCGATGTGATGCTGGAGATCGCAAAGATCGCGGAGGAATTTGACCTGCTCGTCGTTTCGGATGAGATCTACGACCGCCTCGTCTATGACTTTGAGCATGTCTGCTTCCCGGCCTTGAGCGAAAGCCTGAAGCGCCGCACCGTGTTGCTTGGCGGCTTTTCCAAAGACTATGCCATGACCGGCTGGCGCATCGGGTATGCCTGCGGGCCCGAGGATATTATCAAGGGTCTGGTGCGCATCCATCAATACACCATCATGTCTGCGCCGACCACCGCTCAAGATGCCGCCATCGAAGCCTTGAAGACGGGCGAACCCTATGTGCAGGAAATGATCGCGGAATATGACCGCCGCCGCCGCCTGCTTGTGGATGGATTGAACCGCCTCGGCCTCTCGACCTTCGAACCGCGCGGTGCCTTCTATACCTTTCCCAACATCCGGGCCTCCGGCATGGATGATGAAACCTTTGCTGAGAAATTATTGCGCGAGGAAAGCGTGGCGGTGGTGCCAGGCAATGCCTTTGGACCGGGCGGCGAGGGGTTTGTCCGCGCCTGTTACGCCACTTCGTATGAGCAGATCGAAGAGGCCTTGCGCCGCATGGAACGCTTCATGAGCAGGCATGGGTAGATCGTTCGTTAGAAGTTAATGTTTGGGGGTAGTAAGTAGTAAGTGAACGCGAAGGTGACTGTTGCTTTGCAAGTGACAGTCACCTTTTGATTCAACCGCCTGCAATCTTGGTTTTGTAGCCAAGTTTTTGGAGTACCTCCGCCATGCGCTGGCGATGCTCCCCCTGAATTTCGATCACACCGCCTTTCACGGTTCCGCCCGTGCCGCATTCTTGTTTAAGTCTCTTGGCAAGCACCTTCATATCCTCTTCCGTGAGGATGAGGTTCTTCACAACTGACACCACCTTGCCGCCCCGGCCGCCGGATTCGCGGTGCAGGTAGGCGGTTTGCTGTTGGGGCGGGAGAGAACGGGCATGAGAAACAGCCTGCTCCCTTTTACGAAGGTCGCCTTCTTCAGAGGACCAGACCGTGCGATTATTATTAGGCATGGAACACTTCCCTATACAAAATATTCATCTTAAGGGGCAACCGCAGGGAGGACATCACCGCCGATCACCTCATGCACGGTCTTAACGGTCAATCCATTCGCCTGTTGGCTGCCCAGCCAATCTGCAAAGGTGGAGAAGGTCTCCAGATCCACAGAATACTGATCGCATCCGCTGCAAACGTGGTGGAACACAAAGATCGCCCAACCCCCGCCATCCTTCGCTACTTCTTTTACGTAACGGATCATTTTTGAAGAATCAGTATCCTGCACAATGTAGGGCATGGCTCGCAGCGCAAAAACATCGGCAGGTGGGTCAACTTCCGGGCCCTCGGAAACCCTGCGCGCGTTGTTATATCCGCAATCCTTTACAACCTGCCTGGTCTCGTCATTAAAGTAGCCATAGGGATACGCAAATGATGTCACTTCAAAACCAAACCCGATCAAGTTCGACCGGTCCTGACAGATCTCACGTCTCAGGTCTGCGCCGCTCACATCCGTCAATTTGGTGTGGCTTAACGTATGCCCACCGATCTCATTTCCGTCTGCGTACAGGTCGCCCAATTGTTGCCGGGACATATATCCGTCGGTTCCAGTAAAACCACTGACCACATAAAAAGTGGCATGGAGATCGTTACTTGCAAGGATGAGCCTTACAAGGTAATTATCCGCATCTCCATCATCAAAGGTCAGGCTGACAAGGGTGCGATCAAACCGGATCCCGGGGTTTTGAGACGACTCAGGCGACGGTACTGTCTGCGTGGAGGCAGAACAGGCGGTCAATAAAAAAGACAACAGAAGATACTGGGCTATTTTTCTCATGATGGAAATGATTATACTCAGTGTAGTTGAAAACACTTTTAAATAGGATTGGATAAAATAACTCCATGAACGACATCACCCTCCGCACACTCCAATTCCTGCTTTCCCGCCTCGAACGCATCTCCGCCGATTCGTCGGTGGCGTACCGCGCCAGCGGTGTGAGAGGGTCAATGCTGCGGATGGTGGAAAAGTTGGAGAGAGGCAGACCCGTTCCCAGTCAAGATGTGAAGCGGTTGATCGAGAGTGGATACGCCCTCCTGCAGAGAGCAGCTGAAGAGAAGGTCCGGTAAAAGCAAAAAATCACACGGGCAAAAATCACTGCGGGATTTTTTCTTATGTGGTACATTTTGGCTGAAAGTACAACATCCTAGGAGAAGAAACATGCTGGCACTGGGCATTGACATCGGCGGTTCGGGGATCAAAGGTGCTCCCGTCAATATTGAGACCGGGGAATTGACGGCGGAGCGTGTACGTATTAAAACGCCCAAGGGCGCGAAGCCCGAACCGGTGGCAGAAGTGGTGGCCGAGATCGCGCGTTCGTTCAAATGGACTGGTCCCATCGGAGTGGGCTTCCCCGCGCCTATCAAGAATGGGGTTGCGCTAATGGCCGCGAACGTGTCTGAAAAATGGATCGGCATCAACGCCGACGAACTGCTCACAAAGACCACCGGCTGTGTATGCAAGGTGGGCAACGATGCGGATGTGGCCGGCATGGCTGAGATGAAGTTCGGCGCAGGCAGAGGACAAAGCGGCACGGTCATTATGATCACCCTGGGTACGGGCATTGGCACCGCCATCTTTTATAACGGTCACCTGCTGCCAAATACCGAATTCGGCCACCTCAAAATGGACGGCAAGGACGCCGAGCACCGCTCATCCGATGCGGCGCGGCAGGCAAAGGACATGTCCTGGAAAAAATATGCCAAACGCCTGAACGAATATCTCTCTGAGATGGAAAAACTTTTCTGGCCAGACCTGTTCATTGTAGGCGGCGGTATCAGCAAGTATCATGAAAAATACCTGCCTCTGCTGAGCCTGCAAGCAAAGATAGTCCCGGCCCAGTTCCAGAACGAGGCAGGTATCGTCGGTGCCGCGCTGTATTCACAAGGCATGGACGTGTAGATTTTCAATCAAAAAAGGCCTGGCAGGCTGTTGAAAACCTGTCAGGCCTTTATTTTTTTAACCTATTGCGCTTTCACTACGCTGAACTTTTCTTTTCCAATGCGGTAGTTGCCGCTGTGCTTGATCACCTGTTCAACCACATCTTCGGGGATATCGACAAAAGCAATTTTTTCTTCGATCCGGATCTTGCCGATGATATTGCCGGGGATGTTGGCGTGGAAGGCGATCTGCCCCACAATATCGTTCGGGCGAATGTTGTGCGCCTTGCCTTTGTTGATCTTGCAACGCACCATGCCTTCTTCGTGGGCGCGGCTGCCTTTTACACGGGACTTATCGCCGAAGCGAGTGAAGGCCGCTTCACGCGCACCCCGCCCGCCACGTGAAAAATCTCGGTCGCGGCGTTCCTCGGTGACTTGCGCCACTTCAGCGATCGGTCGCTGTTTCTCATCGCCACGAGAAATTTTGATGGCGGCAGCAGCAATGTTCATCACATCGTGTCCGCCGTCGATCAACTCTTGCACCATTTCAAGTTCACGTTTGAAACGTCCGCGCCCGAGCCATACTTTGAGTTTCTCCACCACCTGTGACTCACGGTGTTTCGCGATCTCTTCGGGGGTGGGCAGTTCCATTTGTTTTACGGGCTGCTTGGTGAGTGCTTCCACTTCACGCATGCGGCGTTTCTCTTTGGGAGAGAGCAAGGTAATGGCAACACCCGTCTTGCCAGCACGACCCGTACGACCAATGCGATGCACATAGACTTCGGCATCGTCGGGCAGGTGATAGTTGAAGACGTGTGAGATATCGTCGATATCCAAACCACGCGCAGCCACATCGGTAGCGACGAGGACTTTCAACTGATTGGCGCGGAAACGTCCCAGCACACGTTCGCGGGCGTTCTGATCCAGGTCACCGTGAATGGCTTCGGCGGGAATGCCGCGAATCACAAGTTCATTGGCAAGGTTGCTGGTCTCAGCACGCGTGCGGGCAAAGATGAGGGCGCTGTGGATGGGTTCGATCTCGAAGAGACGAGTGAGTGCATTGGTCTTGTGGCTTTCATGCACAAGATAATAGCGCTGTTCAATGGCTGCAGCGGTGAGAGTGCTTCGTTTGACGGCAACCGTTTGCGGGTCCCGCATGAAGCGATCTGCCAGTTTGCGAATCCGTGCGGGCATGGTGGCGCTAAAGAGAGCCGTCTGACGCTCGGAGGGAGTCTCCGCCAGAATCTTTTCGACTTCTTCGACGAAGCCCATATTGAGCATTTCATCCGCCTCATCGAGGACGACGGTCTTGATGCCGTTCAAGAAGAGGACTTTGCGTTCAAGGAGATCGTTCAAACGACCGGGCGTACCTACGACAATATCCACACCGCGCTGCAGGCTGCTGATCTGCGGACCATAGGGCTGCCCGCCATAGACAGCGAGCACACGCACGTGCAAATGCTTGCCATACTCTTTCATCGAGTCGGCAACTTGAAGCGCGAGTTCGCGAGTAGGCGCGAGCACCAAGGTTTGCGGATTCTTTTGTCTTTCAAAGTTGTTGAGAATGGGGAGGGCGAAGGCAGCGGTTTTGCCTGTGCCAGTTTGCGCCTGACCGACCACGTCCACGCCGGTGAGCATGAGGGGGATCATGCCTGCTTGAATGGGAGTCGGCTCGGCATAGCCGAGTTCAGTAATGGCCTGCATGATCTCGTCACGCAGGTTGAGGGAGGAAAAATCGGTTGTCATGTTTAGTCCTTTAATTGGGTAGTCGGTTGGTCAGTGATCTTTCGACCACCCGGCTACATAAGGGCTCGTCCTGACAACTCTTTCAATATTCTTCCTGCTCAACAAGGCCTGCTTTTGCAAGCAGCGCCCGCCCAACAAAAAAGCCCGGGAGGTCTCCTCGGGCTACTTAATCAGAGTGGTCAAAACAAGTTCCCAGAAATACAACGGGCGTGAGTGTACCACAGAATCCGCGTAGGACAAGTTAATGGACTGGTTCTATGCGGATTCTGTGACCGGACATCAGACCGTCATCAATACAATGGCGATCAAGGCACAAGCCACCCCGATCCATTGATTCCGGTTGAGGCGTTCCTTGAGAAAGACCCATGCCAGCATGACGGTTGCGCCGGGGAAGAGCGAACTCAACACCGCGGCCACATCCAACCGACCGGCCTGCCCCGCCAGGATGAAAAAGAAATTCCCGCCCAGGTCCAAAATGCCATTGGCTGAAATGATAGGCAGCGCGGAAGTGTCGATCTTCCAATCTGCACGAGTGACGAGCAAATAAACCGCCAGCAGCAGGATCCCCCCCGTACGCGAGAAGACCATCGGCCAGATGACCGCGCCGCCATCCCCGGTCGCCTGGTGCATGAGGATAAAGTAAAAGCCAAATCCGATGCCTGCAAGCAGGGGCAATTTCAAGTCCGAGAGATGCGAGAGAATGTCCTTCATTCCATCCCCGCTTTGCGAGATCATCCAAACCGCGATGAGGGCAAAGGCAAAACCGAGGATGGTCAACGCATCCGGCAGGCCTTCAGTGAAAAGCCCCACCACCACCGGCAGAGCCGCAGCCAGCAACGCCGAGACCGGCGCGGCGATGCTCATCATGCCGATCGCCATGGCGTGATAAAGCATCATCAGGCCGACGCTGCCCAGAACGCCCGCCAGCGCCGCGAAGATCATGGTGCGCGTACCCGGCATCTGTTCGCCGGTCAGGCTGATGACGATAAAAAGAAAGGTAATACCCACCACTTCGCCATAGAACACAGAGCGATAGGCGCCCACCTTGCGGGCGGCCAACCCACCCGTAAAATCACCCGCGCCCCAACTGAGCGCGGATGCCAAACCAAAAAGAATCGAAAGCAATTTTTTCTCCTATTTTTTTGCCCGCGCCAGAACTTTTTGTGCGTTCTTCAACAACGGCATATCGATCATTTTTCCATCCAGTGAGTAGGCGCCTTTGCCTTCTTTTTGACTGGCTTCGAAGGTCTCGACGATCCTTCTCGCGTATGTGATCGCTTCATCGGACGGAGTGAACGCCTCTTGCACCGCCTGGACCTGATTCGGGTGAATGATCTGTTTCCCGCTGAAGCCGAGTCCTGCCCCGAATTCCGCCTCGGCTTTGAGCGCTTCCATATCCTTGTAATCAATGGTGACGATATCAATAGGCTGCAAGTCATACGCAGCGCAAGCCACAATGACCGCCTGCCGCGCATACAACAATTCAATCGCATCCATTGAGCGGACCGCGCCAATCGACGCCGCGAAATCTTCGCCGCCGAAGATGATCGCATCCAGGCGCGGATGTGCCGCGATCTCTTTGAGATTCAATATCCCTTTGGCGGTTTCGATCCCGATCAGAATCCGAATCGAGTTGACCTTCCAGCCGTTCCTCAATTCGGCATCTTCAATGATGCGGCTCACCCATTCCACCTGCTCAAATGATTCGACTTTGGGAATCACGATCCCATCCGGGTGATAAGGCAGGACCGCTTCGATATCATCCTTCTCCCAGCCCGAACCGACCGAGTTGATGCGCGCCAGTTTTTCGCTTGCACCAAAGTCCAATTCTTGCAGCGCCCTGGCGATGGTGGCACGCGCCTCGGCTTTTTTATTGACAGCGGTACCATCTTCCATGTCCATGCAGATCGAATCCACGCCCAGGGTAATGGACTTGGTGATCATCTTCCAATTGTCACCGGGCATGTAAAGCAGTGCGCGTCGGGAATGCATTTATGACCTCGTAATTGGTAACTAGAGATTGGTAATTCGTGATGAAAGAAGGAAGGGGATAGAAATGAGCAATTATTTTCTTTCTTCTTTCATCTTTCCTTTTTAAGGAACATCGCCGTTCTTTCAAATTCCACTACAACTGTTCCATCCGGCTTCCTGCCAGTGCATTTAATTTTTACCAAGCCTGCATTGGGTCTTGATTTTGATTCGCGCTTCTCGATGATCTCGCTTTCGGCGTAGATCGTATCACCGTGAAAGACGGGATGGGGATGCACGACCTTATCGTACCCAAGATTCGCCACAATCGTCCCTTCGGTGAGTTCTGCCACGGTCAAACCGACGACCAGACCGAAAGTAAAAACGCCATTCACCAGCCGCTGACCAAACTCGGTCTTGGAAGCAAAATCTTCGTTGACGTGAAGCGGCTGGGTATTCATCGTCAGCGCGGAGAAGAGCACGTTATCCATCTCGGTCACCGTCCGCCCGCCGTGTTTGAAGGTCATCCCAACTTCGAGTTCATCGAAAAACTTTCCGGTCATGCTTTCTCCTAATTATTGATCTGCGTGATGAGGAACTCCGAATCACTGCACGTCACATCCACACAGTAGAGGTTGAACCACAATTCACCCCGCCCAACCCGAACTCCCTCCGGCAAAAGGGTCAGGTTTACAGGGTCAGTGTTTGATAATGCATCCATGACGGTTTTGTTGAAGATGCGCGAAAATTCCCTGGAAAATTCTTCCGGCGTGGAAATCATCGCCTCGCCATCGAGGTTCACCCTGATCGGGTATTTCACCATTTCGGCGATGCCGACCGAATCTCCGGCTGCCGCATAAGTGAGGAGCAATAATTGAAAGGTCTGCGCGTCCTGCATGCCTTCAGGCGTAATGGGCATGAGGCGCGGCTCAAGTGTGGTGGTCGGTGTGACGATCGGGAGTTCCACGATCACTGTCATGGGCGGCGGCGGGAAATCATCCGGGGTTGGTACGAGCGTGGCACAACCCAAGGTCAATAGAACAAAGAGCGGCAAGACTTTTTTCATTCCTCCACCTCGATCAGGATCTGCTCACGCTCCACGGTCTGACCTTGTGCGACGAAAACCGATTTCACCTTCCCATCGCGCAAAGCCTGAATGCGGATTTCCATCTTCATGGCTTCCATCGTAAGCAGGGTTTGACCCTTCTTCACAGCCTCACCCACGCCGACAGAGACGCTTCGAATCTGACCCGGCATTGGAGCAATGAGTCCCCCGGCATGGTCGTGCCTGACGCCTTGTTTCGCGCCCGAAGTTTTTGTGAGCATCAGCGTCTGCCCGTTGATGGTGACCCAACGCTTCGCCATGTCCGACGAGACATGTGCCGTCACGCGTTGACCGTCGACGAGCAGGTCCATGCGCCCGTTCGCCGCACGGATGACATGAACATTAACGGTCTTCCCGTTTACGACAGCAATGTAATTCTCGCCGGATGGGTTGAGTTCGATGGTCTGGGTGTCGAAGGTCGTTTTCATCTTGATTCACCGTAAGGACCGAGGCAGATTGCTCGGGTCGCCCCTACAAATTAATTGCGGTAATTCCCGGTCTGCTTCCAGGGATTGAACGGGTCGGTTTCCTTTGAAACCGCAGACTGTGTTCTGCCGCCGACGAAGACCACATCTGCCAGTGCAGCGGCGATGAGGGCGTTCAGATCAGGTTGCGGCACGTTCCATTCAGCGAATTTTGTCTCAACCCAGCGCGTGGTGACCCTGCCCTGCTTGAAATCGTCCGTTTCGAGGACGGCGCGCATGTAGTCCATATTCGTCACCACACCGTGGACGATGAAATCATTGAGCGCGTTTTTCATGCGATGGACGGCGTCTTCACGGCTGCCAGCATGGACGATCAACTTTGCGAGCAGCGGATCATAAAAATGGGTCACTTCATCGCCAGCCGCAAAACCAGAGTCCACGCGGATGCCGGGACCTTGGGGTTGGATAAATTGCAGCAGTTTGCCGGTGCTGGGCAAAAAGCCCGTGGACGGGTCTTCAGCGTAGACACGACATTCGATGGCGTGACCGTGCTGGTGCAGGTCGCTTTGGGTGAAGGGGAATTTCTCTCCATTAGCAATACGAATCTGCCAGTGGACCAAATCCAAACCGGTGACGAGTTCGGTGACGGGATGCTCCACTTGCAGACGAGTGTTCATTTCAAGGAAGTAGAAGGAAGAAAGAACAGGGTCAAAGATGAATTCGACCGTTCCAGCGTTGTAATAATTGACCGCTTTGGCGGCATTGACGGCGGCTTCACCCATCCTGGCGCGCAGTTCAGGCGTGAGTAATGGAGAAGGAGACTCTTCGATGATCTTTTGGTGGCGGCGCTGCACCGAACATTCACGCTCGAAGAGATGGACGAGGTTGCCATGTTTATCGCCAAAGACCTGGATCTCGACATGGTGCGCTTCGGCGAGATATTTTTCGATCAATAAGCGTTCATCCCCAAAAGCATTGATCGCTTCGCGTTTGGCAAGTTCGATGGCTTCTTTCAATTCGTTTTCGGCATTGACCACGCGCATGCCTTTGCCGCCTCCACCCGCCGCGGCTTTGACGAGAACAGGATAGCCAATTTCATGCGCGGCTTTCTTGAACTCATCGTAAGATTCCAAACCTTCAAAGCCAGGCACGGTCGGCACACCGGCCTGCTTCATTAATATCTTTGATTCGGCCTTGTCGCCCATCGCGCGGATCGAAGCAGCTGAGGGACCGATAAAGGTCAGGTCCGCTGATTCGACTGCGGCGGCGAAGGAAGCGTTCTCTGAGAGGAAGCCATAGCCCGGGTGGATGGCATCGGCTTGAGAGTCGCGGGCGGCTCGCAGCAAGGCATCCACATTCAAATAAGATTCTTTTGGCGCGGCACCGCCAAGCAGGATGGCTTCATCGGCGAATTGAACGTGTTGCGCGTTCTTATCCGCTTCGGAGTAGACAGCAACCGTTCTAATTCCGAGTTCGCGGCAGGCGCGCATGATGCGAATGGCGATCTCACCACGGTTGGCAACCAGCACTTTATTGAACACGCAGCATCTCCAGCAATTCCTGCTCGCGCTCCGGTTTGAGCCCGGCCTTCCACGCGTGCTCTGCCGGTCGTTCCGATGCCCAGGCGATGGTGTCGTGGATGGTCGAAGCGAGGGAGGAGAACGTCAACCCGGCCTTGATAGCCTTGGAAATGTCCACACGCGAAAAGCCTGCGTCTTCCTCTACATCCGGCACCCAGGCTGGAAGTTCGCTCCACGGCGCGACATTGTTCTGATTTAAAAAGTCAAGCGGCGCCCAGGTGAACTTCGCGTCGCTGCCGGTGACCAGCTTGCAGGTATCGAGCAGCATTCCCATCTTCAACGGCGCTTCGGGTCCGGTGGCATTGAACGTGCCGCAGACATCGTTGTGCAACAGGTTGATGATGAAATCGGCCAGGTCGCGCGCGTCGATGATCTGCACGGGCACATCGGGAGATTGCGGGGCAAGCACTTCCCCACCGCGTTTTACACGCATGGGCCAATAGGTAAAGCGGTCGGTCGGGTCATGCGGACCAACGATCAGACCCGGGCGGATGATAAGCGAGTTGATGCCATAGACATCCTGCACCTCTTTTTCGCAAAGCGCCTTCAGCGGACCATACGTCTCCCCGGTGATCTCTTCAACGGCCTCGTTGTTCAGTTTCCCAACCGGGTCACTCTCCTTGATGCCGATCTTACCGAACGACTCATAGACCGAAATGCTCGAGATAAAAACATAATGACTGACCTTGTCCTTCAAGGCTTCGGCGGAACTTTTGACGATGCGCGGCACGTATCCGCAGGTATCAATGACCGCATCCCACTGCCCTGAAATCTGGTCCATGTCCGAAGCCCGATCACCCCGGATCTTTTTGACGTTCTGATACAGGTTGGGGTTGGTTTCCCCGCGGTTGAAGAGTGTGACCTCATGTCCGTGTGCGCGGGCCGAGTTGACGATGTGACGTCCAAGAAAGCGCGTGCCACCGATGATGAGGATCCTCATGGTTTGACTCCGACAAGGGTGAAGAGCGTATCAGATGACCTGACCGGGTCGAAGGTGAATTCGCTGTAGATCTGAATATCGGTGAAGCCCGCCTCCACGAACAGGGCTTTGGCTTCCTCCTGTGTATAGGACAGCGTGGCGGGAGATTGGACATGGGTCTCAGATTGGATCTGAACCCCGTCTTTGATGATCTCCCACAAGTCGTGGGTATCTTCCATTTTGGTCTCAGGGTTGTAGCGCGACCACCCCGTTCGGCGCACGGTGGCTCCGTCTTCCGGGCGGAACGCTTCCTGGGTAAAGCCGCTATCGAACGGATCGCCATCCAGCCAGAGCGTCATGAACGGCGCCACCAGAATGCCGCCCGGTTCCAGATGGTCAAAGAAGCGCTTCATGGCTTGTTGAGGCTGCCCGGGCTTGAGCAACAGTTGAATGGAACTCGACGCCACCAGAAGGGTCTTGTATTTGCGCGGCAGGCTCAACTCGGCCATATTCTGGAGATACAAATTGGGTTTGAGGTTCCTGCGGGCAGCGTTCTGGGAGCACAGATCGATCATCTCCGGCGAGAGGTCCACCCCGTCGACATCGATGCGTTGTGAAAGAAAATCCAGAATGAGGCGGCCGCCCGAACAACCCACATCCAGCACGGGCTGGCCGTATTTCTGGATCAAACTTAGATACATGGAACGGTCGGGCCACTGGGAGGTGTCGCCGCGCAACAGGTCCCAATATTTGACCATCAGGCCGTGATACTCATAATTCTGTGCCGCCATGAATTGCTCCTTAAGATTTGATGCGCCTCAGGTCTGCTTCGGTCGCTTTTGCCTCGCCGCCATCCGGCAGGATATTGAAGGCTGTGATGAGAAGATGGTCGTCGTCCAGCAATTTTACTTCGGTCCGCCAGCCCCAGTCGGGGCCGCCGCTGGGATCGGGGTAACTGCCAAGGACGGAGAAACCATTCTTGATCTCGCTGCCAGTGCAGAACATGATGGAGGTATTCGTATGGAACGAGTCCACCCAGCTGGTTTCGTAACGGTCGAGTTGGGTATTGTAGCCGAAGGTGAACATACCATGCTGCGCTTCGCCTTCGATGGTGGCTTGGTATAGGAAAAGGGCATAGCGTCCTTCCAAGACCAACTGGGTCGTTCCAACCAGGGCAGACTCATCGGCAAGTTTGTCGGGTTCCAGCCATAATTTGCTGGTGCCTTTCCAATTCCCTGCCAGTTGAGCGAGAAGATGATGGGGTGAAGATTCTTTGTAAGACATGCTTAGGCTCCCTGTGCTTTCAACCAATATGACGGACAATATTTTGCGGCGCGCTGCAGGCTTTCACGCGAACCATCCAACTCTTCGCCCGCCCAGCGTGACCAGACCTTGAGCATATTCGGGCTGATGCGGGCAGTGTTCTCAAGCACATTCACTACATCTGCTTCGCTGGCTGGCTCGGCGAGGCAGGCAAATTTACGATTACCGACCTGTACCTGAATGTTGGGGGCAGCTTTGACGTTTCGATGCCAGTCTGTTTTGCCCGCCCAGCCCGATAAGATGAGATAACGGTCATTGGCTTCATCATAACGATGTTCGAGCGGAGTCTGGCGGACTTTGCCGGTCTTGCGCCCGGTGGTGGTGATGAGCAGGAAATAATCTTTCATCAGCCCACCCAAGCCTAATTTGAAGAGCAGGATGGTGCTTTTGAAGATCCATTTGAAAATGGGACCTGGTTTTTCAACAGGGACAAAGGTTTTCATAATGAAGCCTTCGATCTTGATAAAGGTGCGAAAGGTGGGAGAAGAGTATTGTGAGGACATGGTTACATTCTGAAAACGCCGAAGCCGCCATCTTCCTTCGGCGCATTGAGCACTACAGACAGAGCCAAGCCCAACACCTGACGGGTATCTGCGGGGTCGATCACACCGTCATCCCAGATGCGAGCAGAGGAATGATAAGGACTGCCTTCGCGTTCGTATTTCTCCAATAATGGACGCTTGAACTCTTCCGCTTCTTCCGCGCTCAGGGCTGGTTTGCCTTCTCTCGCGAGTTGATCTTGCTTGATGGTGAGCATCACGTTCGCGGCTTGTTCACCGCCCATGACGGAGATGCGTGCGTTGGGCCACATCCACA
>Ga0268298_10001069_pt1 | contig 33360 bp, 27 predicted proteins | sample WWTPWeurt_MetaG_FD_194462 | JGI IMG/M metagenome (GOLD analysis project Ga0268298, IMG submission 194462) | Activated sludge microbial communities from WWTP in Nijmegen, Gelderland, Netherland - WWTP Weurt | ecosystem: Engineered > WWTP > Aerobic digester > Activated sludge | place...
GGGTGCTGAGCCGCGATGGGTCAAGTGGCCTGACCAATTCTGATCCCCGCACCGGGCCATGGCTGCGCGGGGAAACCCGGTGCTGCGAGCCCGTCGCCGTTCATGTGGCGCTCGGTGTGCTCTGCCAAACTCGGCCCTCTGCCCACCCACCGAGCCGACATGACCGCTGCCGCCACCGCGTTGCCCGCGCCCCAATTCGATCGCTTCTACCGGTATGCCGAGCTCACCGAGCTGCTGCGGGCCTATGTGGCCGCGCGGCCCGGCCTGGTGGCCATGAGCTCCATCGGCAAGAGCTTCGAGGGCCGTGACATCTGGCTGCTCACCATCACCAACCAGTCCACCGGGGCCGACACCGACAAGCCCGCGTTCTGGGTGGACGGCAACATCCACGCCGGCGAGCTCACCGCCAGCACGGCCTGCCTGTACTGGCTGCACCAGCTCGCGTCCAAGCACGGCAGCGACGCACAGACCACGCAGTTGCTCGACACGCGCGTGGTCTACCTCTGCCCGCGCCTGAACCCCGACGGCGCCGAGCTGGCGCTGGCCGACCGGCCGCGCTACATCCGCTCGTCCACCCGCCCCTACCCCTACGACGAAGACCCGGTGGACGGCCTCACCGTGGAGGACGTGGACGGCGATGGCCGCGTGCTCTTCATGCGCGTGCCCGACGCCAACGGCCCCTGGAAGTGCCACCCCGAGCAGCCGCGCCTGATGATCCCGCGCGAGCCGGGCGAGTTTGGCGGCCGCTACTACCGCGTGATGCCCGAGGGCACGCTCACGCACTTTGACGGCCTGCAGATCACGGTGAACCCCAACCGCGAGGGGCTGGATCTGAATCGCAACTTCCCCTCGCAGTGGCGGCAGGAGCACGAGCAGGTGGGCGCCGGGCCCTACCCCACCAGCGAGCCCGAGGTGCGGGCCATGGTGGACTTCATCGTCAAGCACCCCAACATCGGCGCCGGGGTGAGCTTCCACACCCACTCGGGCGTGATCCTGCGGCCCATGGGCACGCAGAGCGACGACGACATGACGCCCGAGGATTTGTGGACCTACAAGCGCTTCTCCGAGCTGGGCGCCAAGCTCACCGGCTATCCGGCCATCAGCATCTTTCACGATTTCAAATATCACCCCAAGGAAGTGACCACCGGCAGCCAGGACTGGATCTACGAACACCTGGGCTCGCTGTTCTGGACCGTGGAGATCTGGGCGCCCAACAAGGAGGCCGGCATCACCGGCTACGACTGGATCCACTGGTACCGCGACCACCCGCCGGAGGATGACCTGTTGCTGCTGAAGTGGAGCGACGAGCAATGCGCCGGCCAGGCGCATGTGGACTGGTACCCGCACACCCACCCGCAGCTCGGCGAGGTGGAGCTGGGTGGCTGGGATCGGCTTAACTTTTGGCGCAACCCGCCACCCCACCTGCGCGAGCGCGAGGTGGCGCGCTTCCCGGCCTGGCTGATGAAGATCGGCCTGAGCCTGCCGCGGCTCGAGGTCCTGCGCACCGAGGTTCAGGCACTCGGCTCCGGCACCTGGCGCCTGCGCTTTGCCGTGGCCAATGCGGGCTACCTGCCGTCCAACGTCACCAAGCGGGCGGTGGAGCGCAAGGTGGCGCGCGGCGTGGTGTTCGAGCTGCACCTCACCGCGGACGTCACCCTGGTCAGCGGCACGGCGCGCGTGGTGGGCCCGCAGCTCGACGGCCACGGCGTGAAGAACTCGCTGCAGGCCTTCCTGCCCAACCGCCAGGTGACGGCCGACCGCGCCGTGGCCGAGTGGGTGGTGCGTGCGCCCCAGGGCACGCGGCTGGCGCTCACGGCCGTGGCCGATCGCGCGGGCACGGTGCGCACCGAGGTGGTACTCGACTAGGGCGCTGGCTTCATTCGTCCTTCGCCAAGGCGCGCAGCAGCGCCTGGCGCAGCCGGTTGGGCTCGATTGGCTTGGTGACGAAATCGTTCATGCCGCTGGCCATGGCCTGCTCGCGCTCGGACACCAGCGCAGCCGCGGTGAGCGCGATGATGGGCAGCTGCGTCTTGGTCCAGCGCCGGCGCAGGCGGCGCGTGGCTTCGTGGCCGCTCATGCCGGGCATCTGCACGTCCATCAGCACCGCGTCGAAGGGCTGCCCGGAGGCCAGGCTGCGCTCCACCGCCGCGATGGCGCTGGCGCCGTCTTCGGCCGATTCGGCCGACACGCCCCATTGCTCGAGCAGGGCCATGCCGATCATCATGTTGACGGCGTTGTCCTCCACCAGCAGCACGTGCGCGCCGTTGAGCATGTTCATGTCGATGGTGCTGTGGCCCGAGGCCGCGTAGCCGCCCGGCACCAGCGGCAGCGGCAGCTCCACATGGAAGCAGCTGCCCCGGCCGACGGTGCTCTCCAAGCCCACGCTGCCCTGCATCAGCATGGCCAGCTCGCGGCAGATCGACAGGCCCAGACCCGTGCCGCCAAAGCGCCGGGTGATGGATTCGTCGGCCTGGGTGAAGGGCTTGAACAGGCGCGCCTGCGTGGCCTCGTCGATGCCCGGCCCGGTGTCGCGCACCTCGAAGCGCACGCACTCGCCCGCCGTCTTGCGCACCGTGAGCTGCACGGCGCCGCTGGGGGTGAACTTGAGCGCGTTGTGCAGAAAGTTGGACAGGATCTGCCGCACCCGCAACGCGTCGCCCATCACCATGTCGGGCACGCGGGGGCCGAGGTCCATGCTGAAGTCCAGATCGCGGCTGTCGGCCAGCGAGCTGTAGGCCGTCTGCAGCGATTGCAGCAGGTCCATCAGGCTGAAGGGGGCGCTCTCCACCTCCAGCCGCCCGGCCTCCACCTTGGACAGGTCCAGGATGTCCGAGATGATCATCGACAGCGTCTCGGCGCTGTCGGCGATCTGCTCGAGGTAGTGCTTCAGCCGTGCCGGCTCCACATTGGGTTGCCGGGCCAGCCGGGCCAGGCCCACCAGGCCGTTCAAGGGCGTGCGGATCTCGTGGCTGGTGTTGGCCAGGAAGGCGCTCTTGGCGCGGTTGGCCGACTCGGCCTCGTCGCGGGCGCGGGCCAGCTCGGCCTCGGTCTGGCGCTGGGCCGTCACGTCCTCGGCGATCCAGATCGTGCCGCCGCTGGACGGGTGCCGCGGGTCCACCGCCTTGGCGCGCAGCCGCGCCAGAAAGGCGCTGCCATCGTGGCGCCGGGCCATGCGCTCGATGTCCACCTGCGCGCCCTGGCGCAGCGCCGCGCCGATCTGCGGGCCCAGTTGCTCGAAGTCCTCAGGGTGGTGCCACACCACCTCGGCGCGCTGGCCCACCAGCTGCCCGGCCGGCCAGCCATACATCTGCTCGAAGCGCGGGTTGACCATCGCGAACTTCCGGTCGCGCACGTGGGCCAGGCCGACCGAGGCATTGGCCATGATGGCCTCGCGCTCCAGGCGGTCGCGGTTGGCGTCGGACATGTCGCGCGCGTTGATCACCAGGTACAGCCGGCCTTCGCGCTTGAAGCGTGCAGCCGACACCAGCATGGGCATGCGGTGCCCGCGCCGGTCGAGGAAATCGATGGCCACGTCCTTGACGGTGTCATTCGTGCCCAGCGCCCGCCACAGGCGCTCACGGTCTTGTGGTGAGGCCCAGATGCCGAGCTCGGCCGAGGTGTGGCCCAGCACCTCGTTGGCGGCATAGCCTGTGAGGCGGAAGAAGCTCTCGTTGACCATCTCGTAGCGGCCGGTTTCCAGGTCGGTGAGCGTGATCACGTCCGGGCTCATGGTGACCACCTGGCGCAGCAGTGTTTCCGATCGCTGCTGTGCTCGGGCAGCGGCGCGTTGGCCGGTCTCGTCGATGTAGATCGACAGCACCGCGGGGTGGCCGCCGATGTTGGCCCGCACCGCCGTGGCCTTGACGCTGATCTGCCGGCCGTCCACCCCAGTGAGTTGCAGGCCGATGAGGGGCAGCGCCTCGCCGCTGGGAAGATCGCGCAGCAGGGCGATGCGCTCTTGCGAGGTCTGCTCGCTGGCGCCCTGGTGGAAGCGCGCCATGGCGGCCCCCAGCATCTGCTGCGCATGGCCGTAGCCGAACATGGCCGCCGCGGCTTCGTTGGCGTCGAGCACGCGCCCGTCGCGGTGCAGCACCATCGGGGTGGGCGTGCGCCGGAACAGATCGCGGTAGCGCATCTCGGTGTCGAGCAATGCGCTGCGCGCCTGGTGCTCGGCCGTCACATCGCGCGCCACGCCCCAGTAGCCCATGAAGCGCCCGTTGCTGCCGTGCTGGGGCTCGCCGCTGAGCAGCAGCAGCATGTCGGGGCGCTCGGGGCGCACCCAGCGCATGAGCACGTCGCGCAGCGGCTCGCGGGCCTTCATGTGCTTGCGCAGCAGCAGGGTCGTCTCGGTGTCCGCGTGCAGCTGGGTGATGTCCCATGGCAGGCGTGCTTCACCCACCGGCACCGGCACGAACACGCCCTGCGTGTTGCGGCGCGAGACATGGCGCACGCGCAGCTCGGCATCGGTCTCCCAGTAGGCTGCGGCGGCGATGCCCAGCAGGCGCCTGAAGCGCTCTTCGCGATCGTTGGCCTGGCGCACGTGCGCGCGGGTGAGCTGGGCCAGCAGCAGGCCGGCCCCGGTGCCGCAGCCGATGGCCAACACCTGCACCATCACGCGCATCCACAAAGGCGCCGCAGTGGCCTCGCTGGGCGGCATCAGCAGGGCCACGTATTCGGCCAGGCCCAGCAAGAGCACCAGGGCCGTGGCCGCTGCCGTCACGGCCAGCCCCTGACGCAGCGTGGCAATGGCGCAGGCCATGCAGACGATGACGCTGAAGAAATACAGCCCCGGTGTGCGCAGGCCCCAGCCGGTGAACATGGCCACCGAGCCCACCACCACCATCGCGGCCAGCACCATGGGCAGCATGGCGCGCAGGGCGGCCTCGCGCGGCAGGCGCAGCGCGATCAGGCTGCCCAGCCCGATGATCGCGTAGCCGCAGATGAGCACCACGCGCAACATCGGCGCCACGCCGAGGTTGGCCACGGCCAGATTGAGCGCCGCCAGCGCCGAGGCGAGCAGGGCGAAGCTGAAGAAGGTGCGCAGCGTCAGGTCGGTGACCGGGCCCGGGGTGGAGCTGTCGAGCATGTGGCGGGGTGCCCGGGCTGGTCTGCAGTGTGGCGGTGGTCGGCGTGTGCTGCGTTGACGCTACTGCTACTGCTGGGCGCTGCGCGCACTGGATAAATCGCGCCGTGTGGCCATGGCCACGGCCCGCGCCGCACTGGCGAAATCCTCGCCGGCCGAGGCGTAGAGGATGGCCCGCGACGAGTTCACGATGATCGGCCCGCGGGTGTGCGCGCCCGGCCCCAGGCTGCCGCGCCAGCCGGCCCGCACCGTGGCGGCCGCGTCGCCGCCCTGCGCCCCCACGCCAGGGATCAGCAGCGGCAGCGTGGGCGCCAGCCGGCGCACCTGCTCGATCTCGGCCGGGAAGGTGGCGCCCACCACCAGGCCGAGCTGGCCATTGCGGTTCCAGGCGCCGGCGGCCAGCCGCGCGATGCGCTCATACAGCCGCTCGCCGCCCTCGAGCTTTTGCGCCTGCAGATCACTGCCGCCGGGGTTGGACGTGCGGCACAGCAGGATCAGGCCCTTGCCGTCGTAGTGCAGATAGGGCTCGATCGAATCGAAGCCCATGAAGGGCGACAGCGTCACCGCATCGGCCTGGTAGCGCACGAAGGCCTCGCGGGCGTACTGCTCGGCGGTGCTGCCGATGTCGCCGCGCTTGGCGTCGAGGATCACCGGCACCTGCGGCGCCACGCGGCGGATGTGGGCCATCAGCCGCTCGAGCTGGTCCTCGGCGCGGTGCGAGGCAAAGTAGGCGATCTGCGGCTTGAAGGCGATCACCAGGTCCTTGGTGGCGTCGACGATGGCGGCGCAGAAATCGTAGATGCGCGTTGCATCGCCCTTCCAGGCGCCCGGGAAGCGGGCAGGTTCCGGATCGAGCCCCACGCACAACAGCGAATCGTGCTGTGCTTCAGCATGCGCCAGTTGCGCGGTGAAAGACATGTTGTGTTGTGGCGATGAGGGTGGCCGGGCTGACCACGCGCAGTGGCCACATTGTGCACGCCGCACAATGCGCGGCATAGCCGCAAAAGGATGCCTTTCCACCATGTCCGTTCAGCTCAAGAAGCCCGCCGCCCACGCCGTGCCGTTGCGCCCCGTCACCCGCGCCGGGCTTGACGAGGCCCTGCGCCACGCTGGCGCCACCACCCGCCGCTGGCTGCAGGCCACGGGCTTTCGCGCAGCGGAGCACAGCCACGCGCTGGTGCCGGGCGCCGATGGCGCGCTGGCCGAAGTGTGGGTGGGCCTGGGCGACCAGCGAGGCGCGGCCACCGATGTGCATGTGCTCTCTGCGCTGCCGCAGGCCCTGCCCGAGGGCCACTACCGGCTGGCCGACGAGGGCCCCGGTTTGGCCGTGGTGGACGCCGAGGCCGCCGCGCTCTCGTGGATGCTGGGCAGCTACCGCTTCGACCGCTACAAGCCCCGCGCCCGTGCGCCGGCCACGCTGATGCTGCCGCCCGGCGATGCGGCCCGCGCCGGCCTGCAACTGGCGCAGGCCATCTGCCGCACGCGCGATCTGGTGAACACACCGGCTGAAGGCCTGGGCCCGGCCGAGCTGGCCGATGCCGCCAAGGCGCTGGCCAAAGAGCACGGCGCGCGCTTCAAGCAGGTGCAGGGCGACGCGCTGCTCAAGGCCGGCTTCCCGGCCGTGCACGCGGTGGGCCGCGCGTCCACCCGCGCGCCGCGCCTGATCGAGCTGAACTGGGGCAGCCCCAAGCACCCGCGCCTCACGCTGGTGGGCAAGGGCGTGTGCTTCGACACCGGCGGCCTGGACATCAAGGGCGCGGACGGCATGCGCCTGATGAAGAAGGACATGGGCGGCGCCGCCAACGCACTCGGCCTGACCGAGCTGATCATGGCGCGCAAGTTGCCAGTTAGCCTGCAGGTGCTGATCCCGGCGGTGGACAACGCCATCGCCGGCAATGCCTACCGCCCCGGCGACGTGTTTCGCACCCGCGCCGGCATCCACATCGAGATCGGCAACACCGATGCCGAGGGCCGCGTGATCTTGTGTGATGCGTTGGCCTACGGTGCTGAACGCGAGCCCGATCTGATGGTGGACCTGGCCACGCTCACCGGCGCCGCCCGCGTGGCGTTGGGGCCGCAACTGCCGGCGCTGTTCTCCAACCGCTTTGCTTTGGCGCGCGAGCTGATGGACCTGGGTTTGGCGATGGGCGACCCACTGTGGCACATGCCGCTGTGGGCCGGCTACCAGGGCGCCATCGAGAGCAGCATCGGCCAGATCGTCAACACCGGCGCCACGCCGCAGGGTGGGGCCATCAACGCCGCGCTGTTCCTGCAGCACTTCGTGCCCGAGGCCATCGATTGGCTGCACGTGGACCTGTTCGCCTGGAACCCGTCTGCGCGGCCGGGGCGGCCGGCGGGGGGCGAGGCGCAGAGCATCAGGGCCTTGCTGGCGTTGATTGAGCAGCGATATGCGCAGCGCTGAACTGACGGAGTGTGTGGCCTGATCCTGTTCGATAGGGCAAAGGGCGCTGTTGGTCGAAGCTCATGGCAGCGGCGCGAGGCCGAGGCCACCGGGTGACCGGCTGCCTCCGTGCCAGAGCCAGAGGCCCTGGCCTTCGACAGGCACAAACAGTCCTCAGGACTGTTTGTGTCCGGTCTCAGTCCCCCGCCGCCGACCCGCTGGGCCGACGGCTCCTCCTTTACCTGCGGCATCCGGTCACCCGATGCCCTCGGCCTGGAGACGCTGTTGAGCATCGCACGAGCTTTGAGCGCGCGCCTCGGTGCTTGTCAAGCGTTGGGGTGGGTGGCCGTGTTCTGCGTAAGTAAAGAAGGAGCCGTCAGCCTTCAGGCTGAGGGCGGGTGACATGGAGCAGAACACGGCCACCCAGCCCAACGCGCCCGCGCCAATCGGCGCAGTGCCCTCTCCCAAGCTCAAATCCGCCGCGCCAGCGCCTCGGCCAAACCGGTGTAGTTGGCCGGCGTCATCGCCAACAAGCGCGTCTTTTCATCCGTTGGCAAATTCAATCCGTCGATGAAACCCAGCATCAGCTCGCGCGTCATCGGCTGGCCGCGGGTGAAGGCCTTGAGCTGCTCGTAGGGCTCGGGCAGGCCGTGGCGGCGCATCACGGTTTGCACCGCCTCGGCCATCACCTCCCAGGCACTGTCCAGATCGGCGGCCAGGGCTTCGCGGTTGATCTCGAGCTTGCCCAGGCCCCGCGCCAGCGAGTCGTGCCCCAGCACGGCGTAGCCGAGCGCCACGCCCATGTTGCGCAGCACGGTGCTGTCGGTGAGGTCGCGCTGCCAGCGGCTGATGGGCAGCTTCTGACTCAGGTGGCTGAGCAGGGCGGTGGCCAGGCCGAAGTTGCCCTCGGCGTTCTCGAAATCAATCGGGTTCACCTTGTGCGGCATGGTGGACGAGCCCACCTCGCCGGCCTTCAGGCGCTGCTTGAAGTAGCCCAGCGAGATGTAGCCCCACAGGTCGCGCGAGAGGTCCACCAGGATGGTGTTGCTGCGCGCCACGGCATCGAACAGCTCGGCCATGTAGTCGTGCGGCTCGATCTGGATGGTGTAGGGGTTGAACGTGAGGCCGAGCTGCTGCTCCACCACCTGGCGGCTGAAGGCCTCCCAATCGTGCGCCGGGTAGGCCGCGAGGTGGGCGTTGTAGTTGCCCACGGCGCCGTTCATCTTGGCCAGCAACTTGACCTCGGCGATGCGCGTGCGCGCGGTGTCCAGGCGCGCCACCACATTGGCCAGCTCCTTGCCCACGGTGGTGGGCGTGGCGGTCTGGCCATGGGTGCGGCTGAGCAGGGGCACGGCGGCCAGCGAGTGCGCCAACTCTCGCAGTTTGGCGATCACGCCATCGATGCCGGGCAGCAGCACCTGCGCGCGCGCGGCCTGCAGCATCAGCGCGTGGCTGGTGTTGTTGATGTCCTCGCTGGTGCAGGCGAAGTGCACGAACTCGCCGGCGGCCTGCAGCTCGGGCTGGCCCGCAAACACGCCGGGCACGCCCAGCTTGTCGTTGCCCTTGAGCCAATACTCCACCGCCTTCACGTCGTGGTTGGTGGTCTTCTCGATGTCCTTGATGGCCTGCGCATCGGCCTCGCTGAAGCCCTGCACGCGCGAGCGCAGCAGGCTACGCGATGCTGCGCTGAGCGGCTTGAACTCGGCGAAGCCCGCATCGCCCAGCGCGATGAACCACTCCACCTCCACCTGCACGCGCCGGTGCATCAGGCCGAACTCGGACATCAGCGGGCGCAGTCCGGCCATGCGCGAGGCGTAGCGGCCGTCGAGCGGCGAGACCGCCATGAGGGCGGTGAGGGTGTTGACGGTGTTGGCTTGGCTCATGGCGCGTGGGGCGCGCCAGGGCAGGCGCGCGATCCGCTTTCGGGAAAACCCGAAATTCTAGTGGGGCTGGCCTGCGGCGCCGCGCAGGCGCGCCATGCGCTCCGCGTCCGCCGGGTGGCTGGACAGCGCAATCGGCAGCTCGATGCGCGGCCCGGGGCGGGCTTGGCGCTCGGCCTGCAGGCGCTCGAACATCAGCGCCATCTCGGCCGGATCCAGGCTGTTGGCGCGCATCAGGGCGATGGCGTCGTCGTCGGCCTCGCGCTCGAAATCGCGCGCATAGGCCATCTGGCCGAGCAGCGCGGGGGCGGCGGTGATCAGTGATGAGACGTCGCCCACCACGGCCGAGGACAGCGCTGCCAGCAGGCTGGCCTGCACCAGCGAGCGCATGCCGTGGCGGCGCGCCACGTGGCCGAGCTCGTGGCCGAGCACGCCGATCAGTGCATCGGGCCGGTCGGCCAGCAGCTTGACCATGGCGTCGGTGACTACCAGGTGCCCGCCCGGCAGGGCCAGCGCATTGGCGCCCAGGCCGCCTGGCGGCGTGGCGCGGAAGTGCAGGGTGTAGGCGGGCGTGGGGTGGCGGCCGGCGGCGCGCTGCACCGCCTGGGCCAGGCGCGCGCGCAGGGCGTCTTGCGTGGCCTGCGGCAGGGCGCTGGGCTGGAACCATTGCGTGTCCACCTGCGCCAGCACGGCCTCGCCGATGTCGGCATCCACCTGGGGCGGCACCACGCCCAGCACCGCTTGCGCGGCCCAGGGCGTGCCCCAGCGGTAGGCCGCGCCCAGCAGCAACACGCAGGCCAGCAGCGCGGCCAGCACGGCGCGCCAGCTCTGCATGCAGCGCACCAGCCACGAAGGGTGCAGGCCGTTGGCTGCTGCCCAGTCGTCCCAGGCGCGGGCGTCGTGGCCCACCAGCATGGCGCCGCCGGGCAGGTAGGCCAGGCGCCGGCCATGGCGCTCGCGCTCGGGCCAGCGCACTGCAGTCAAAGGCCAGTGCTGGTGCAGGGCATCGTTGCTCGCGTGCAGCTGGCCGTGGGCGATGTGCAGGCGCACCGGCTGCGCGGCGGCGGAGCGGCCGTCGAAGAGCTCGGCGTCGAGCGTTGGCGCAGCGGGGGCCGGTGGTGTCACGGCGGTGCTGGGCTCACAGGCCGATGTCGATGCCCAGCACGTCCCCGGCCGCGTCGCCGGCCGCTTCGGCCCGGGTGGCGCTGCGGGTGTCGAGCCATTGGTTCACATCGCCCTGCACCAGCACCTGGGTGGATTCGAGCCGCAGGCGCGTGGTGTGCACCACCGCGAAGGGCCGGTACAGGCCGAGCGTGATGACCATGAAGAAGAAGTTCTTCAGCATGCGCCAGGCCAGCGAGCTGGCGCGCAGGCGGCTCTCGAAGCCGACATGCTGCGAGGCGGTGTGGTTCCACACCAGGTTCTGCAGCCGCGACACGGCGTAGGGCTGCAGCACGAAGAAGAAGGGCAGGTAAGCCAGCATCACGGCAATGGGCAGCAGCGCGAGCAGCGTTTCCTTGCTCGCCCCCGAGGCCAGGGCCACGGCGCCCACCAGCAGGGACACACCGGCCACGGTGGCAAACACCATCACCATGGTGATGATGGTCAGGCCGAAGCTGCGCAGGTAGAAGGCATAGAACGAGCGCGTGCGCGCGCTGAGCTGCGTGCGCTCGGCGCCGAGGTTGAAGTGGCCGTGCTGGTAGCGCTTGAGTTGCGCCAGGCCCAGCGGCATCAGGGCCAGCATCAGCAGCAGCATCAGGCCCATGGCGATGCCCAAGGTCTTGGCCGTTTCAGGCTCGGGGTGATCACCCACCAAGGCGCCTGCCAGCACAACCAGCAGGGCCGGCAAGAAGGGCGCAAAGGCCAGGTAGGCGCCGGGCAGGCTGCCGCTGAAGTGCAGGCGCAGCCCGCGCCAGCTGGTGTTGCCGAGGCGAAAGCGCAGCGACGCCACCCACAGCGCCGGCCACAGCGCAGCGAAGATCAACGCGGCCACGCCACCGGCCACCGGCGAGATGCGGCCCGCGCCGCCATAGCAGACCAGGAACAGCACCACCAGCAGGTGCCCGCGCAGCATCTTCCAGGGGTCGCCGTGAAAGCCCAGCGGCTGCTCGTCGACGAGGGTGTTGGCGTGGAAGTAGCGCAGCTTGCGCGCCCTGGCGAAGGGGTAGTAGATGCTCAGGGTGACCAGCGTGAGCAGCAGGTTGACGATCCAGATGCGAAAGTATTCGCTGCCCGATGCGGTGAAGCGGATGGCCGCGCGGCGCGGTGCGTCGGGTGCCACCGTGGCGCCGAACACCGAAGGCTCGACCGGCCGTGTGGCCGGAAACTGGCTCGGCGCACCGCTGCCGCGCCATGCGCTGTCGTCGAACGTGGACATGCTTCCTCCCCCTGTGCTGGACTGCCCCGGTGCCCTTGCACGGCCCGCGGCTGGCCCGGATTCTAGGGGCAGGTGCTAACGTCAATGGTGGCCGAACAAACTTTGATCAAGGGCCGGCCCGTCGGCGCGGCTTGACACTCGACGCGCCCGGGCCGGCCGGAGGCCCCTGCACCGCCGCCTGCGCCAGGCGGAAAAACACATCGGTGTTGTCGATCACGCCCACGAACTGCCAGGCGCCGGGGCCGAAGGCCGAGAGCGGCACGTCGGCCCCCGTGTGCGCGGCCGCCGTGCCGCGCACCTGGCCGGTGACCAGGTAGCGCCCGTCGGCGTCGCGCGCCATCGGGGTGGCCGGGTACGAGGCGAGTGGCTCCTGCTTGACGAAGGGGTGGCCGCCCTCGCGCAGCGGGCGCGGGTTGGTTCGCCAGTCTTCATAACGGTCGGCATTGGCGCCATAGCCGATGAGCATGCGCCGGTCGATGTTGGTGCTTGCCGGATAGCCGTCGGCGGCGATCGTGTAGCGCGGGAAGCCGGCCTGCCCGTAGGTGCCCACCACCTTGTCGCGCAGGTTCTCGCTGCCGCCGGCCTGGGCCAGCGCCTGAAGCTCGGCGTCGCTCACGCGCGAGCCGCCGATCAGGGCCGCACCCGAGCACTCGTGGTCGGCCGTCACGATCACCAGCGTGTCGCCGTGCTCGCGCGCAAAGTCTTGCGCCACCTTCACCGCGCGGTCGAACTCCAGCGTCTCGAGCAGCCAGCGCTCGGTGTCCATCGCATGCGCCTGCTTGTCGATGGACGCGCCCTCGATCATCAGCACGAAGCCCTTGCTTTGGCGCTGCAGCACGGCCAGCGCCTTGGCCGCCATCTCGTCGAGCATGGGCTGGTCGGGGAAGCCGTGGTCGTCCACCACGCTGGGCTCGGTGAGGCCGTGCTGGCGGGCGCGACGGCCGTCGATCTTGTCCAGCGCCACGTTCATGTTGGACAGGTTGAACAGGCCCAGCAGTTTGTCGGCGCGGCGCGGGTCGATGGCGTCGAGGGTGGACTTGTCGGGCGCGTAGGCGAAGCCGGCCTGCTGAAAGTCGGCCAGCAGGTCGCGCTGCAGGTCCACGCGGCCGGGTGCTGCGCCCCAACGTTTGACGAGGTCCGCCGTGTGCGGCTCGGTGGTCGAGAAGGCGTAGTCGTTGCGCTCAGCGCGGGTGGAGCCCGGCGTGCCGGCGGGCAGAAACCAGCGCCGGCCGCCGCCCATCAGCACGCTCAGGCCGGTGAGGTGGCGGTCGTCGAAGAACTGGTCGACGATGCCGGTGCCGGCACTGCGGTTGCTGGTGTGCACGGCGTTGCCGGCGGGCGTGGCGTCAAACACCTCGGCGGTGGTCACCAGGCCCAGGGCCTTGCCCTGGGTGCGGTGCAGAAACTCGGCCAGGTACTCGATGCGCGGGTTGTCGAAGGCGTCCAGCGTGTCGTCGGGGAACACGCCCTCCTCGTTGTTGTTGTTCTTGTTGCCCAGCACGTAGGCCGTCATGCCGGGCGAAGAATCTGTAACGATTGAATCGAGCGACGCCGTCTTCACGAAGGCCGTGGCCGGGAAGCTGTCCATCGCCAGTGGCTCGATCACCTTGCCTTGTGCATAGCCACCGCGCACCACGCGCGCGGCCGTGCGCTGCGCGATGCCCAGGCCGTCGCCCAGCAGGATGATGAGGTTGCGCACCTTGGGGCCGGCGCCCGGCGCGTAGGGCAGCACCTCGAAGTTGCCACGCGCGCTCACCGTTTGCCGATCACCCTGCGTGGCCTGCACCTCGAACTGGTGCAGCCCGGGCCGGGACACCGACAGGGCGCGCACCGTGGCGATGGCCGCCTCGGCGGGCACGCCCTTGATGCAAGCCGTGCCGCACTCGTGCAGCGCGGTGGGCGCGTTGACGGGCACGCCGTCGATGCTGAAGCGCGCCGAGACGATGCGCTGGCCGGCATCCGGCCGCAGCGTGGCCTGCAGGTCAAAGCGCTGGCCGGGCAGAAAGCGCGCGATCACCGGGGCCGGCTGGCCGCTGGTGAACAACTCGCTTGGCGGCGTGAGGCGGCTCACCGTGGGCGCGGCTTGCGACAGTGAGGACAGGGCCGCAGCGGCCAGGCACAGGGCCCGGCGCAGGCCCAGAGGCAGGGTGGGATGGGGCATGAGGATCGGCAGCGAAGGCCTTCAGTGCGTATGCGCCAGGCTGGTTCCGGCCTTGATCGGCAGGGCAAAGGCACGCCGCGTGGCATCGGCCGGCAGTTGGAGTCGCACCCAGCTGACGCGGCCGTCGGCCTCTTCGCGCCGGCCAACGGCCAAGGTGCCCGTCAAGGCGATCAAGCCATCCCGCTGCGGCACCACCTGGTCGGCCTGGCTGGCGTCGAGCAGCACCAGCACGGTGGCCGGGGGCAGGTCGTCGGCATCGCCATCGGCGTGCTCGCTCAGGCGCACGGGGCGGGCGGTGAGCTGGAAGCGGCCGGGCTGCGGCTGCTCGCTGGCCACCATGTAGCCGACGATGCGCACCGTGCGGCCGTGTGCAGCCAGCAGCTGTTTGCCCAGCGCCAGGCCGCGCGGGCCCACGGGCTGCTGGTGAAAGTCGCTGAATTTGAGTGTCAGCACCGCGGCCTCATCGGCCCCCGCAGCCAGGGCCGCCAACGCGAGGCTGGCGGCCACCAGGCCACGGCGCCACCCACTCGGGGTGGCGCGCGCGATCACTGGCCCATTTCCTTCAGGTACGCGGCGCGGGCGGCGAGCGCGGTGTCGGGGAAATCGGAGAACAGGCCGTCGATGCCCAGGCGGTAGAACTGCAGGTACTCAGCCTGCGGGTCGCCGTTGTAGTCGTAGGCCAGGCGGCGCTTCTCGTTGCGGAAGGTGTAGAGGTGCACGAACAGGCCGGCCTTGTGCGCATTGGCCAGCACTGCGGTGGGTGCCTGCGTGCTGGCGTCGTTGTAGTTGACCTTGCCGTCGCCATTGCGGTCGATCATGTTGCCGGCCGCGTCGAGCGTGCCCTTCACCGGCACGATGTAGGGCTTCCAGGGGCCGATGCCGTCGGCATAGGTCTTGATCTCGGCGAGGCCCTCCGGCGTGACCATGGCACTGAACAGGCGCTTGTCACCCGCCTTGGCCCAGTCGTAGGGGCGATCGTAGGGCGCGGTGTAGGTGAGCGTGCCGGCCTTGAGGTCGTAGTCGTCGGCGTCGATCAGCTGCACCAGGCGCGTGTTCAGGCCCTTGGCGCGCATCTCCTTCAGGCTGCCGGGCTCGAAGCTCTGCACGAAGATCGGCGCGGTCTTGCTGTTCCAGCCCGCTGCCGTGATCATGGCGATGAGCTTGTCCTCCAGCGGCAGGCCCAGGTCGCGGTGGTAGGTGGGGTTCTTGGTCTCGGGGTAGACGGCGATGGTGCGGCCCAGCTTGGCGCTTTGCGCCTTGGCCAGGTCGATGATCTCCTGGAAGGTGACCACCTTGAACTTGCCGTTGTTGCCCTGCGGGCGCTCGGCATCGGTGATCAGCGCGCCCAGCGTCTTGATCTCGGCCATGGTGAAGTCGTGGGCAAACCAGCCGGTCTGCAGTTCACCGTCCACCGACCAGTTGGTGCGCTTGCGGCTGGCGAACTCGGGGTGGCTGGCCACGTCGGTGCTGAAGGCCAGGTTGGGGTCGTGGCGGGCGAAGAGCACGCCGTCCTTGCTCGAGATGAGGTCGGGCTCGATCACGTCGGCGCCCTGGTCGATGGCGAGCTGGTAGGCCTCGAGCGTTTCCTCCGGCAGGTAGCCCGAGGCGCCGCGGTGGCCCACCACCAGGGGCTTGTTGCCGTCGAGCGTGAGCAGGGGCGTGGCGTCGCTGCCGCCGCAGGCCGTCATGAGTGCCGCGCTGGCGGCGATGACGAGCGTGGACAGGGCCCAGGGGATCGAGCGGGTGCAAGGCATGTGTGTTGTCTCCGACAGCGTGGTGGTTTGGAACGATGGCTTTCAGTGTCCGGCGTGCCGGTGAAAGCATCGTGTCCACCCGGTGACGGCGGCGTGACAGGCCGGCCGCCAGCGGGTGTGCGCCCACCATAACGCGTTAAGCACTGCCCACCAAGAGGGGCGCTACCGGGGCTGCCCTCACACGTCGAACTTCACCCCTTGCGCCAGCGGCAGCGCGCGCGAGTAGTTCACCGTGTTGGTGGCGCGGCGCATGTAGTTCTTCCAGGCGTCCGAGCCCGATTCGCGGCCGCCGCCCGTTTCCTTCTCGCCGCCAAACGCGCCACCGATCTCGGCGCCCGAGGTGCCGATGTTGACGTTGGCGATGCCGCAATCCGAGCCGCGTGCGCTCAGGAAGGCCTCGGCCTCGCGCAGGTCGTTGGTGAAGATGGCCGAGGACAGGCCTTGCGGCACGCCGTTCTGCAGCGCGATGGCCTCGTCGAAGTGCTCGTAGCGCAACACGTAGAGGATGGGCGCGAAGGTTTCGTGGCACACCACGGCGGTCTGTGCCGGCATGGTCACCAGCGCGGGCCCGGCGTACCAGGCGGCAGGGTGCACGTCGGCCAGCGCGCGCTCGCCGCCGCGCACCTGACCGCCTTGGGCCTTGGCCTCGGCCAGGGCGCGCTGCATGCCTTCAAAGGCGGCGGCATCGACCAGCGGGCCGATGAGCACGCCGCTCTCGCGCGGGTCACCGATCTTGAGGCTGGCGCGGGCGCGGTCCAGGCGCGCCACCAGTTCGTCGTGGATGCTGGCGTGCGCGATCACGCGGCGCGTGGTGGTGCAGCGTTGGCCGGCCGTGCCATAGGCGCCGAAGAGGATGCCGCGCACGGCCAGATCCAGGTCGGCACTCGGCGCCACGATGATGGCGTTGTTGCCGCCCAGCTCGAGCAGGCTGCGGCCAAAGCGCGCCGCCACGCGCGGGCCCACCGCGCGGCCCATGCGGGTGGAGCCAGTGGCCGAAACGAGCGCCACGCGCGCATCGTCCACCAGGGCTTCGCCCACCGGCGCGCAGCCGTTGACCACTTGGCTCAGGTGCGCCGGGGCATCGGCACCGAACTGCGCAGCCGCGCGCTCGAACAAGGCCTGCGTGGCCAGCGCGGTGAGCGGCGTCTTCTCGCTCGGCTTCCACACCACCGTGTCGCCGCAGACGAGTGCCAGCGCGGCGTTCCAGGCCCACACCGCCACGGGGAAGTTGAAGGCGCTGATCACGCCCACCACGCCCAGCGGGTGCCATTGCTCCATCATGCGGTGGCCGGGGCGCTCGCTGGCGATCGTCAGACCGTGCAGCTGGCGCGACAGGCCCACGGCGAAGTCGCAGATGTCGATCATCTCCTGCACCTCGCCCTCGCCCTCGCTGGTGACCTTGCCGGCCTCCAGCGTGACCAGCGCAGCCAGTGCCGACTTGTGCTCGCGCAGCACCATGCCGAACAAGCGCACCAGCTCGCCACGGCGCGGCGCCGGCACCTCGCGCCAGGCCAGCTGCGCGGCGTGCGCGCGGGCGATGGCCTGCGTGACCTCGGCCGGGCTGGCCTCGTGCACCTGCGCCAGCGTGGCGCCGTCGATCGGGGAGCGGGCGGCGAGCGTGCCGCCGGCGAGGGCGCTCGGCGCGATGCCAAGCTGGGCGAGCAGGGTGTGGGCGGTGTTCATGGGGGGGTGTTCAGCCTATCGATTCCACTTGGCGCGATTGTTGGTACGCGCTGCCAAAGCGGTTGGCGAGAAAGGCTGGCAACTCTACCTGCTCCTGCCGGACGAAACCGCGTGCCGGCAGCTTGCCCTCACGGAACAGATCCACCGCCGCGCAGATGCCCGCGGCCGTGGTGATCTGGATGGCCGAGAGCGGTGCGGCCTCGCTGCGATCCGCAAAGATCTTGCGCGCAAACACCTCCTGCACCAGGTGGCCGTGGCGCATGCCGCTGACGGTGACGAAGACCAGCACCACGTCCTGCATGGTGCCGGGCACGCTCTTGCGCAGGATGTCCTTCAGCGTGGCCTGGTCGTCCTTCAACTGCAGGTCCTCGAGCAGCATCTTCATCAGGCTGCAGTGGCCGGGGTAGCGCACGCTCTTGTAGTCCAGCGTGCGCACGCGGCCTTCCAAGGTTTCACACAAGGTGCCCAGGCCGCCCGAGGTGTTGAAGGCCTCGTACTCGGTGCCGTCGAGCGAGAAATGCTCCAGGCCCTCGAGCGGCAGCACGTCCAGGCGCTGGCCGTCGCGGATGGCCTCGCAGGGGTGGCAATACTCGTTGATCAGGCCGTCCACGCTCCAGGTGAGGTTGTACTTGAGCGCATTGGTGGGGAAGGCGGGCAGCGCGCCCACGCGCATCTTCACGTCCTGCAGGCTGTCGAAGCCCTGCGCGAGGTGGTGCGCCACGATGCCGATGAAGCCCGGGGCCAGGCCGCACTGCGGCATGAAGACCGTGGGCGCGTCCTGCGCCAGGGCCTTGATGGCGCGGGTGGCGGCCACGTCCTCGGTGAGATCGAAGTAGTGGCAGCCGGCCTGGCGCGCCACCGTGGCGGTGGCCACGGCCAGGTGGTAGGGCAGGGCATTGACCACGGTGTCATGGCCGGCAAGTGCGCTCAGCAACGCGGCGCCGTCTTCGGTGTTCACCTGGCGTGTGGTGATGCCCTTGCCGCTGATGCGGGCCAGGGTTTCGGGGTTCTTGTCGAACACGCTGACCTGGTAGTCGCCGGTGTCGGCCAGCAGGTGGGCAATGGTCTGGCCGATGTGGCCGGCGCCGAGCAGGGCGATGCGCATGTGGGTCTCCAGGGCAGTGGTGGCCCCGAGTCTAGGAACCCGGCCTGGCGAAAGAAAGCATGAGTTAGCCGAAATGAACAGCCTGACGGACGAAATGCATCAATGTTTCGCCGATTTGGTGGTTGATGGCGGGGATTGAGCTGGGCCCCAGGGTGAATGAGACGCTGCGATGACAATGCGCTGCGCGCCGCGCCCTGCCATCCCGTGAAGGAGCTCCACCATGTTCAGCAGCCTGATGCCCCAGCGCAAGGAGTTCTACGAGCTGCTCGCCGCGCACAGTGAGCGCGTGGTGGCCGGCGCCAATGCCACGCTGCGCCTGATGAACGGCCTGGGCCAGGGCAGCGAGGACATCCCGGTGCTGGTGGCCGAGGTGAACATGAACGAGCAGATCGGCGACAAGATCAAGGGCGAGCTGATCGCGCTGCTGCACCGCTCGTTCACCACGCCCATCAACCGCGACCAGATCCACACGCTCACCATCGAGCTCGATCAGGTGCTCAACTCGCTGCAGGACGTGGCCAATGCGGTGGGCATGTACAACATCAACGAGTCCACGCCCGAATCGCGCGAGATGGCCGCACTGGCCGCCGACGCCTGCGCGCGCCTGAACCGCGCCGTGATCTCCCTGCCCGAGAAGCACCGCAAGGAGGAGACCATGGGCCTGTGCAAGCAGATCGACGAGATCGAATCGCAGGCCGACCGCGTGCAGCGCAAGGCCATCACCAACCTGTTCGGCGGCAGCTGCACGGTGTGGACGGCGATGAAGATGCGCGAGTTCTACGCGCTGCAGGAGGAGGTGCTCGACCTGTGCGAGGACGCGGCCAAGACCATCGAAGAAATCCTGATCGAGAACTCCTGAGGCCGCCCGCGACATGGATCACTTGAGCATCAGCATCTGGTCGCTCGCCCTGCTCATCGGCGTGGCGCTGGCCTTCGATTTCATGAACGGGTTTCATGATGGCGCGAACTCCATCTCCACCATCGTGGCCACCGGCGCGCTCACGCCCAAGCAGGCGGTGCTGTTTGCGGCGGCCTTCAACTTTCTGGCGCTGTGGATCTTCCAGCTCAAGGTGGCGGCCACCATCGGCAAGGGTACGGTCGATCCGCAGTTCGTCGACCACTACGTGATCTTCGGCGCGCTGATGGGCGCGCTGGCCTGGAACATCATCACCTGGTACTACGGCATCCCGTCCTCGTCCTCGCACGCGCTGGTGGGCGGGCTGGTGGGCGCCACGCTGGTGAAGGCCGGCGGGTTCGCGCCCATCGTGTGGAGCGGCTTCGGCAAGATCCTGCTGTTCATCGTGGTCTCGCCCCTGGTGGGCTTCTTCATCGGCGGCATGCTGATGGTGTTGGTGGCCTGGGCCTTTCGGCACCGAACACCGCACCAGGCGGGCAACTGGTTTCGCATCGCGCAGCTGGTGGCCGCCGGCGCCTACAGCCTGGGCCATGGCGGCAACGACGCGCAAAAGACCATCGGCATCGTCTGGCTGCTGCTGATCACCGCCGGCGCGTCCACAGCCGACGTGAAGACGCTGCCGATGTGGGTGGTGTATGCCTGCTACGGCGCCATCGCCTGGGGCACCTACCTGGGCGGCTGGCGCATCGTGAAGACCATGGGCAGCAAGATCACCAAGCTCAATGCGGTGAGCGGCTCGTGCGCGTCGATGGGGGGGGCCATCAGCCTGGGCCTGGCCACCTGGGGTGGCATCCCGGTGTCCACCACGCACACCATCACCGGCGCCATCGTGGGCGTGGGCACGGCGCAGGACGTGAAGGCCGTGCGCTGGGCCATGACCTTCAACCTCGTGGTGGCCTGGGTGCTCACGATCCCCGCCTCGGGCTTGATCGCGGCGGCGTTCTGGTACGTCGGCCGCAGCTTTCTTTGACGGCCCGCAGCGGAGCCCACACCATGCTCAACAACGTGATGCCGCAACGCGGCACCTTCTTCGAGCTGCTCACCTCGCACACCGAGCGCCTGGTGGCCGGCGCCAACGCCACGCTGCGCCTGATCAGCGGCCTGGGCAATGTGGGCGACCAGCACGGGCTGCTGATCGAGGAGGTGAACAGCAACGAAACCAGCGCCGACCAGATCAAGGCCGACTTCATCCGCCTGCTCTACGAATCATTCACCACGCCGATCAACCGCGACCAGCTGCACACGCTGATCCTCGATCTGGACCGCGTGCTCGACACCCTGCAGAGCGGCGCCAACGCGATCAACATGTACAACATCACCAGCTCCACGCCCGAGGCGCGCACCATGGCCTCGCTGGGCGCGGACGCCTGCCTGCGCCTGAACCGCGCGGTGATCGCGCTGTCCGACCGCAATGCCGGGCCGCAGGTGGTGGCGCTGTGCCGCGAGATCGACGAGCTCGAGACCCGCTCCAGCGCCGCGATGCGAGAGGCCGTGACCAAGCTGTTCTTGAACGAGGGCGACGAGGCCGCCGCCTGGCATGCCCTGAAGATGCGCCGCTTCTACTTCACGCAGGAGGCGGTGCTGGACGGCTGCAAGCGCGCGGCGCGCACGATCGAAGAGATCCTGATCGAGAACGCCTAGATTGTTGGTTATGGCGCCTGACAGCGCCCAAGGGCGCCGCTCAGGCTGCAGCGCGCCAGCACCCGGCCGTCCACGCTCCAGGCGGTGAGCGCCCAGCCATCGGCCACGCGGTCGAGCGTGCTGAAGCCGAAATCCGCGTGCGTGGTGATCTCGCGCACTCGTGCGCCCGGCGACACCGAGGGCGATGGTGGCAGCGGCGTGGGCAAGGGCGGATCAGCGGCCGAGCCGGAGTTGCCCACCACCAGCGTGAAGGGGTGATCGCTGTCGAAAGCGATGGCTTCAAACAGGTGGATGTGGCCGTGCCAGGCCATGTCGATGTTGGGGCCGAACAGCCGCGCGCCATGGCGCCGCGCGAACACCGATTGCAGGCCCGCATTGCCGGGCCAGAGCGCCCTGCCGCCATCGCGCGGCGCAAAGCCCAGCAGCGGGTGGTGGTTGAGGAACAGGTTGTGCGGCGCGCGCCGGGCCAGCGCGTCGGCCTGCGCCAGCATCTGTGCATAACGCTCACCGGTGGCGTCCTGCGCCGCATAGGGCTTGAGGCCGGCCAGGGAGGAGTCGAAGACGATCAGCTGCGTCCGCGCATCGAGCGGCACCGCAAAGGGCTCGGAGAAATCGCCCTGTGCATCGTCGCGCGGCGCGTTGCACGAGCGCTGCTCGGTGTAGGGCTGGTGGTCCATGAAGCGGAACCAGCCTTGCCCGCCGCGCGCGCAGCTCTCGTGGTTGCCGCGCACGGCCACCCAGGGCGCGGCGGCCAGCAAGGGCGCGGCGGGGGCGAAGACGTCGGCCTCCCAGGTGTCATCGCCATAGCCCCAGGGGCTGCCGGCGCAGCCCGGCCGGTCGGCCGGGCAGGGGCCTTCGCGGTAGTGCATGTCGCCCAGGTGGATCACCAGATCGGGCCGCATCGCCGCTGCGCGCTCGGCGATGCGGGCAAAGGGCCAGGCCGCGGGGTTGTTGCAGTCCTGATTGAGCTGGCGGCTCAGGCGGCAGCCGGTGTCGCCCACGACTACCACACGCTGGATCTGCGGCGCGGGCAGCGGCAATGCCTGGTCGCCCACCTGCGCCGAGCGCGTGCCGGGCGGCAGGGGCAGCTCGCAGCTGCGCAGGCGGAAGACGGCGGCGCGCTCGCTGGCGGCGGTGTCGCCCCCACGCGCCGCAAAGCTGGCGGGTGCGGCGCGCTCGGTCATGGCCTGTGGTGCGGCGCCGTCCAGCGTGATCTGCGGGCAATGCGCGGCCAGGGTCACCACGCGGGCCACCAGGCCCTGGTCGCCGGTGTGCAGCACGTAGGCCGCGCGCAGGGGGTTGGCGGTGGGCTCAGGCGGGGCGGTGGACGAGGCCGGTGCGGGCGCGGTGCCGCAGCCCGCCAGGGCCGCCAGCAAGCCTGCGAGCATCGCCAGCCGGGCGGCGGTGCGGCGGGTCATGGGGTGCGTCATGTCGAGCCTCAGTGCGCGGCGGCGCGCGGCGCGGCCAAGGGCGCGTGGTCCAGATCGGGCCGCCGATGCGGGTCCACGTGCGTCATCAGGTTGAGTACGCGGTGCCGCTGCAGCACGCGCTGGCGCGCCTCCACCGCGATGTTGTGGCCGGCTTCCACGCTCATGTCCGCGTTCACCTCGAGGTGCGCGTCCACCACGATCATGTCGCCCATCTTGCGCGTGCGCACATCGTGCACGCCGGCCACGCCGGGGGTCGCGAGCAGGGTGGCGCGGATGGCGGCCACCTCTTCATCGTCGGCCGCGCGGTCCATCAGGTCGTGCATCGCGTCCCAGCTGAAGGACCAGCCCATCTTGGCCACCATGAAGCCCACGATCAGTGCCGCCACGGGGTCGAGGATGGGGTAGCCGGCCAGGTTGCCGATGATGCCCACGCCCACCACCAGCGACGAGGCGGCGTCAGAGCGCGCATGCCAGGCATTGGCCACCAGCATGCTGGACTTCACCCGCTTGGCCACCGCGAGCATGTAGCGAAACAGCAGCTCCTTGGCCACCAGCGCACCGCCGGCCACCCACAGCGCGGCGGCATGCACGGTGGCGATGGTGTCGGGCGACTGCAGCTTGTGCGCGGCCGACCACAGCATGCCCACGCCCACCGCCAGCAGCAGCACACCGAGCACCAGCGAGGCGGCGGTCTCGAAGCGGTGGTGGCCGTAGGGGTGGTCTTCGTCGGCGTCTTTCTGGCTGTGGTGGTTGGCCAGCAGCACCACGAAATCGGCCACCAGATCGGACAGCGAATGGATGCCGTCGGCCACCAGGCCTTGCGACTTGGTGATCACGCCGGCGGTGATCTGGCCGGCAGTGAGCAGCAGGTTCACGCACACACTGACCCAGGTGCTGCGCGATGCCGCCGCCGAGCGCTCGGCGGCGGTGAACGGGGAATCTTCGGGATCGTCGGCGGGGATGGCGTCGGTGTTCATCGGGGGCAAGGTTCGGCGGGAAGGCGGGGCACACCCGCAAAGGCCGAGCCTACCCGCAGAATCTGATCACGGACTTAACGCTGCGTGCGGCGCCCATCCGCGCCGGGGCGCCCCGCGATAATCCGGCCATGTCGCCCAACCCGCGCGCCCCGGTGGCCGTGCCGCACCCCAAGGACCAGATCGATCGCGATCTGATCGCCCTGCTGCAGGCCAATGCCCGCGAGAGCACCGCCAACCTGGCGCGCAAGCTGGGCATCGCCCGCACCACGGTGGTGGCGCGCCTGGCGCGGCTGGAGCGCGACGGCGTGATCGTGGGCTACACCGTGCGCCTGGGCCAGGACGACCAGCGCCCGCAGGTGCGCGCGCATGTGGGCATCACCCTGCAGCCCAAGAGCTCGCGCGACGTGTTGCGGCGCCTGCAGAAGATTCCCGAGCTGCTGCAGCTCAGCTCGGTGAGCGGCGAGTTCGACTACATCGCCATCCTGCGCGCCGACACCACGGCGCGGCTGGATGCGCTGCTCGACGAGATCGGCGACATCGAGGGCGTGCACAAGACCACCACCTCGGTGGTGCTGGCCCTGCGCATCGACCGGGGCGCCTGAGCGGCGGCCAAACCCATCCCAACCCACGAAATAAGGCAGTTCGCATGCGTTTGTTCAAGCTGAGTTTTCTGGCCGCCACGCTGTGCGCGCTGGCCGTGCCCACCCAGGCCCAGGACGAGCAGATCAACATCCTGTGCTCCGTGCAGGTGGACTGGTGCAACCTGATCCAGACCACCTTCTCGCGCGTGGGCGGCGTCAAGGTCAACATCGTGCAGCGCAGCACCGGCGAGGCGCTGGCGCAGATCAACGCCGAGCGCGCCAACCCCAAGACCGACGTCTGGTTCGGCGGCACCGGCGACCCGCACCTGCAGGCCGCCGAGCAGGGCCTCACGCTGCCGTATGAGTCACCCTCACTGGCGCAATTGCACCCCTGGGCGCAGCGCCAGGCCAGGCAGTCGGGCAGCCGCAGCGTGGGCATCTACCTGGGCCCGCTGGGCTTTGCCTACAACACCGAGATGCTGGCCAAGCGCAAGCTGCCGGTGCCGCGCAGCTGGGCCGATCTGCTGCGCCCCGAGTTCAAGGGCGAGGTGCAGATGGCCAACCCCGCCACCAGCGGCGGCGCCTACACGGCGGTGGCCACGCTGGTGCAATTGATGGGCGAGGACCAGGCCTGGGACTACATGGCCCGGCTGCACAAGAACATCAGCACCTATCCGCGCTCTGGCGAGGCGCCGATCAAGGCGGTGTCGCGCGGCGAGGCCTCGGCGGCCATCGTGTTCGTGGCGCTCGGGCCGGGCGAGCGCGCACAGGGCTTTCCCACCGAGACGCTGACCCCGGTGGAGGGCACGGGCGCCGAGATCGGCGCGATGTCCATCGTCAAGGGCGCGCCGCACCTCGCGGCCGCGAAGAAGTTCTACGAGTGGGCGCTGACGCCCCAGGCGCAGCAATTTGCCTTTGCGGCGCGCGGCTTCCAGGTGCCTTCGAACAAGGGCACGCCGGTGGACGCGCGCGTGCCCGACATCCGCAAGATCAAGCTCATCGACTACGACTACGCCAAGTACGGCAGCAGCGCCGAGCGCAAGCGCCTGATCGGCCTGTGGGAGCAGAAGATCAGGTCGCTGCCGCAGTAAGCCGCAGGGCCGGCGCTCAGGCCGTGGGCACCGGCTTGCCGCTGCGCAGGCTGGCGATGCGCATGAACAGCCGGCGCACGGCGCCGACCGACATCTCGTCCTCGTCCACCAGGTGCCGGCTCTGGAAGGCCGCTGCGATCTCGGCCCAGTCCTCATCGTGCAGGTGCTGCCGTGCGATGGGCCAGACGGTCTGCTCCTCGCGCGAGAGGTTCTGCATCGCCAGGTCGGCCAGGGCCAGCACGGCGGCGATGAGCTCGCCGCGCTCGGCCCCTTGCTCGGACATCACCGCCTGAAGCCGTTCCTGTGCAACATCGGTGAGGGCCTGCTGGCGCTCGTGCATCGCCGCGATGTCGCGCAGCAGGGAATCGCTTTGAGGCGCGCGCTCGAGCAGCGCTCGGTGCAGAAAGTCCCCTTCCCGCGAGTGCAGCTGGCGCGGGAAGGCGTGCAGGTAGGCCAGCATGGCGTCCAGGCTGGGCACGTCCAGCGGGCCGCCCTGGTCGCGTGCCTGCTGCACCAGGCTGCGCATGGCCAGCACCACCGAGGCGATCGACTCGTGCTCGTCGTGGATCACCGCCAAGGCCTGCTCGCGGGGCTGCAGCGGCACGCTGGACGCCACCCGGGTCACCAGCAAGGCCACCGGCGATTGGCGCAACACGCGCTCGGTGTGCGTGTTGTGCAGCCAGCCAGACAGGCCTTGCGCACCGCGCGATGCCATCACGATCAGGTCGCAGTCACAGTGGCGCGCGGTCTCGATGATGGTCTCGGCCGGGCGGTCGCTGGTCGTGGCGCGGGTTTCGCAGGGCACGCGCGCGGCATCGGCCGCAGTGGCGCAGCGCGAGAGCAGGGCGTGCGTATCGCCGAAGGCCGATTCTGCGAAGGTCTGCGGGTCGGTGGCGCGCAACATCGCGCCGCTGCGCGTGGCCGCAAGATCCGGCGTGGCGTGCAGGAAGGTGATGCGCGCCCCGAGGCGCTGGGCCAGCCGCACCGCCGATTCGGCATTGGCGGCGGACAGCACGGAATCGTCAACGGGCACCAGGAGGTGGCGGTACATCGGTCGGCTCCATTCGTCAGTCTGCTCGGCACGCCGACCTGCAAGGCGCGATCCCAGACCATGATGATGCCCGACAAGGGCCGGCGCGCGGCCAAAAGCCGACTAACCATCGGACACAAGCGATACGCCTGGGTGGCCAACAAGGCCCGCGCGGGCGCCGTTGCAGGTGCACATTCCGATCGAAACGAGTTCATGCACACCACGCCTGCCCCAAGCCCCTTCCAGCCTTCGTCCCCCACGCGCCAGTCGCGTCCCGCCCTGTGGCTGGGCGGGGCCTTGCTGTGCCTTTCACTCACGGCGGTGGCTGGCCGGGCCACGCCCGTTGCGCAAGGTGCCGCGCAGGCGGCCGCCTGCGCGCATTGCGGCACCGTGGCCTCGGTGACCGCCGTACGGCAGAAGGGCCGGGGCACGGGGGTCGGTGCCGTGGCCGGTGCCGTGCTGGGCGGTGTGGTCGGCCACCAGATCGGCGGCGGCACTGGCCGCCAGGCCATGACGGCCATCGGCGCGGTGGGCGGCGGCTTTGCCGGCCACGAGGTGGAGCGCCGTGCCCGCAGCGAGACCCGCTTCAAGGTGCAGGTGCGCATGGACGACGGAAGCCAGCGCACGTTCTGGCGCACCCAGGCGCTGGCCGTGGGCGCGCGCGTGGCGGTGGAGGGCAAGGCCCTGCGCGCGACGGGTGCGGCGAGCCGCGCGACGGCATCCTGAGCGCTGACTGCCGACGGCCGCGCGCCGGGCGCGATCAGATCAGGCGCGCTGGCAGCGGTAGCGCCCGGCGATGCGCACCTGCTGCGCCCGCCCGGCCACCACCAGCGTCTGCTCTTCCACCAGCACCAGTTCCGCCGCGCGCGGGTCGAAGGTGCCCGTGATCCAGTTGGTCGGCGTGCGTGCCGCCACGTGCACGATGCCGTCCGCATCGGTCTCGGCGCGCGCGCGGTGGGCGCGCACCAGGGCGGTCTGTGCGCGCAGGTGAAAGTCCAGCGTGATCGGGTAGCCCTTGTCGATGGGCTGGCCCGGGCCATCGTCCACGTACGAGGTGGTCGAGCGCTCCTGGCCGGCGCAGCTGAACTCCTGGTCCCAGGCCTTGCTGGGGCCGCAGCCGGTGGCCAGGGCGCTGCAAAACACGAGTGTCAGGCTCGCGCCCAGTGAAGGCACGCGCGCTGTGGCGCGGGGCTGCGGGGCATTCTGTGAGCGAGGCGGCATGGCGGGCTTCATCGTCAAATTTGGGATGCGCGATTGAAGGGCCTGCGCCTTATCGCTGCCTTAACGGGAGTCGCGTGCGCGCTCCGGATGCTCACTCTTTGTAATAGACCACCTGCTGTGTGGTGGCGAGCAGGTGGCGGTCGGGGCTCCACACCTCAGCGGTTTGATCGAAGTAGCCGGCGCGGAAGTGCTGCGCGCGGGCGCGGCCCAGCACGGGCTGCGTGCCCTGCGCGGCCAGCTGCTCCGAGCCGGCATGGAAGTAGATGCTCATCGAGACCGTGCCCGCCGGCGTGGGTCGGCGGCGGCGCAGGAAGATGCGCGGGATGAACACGTCGCAGATCGCCGCCAGCGAGGCGAAATCGAGCGGGCGCGGCGGCTCGTCGCGCACCCACAGCGTGCTGGTGGTGTCGTGGGCCGTGCTGTCGTCGGCCGGCGGTGCGATGCGGAAGTCGGGCATGCCGCCTTCGGCAAAGCGCATCTCGTATTGCTTGAACCAGGCCACGCGCGCGGGCATGGGGTTGATCGGCACCTCAGTGGCGGGCGGCACCTGCGGGAAGCCGATCTCGGTGGCCGACCAGGTCTCGCGCCGCGCAGCGAACACCGCGCTTGCGGTGGCGGCGATGGCGCCGCCCTGCTCCAACTCCATGCTCCAGTGCTGGGTGGAGCGGTTGGTGCGCACGGCCCGCGCGCTGATGCGGAAGGGGCCGTCGGCCACCGGGCCCGCGTAGTTGACGGTGAGGGCCAGTGGCTCGCCCAGCCGGGCCGGGTGCAGGCACGCGGCATTGAGCAGGGTGGCGGCCGTGATGCCGCCAAAGGGCCCGATCATGTTGGCGTAGGCCGGGCTGGTGTGGCCGATGAAGTGCGCGTGCTCATCGGCCTGCAGGGCGATGGCGGTATCGAAGGGGTGGGCGGGTACGGCGGGCAAATCGAGACTCCAGCGGGTTGCAAGCAGCGCGCATCGTAGGTGATGCGCCGGCCCTCGCTCGCTGCGGCCTGTGTGATCAGCGTCGCCCGAACATCATCTGCCGTGCCAGTGCGCTCTTCAATGGCGGCAGGGCCTGCAGAAGCGCCAGGCCCAGGCCACGCGCTGCGGGCAAGCCCGGCCCGCGCCAGGTGAAGCTGCGCGCCAGGAAATCGGTGGCGGCGATCATCGCCCAGCGATCGGGGGCGCGCGACCATTCCACGCGGCGCAGCGCGGCGCTCATGCTCGGTGGGCTTGCCAGCGCCAGGGCTTGGCCGTGCCGGGCGGCCACGCGGCCGGGGCCGAACTCGCGCCGCAGCGCATGCACCAGCTCCACCGCGTCGCGCAGGCCCAGGTTCATGCCCTGGCCGGCCACAGGGTGCAGGGTTTGCGCCGCATTGCCGATGCGCACGGTGGCGCCGTCCACCAGCGTGCGCTCGGCGTTCAGGCCGAGGGCAAAGCGTTTGAGCGGGCTCAAGCCCAGCACCTGCCCGGCCACGTCGGGCAGCCAGGTGCGCAGCACGGCCAGGCGCTGCGCGTCGGTGAGATCAGCCACGGGATCGTCGGCCGCCGGCACGCACCACACCAAGGCGGCACGCGCCTGGCCATCGGCCTGCGGGCGCAGCGGCAGCAAGGCCAAGGGGCCGTTGCGCGTGAAGCGCTCCACCGCGAGGCCGGGCGTGGCGCCGGCCAGCGTCACCGTGCCCACCCAGGCGGCCTGGGCGTAGTCGCGCGTCACGGCCTTGCGGTCCTGCTCGGCGAACACGCCGCCCTCGGCGATCACGGCCAGATCAAAGGGCTCGGCCACGCCGGCATCGATCTCCACGCCCTGCTCGAGCGGCTTGATGGCCGACACCGGCGTGCCGAAGCGCGCGGCCAGGCGTCTGGGCTGGCTCGCGGCCAGTGCCAGCCAGGCGGCCTGCATGGGCGCCACCACCTGGCCGTAGCTGAGCACCGCGCCGAGCATGGGCACGCGCTCCTCACTGGCGCGCAAGTGCACCACGGGCTCGGCGCCGCCCCATTCGAGCGAGGGCGGGGCCTGCGACACATGCACCTGCAGGATGGGCTGTGCCACGGGCTCGGGCCACACGCCCAGGCGCTGCATCAATTGCACGCTGCCGAGTGACAGCGCCAGCGTGCGCGGGTCGCTGGCCACGTCGCGCTCGATCGGCCGGGCGTCGAACACGGTGATGCGCGCCTCGGGCAACTGCTGGGCGGCATGCAGGGCCAGCGCCAGGCCGACGGGGCCGGCGCCCACCACAGCGATGTTGGGTGCGTCGTGAAGCATGGGGGTTGCAGCGGGCACAGCCCCGCCCGTCATTCAGGGGGGAAAGGGCCGCCGCCAGGGGGGCGATGCACGTATTATTCGCCGCACCCGGATTGTCGGGTGAGCATTTGCGCAAGGAGTGGACATGGGCCTGATGGACTTCATCAAGAAACAGTTCATAGACATCCTCCAGTGGACGGAGGACGGCGATGGCGTACTGGCCTGGCGCTACCCCATGGCCGACAACGAGATCCAGTACGGCGGCTCGCTCACCGTGCGCGAGAGCCAGATGGCGGTCTTCGTCAACGAAGGCAAGGTGGCCGACGTGTTCGGCCCCGGCATGTACAAGCTCACCACGCAGACGCTGCCGGTGCTCACCTACCTCAAGAACTGGGACAAGCTCTTCGAGAGCCCGTTCAAGAGCGATCTGTACTTCTTCAGCACGCGCCAGCAGATCGACCAGCGCTGGGGCACGCAGCAGCCGGTGACCATCCGCGACAAGGATTTCGGCGCGGTGCGCCTGCGCGCCTTCGGCAACTTTGCCTACCGCATTGCCGATCCCAAGCTGTTCCACACCGAGATCTCGGGCACGCGCGGCACCTACACCGTGGCCGACCTGGACGGCCAACTGCGCGGCATGATGCTGCAGCACATCAGCGATGCGGTGGCACAGAGCGGCATCGCCTTCCTGGATCTCGCGGCCAACCAGATCGAGTTTGCCAAGCAGATCCAGGCCGCCACGGGCCCGGCCTTCGAGGCCATCGGCCTGAAGCTCGAGACAGTGACGGTGCAGAACGTGTCCCTGCCCGAGGACCTGCAGAAGATCCTCGACCAGAAGATCGGCATGGGCATGATCGGCAACGACATGGGCAAGTTCATGCAATACCAGACCGCGCAGGCCATGCCCGAGCTGGCCAAGGGCGCGGCCTCGGGCGGCGGCGGCATTGCCGGCGATGCCATGGGCCTGGGCGCGGGCGTGGCGCTGGGCCAGGTGATGGCGCAGCAGCTGGGCGCGGCACTCAACACCGGTGGTGGGGCTGCCGCTGCAGCGGCTGCAGCCGCCGCCGCGCCGGCCGGCGTGAAGCCTGACGACGTGATGGGCCTGCTGGAGAAACTGGGCGAGCTCAAGGCCAAGGGCATCCTCACCGACGAGGAGTTCACGGCCAAGAAGGCGGAGCTGTTGAAGAAGCTCGTCTAACGCCAGAAAAGAGCGGTGGCTACTTCTGCGCGGCGCACTTGGCGCGCTGCTTGCCCCAACTGCGGCGCGCCGGTCGAGTTTGCCTCGGCCGCGTCGGCCAGCGCTGTCTGCGGCTTCTGCCGGTCTACGCTGATACGCGATGGCGAGGCGCTCAAGCGCATCGGCATCAGCGCCGAGCTGTTCGATGATCACTCGCCATTGCAGCTCGGCGCCAGCGGCCAGCTCATGGGCAAGGCCTTCACGGTCCTGGGCCGGCAGCAGCTCGGGTACCTGGAGCCCCCAGGTGCCGCCTCCGGCGACCCCGCCCCCCAAGGGGGACAAGGCAGCTTGGGGCGGCCCGGCGCTGCATTGGGCGGCACCTGGAACGAGTGGCACGTCGGCTTCGATGGCGATGCGGCGCTGCGCAGCGGCTGGTTGTCCGAGGACAATGGCAGCTATGTGATGGTGTTCGACGTGGCGCTGCAAGGCGCCGCGCCCGCGCCCGACGAGCTGCACCCGGGCGATCAGGTGCTGGTGAACGGCGCCACCTGGGCTGTGGCCTCGGTGCAGCGCGCCAAGCTGCTGGCCGCCGAGGGCGAGCTGCCCCGGCCGCCGCGCCTGGATGGGCCTGAGTTCGTGGTGGCCGATCTGCGCAACCAGCGCGACGAGGTGGGCACGCTCGATTGGCGCGACCCACAGGCCGTGTCCTGGTCGCAAGGCCGCGCCGTGCGCCTGGCCGATCTGAAGATGAGCGGGCTGCGCGAGCAGAGCGAGAAGACACTCAAGGGTCGCAGCATCGAGTGCCCGAGCTGCGGCGCGTCGATCGAGCCCAAGCTCGGCAGCACGCAGTCCATCGTCTGCGGGCAGTGCCAGGCGGTGGTGGACATCTCCAAGGGCGTGGGCGGCGAGCTCGCGCACTACGCGCAGGAGAACACCGGCGCGCAGCCGCAGATCCCCCTGGGCCGCAGCGGCACGCTGGCGCTGGGCGGGCCGCCACTGCCCTGGCAGGTGGTCGGTTATGTGGAACGTTGCGAGGTGGATGTGGAGGCGGGCGAAGAGCAGACCGCCTGGCGCGAGTACCTGCTCTACCACCCCACCGAGGGCTTCAACTTTTTGGTGGACGCCGAGGACGGCTGGAGCTACGCCAAGCCCGTCACCGGCGTGCCCCAGGTGCGCGGCGACACGCTGAACTGGCAGGGCCAGAGCTACGTCAAGTTGTACAGCTACACCGGCTCGGTCACCCACGTGCTGGGCGAGTTCTACTGGCGGCTGAAGCGCGGCGAGCGCACCCGCAACACCGATTTCGCGGCCGGCAAGAAGCGGCTCAATCGCGAGGCCGCGGGCAACGAGGTCACCTGGTCGGCGGGCGAGGCGCTGGACTCGGCGGTGGTGGCCAAGGCCTTCGGCCTCGATGACGCGCAGGCGCGCAAGCTGCAGCGCGATGTGTCACCGGTGTCCGCCGCCAGCGTGGGCAGCGGCCTCAGGGTGTTTCTGATCATCGCCGTGGTGATGGTGCTGCTGGTGCTGATGATGAGCCGCTGCAGCAGCAGCGACGATTGCGCCAGCACCCTGCAAGCCTTTGGCGAGGGCAGCAACGAGTACCAGCAGTGCCTGCGCAACCGGGGCAGCGGCAGTTCGGGCGTGCGCACCAGTGGCGGCTCTTTTGGCGGCTTCAGTTCCGGCGGTGGCGGCCACAAGTAGGCGGCCGCCCTTTTTCACATTGAAGGAGGTCCACACCATGGGCTTTGAATTGCTCAAACCCGGCGTCATGCTCGCGTCGATCCTGTACGCCTTGATTGGCGTCATCGTGCTTTGGGGAAGCTTTGTCGTCATCGACAAGATCACGCCCTACAACCTGTGGGAAGAGATCTGCGAGAAGAAGAACGTGGCCCTGGCCATCGTGGTGGCGGGCATGTTCATCGCCATCGGGCAGATCGTGGGCGCGGCCATTCACGGGTAGGCCGGTGAATCCCGACGTGGGTGCCCAGCCCGCGCCGACGCCAGACCTCGAGGCATCGCAACCCCAGCCGCCGTCCAGCAGCGCCCGTGTCGCGCCGGCCGAGGCGGCCCTGCTGGCCTCGGTCTTCATCGTGGCGGCCTGCGGCCTGGTCTACGAGCTGGCCGCAGGCGCACTGGCCAGCTACCTGCTGGGCGACACGGTGCTGCAGTTCTCCACCGTCATCGGCACCTACCTGGCGGCCATGGGCATCGGCTCATGGCTGTCGCGCTACATCGAGCGGCAGCTGGTGGCGCAGTTCCTGCGCATCGAGCTGCTGGTGGGCCTGGTCGGCGGATTGCTGCCGGCAGCCCTGTTTGCTGCGCACAGCCTGCTGCCGGGCGGGCATGGTGCGTCATTTCGAGTGTTGTTGTATGGCCTGGTGCTGCTGGTGGGCACGCTGGTGGGGCTGGAGATCCCGCTGGTGATGCGCATCCTCAAGCGCCAGTTTCAAGAGCGCTATGCGCTCAAGGACCTGGTCTCGCAGGTGCTCACCTTCGATTACCTGGGCGCGCTGGTGGTGTCGGTGGCCTTCCCGCTGCTGCTGGTGCCGCACCTGGGGCTGATCCGCACGGGTGTGTTCTTCGGCCTGCTCAATGTGCTGGTGGCGGCCTGGGCGGTGTGGCTG
>Ga0268298_10001071_pt1 | contig 33355 bp, 26 predicted proteins | sample WWTPWeurt_MetaG_FD_194462 | JGI IMG/M metagenome (GOLD analysis project Ga0268298, IMG submission 194462) | Activated sludge microbial communities from WWTP in Nijmegen, Gelderland, Netherland - WWTP Weurt | ecosystem: Engineered > WWTP > Aerobic digester > Activated sludge | place...
TTCAATAAGATAAATTTACTACCCTGCCGTTCGGGATTTGCAATCCCGAACATAATCTACGCAGCAGGATTTGCAATCCGATGCCAAATTGGTAACTTGCAGTTCATATGGGTTTAAAAAGCATAACCGAAGAGGGTATTTTTTGAGTACGCTTACTGTTATTGATCGGGTAAATGTATTTTGCAAACAGGTTAATAAAATATAATTAATGAATAGGTAGCCGGATTACAAATCCTTTAAGTAAGTTCATTCGGGATTGCAAATCCCGAATAGCAAGAGAGTGTAACGCACTGATTGAATATTTATGATAACTTTAACGAGTAATAAAATAATTAAACAACTTCGCGACTTACTTCGTGCAGCTATGAGGTTGAAAGAGAGTTTTGACAAAGCTCAATCTATTGATGTTATTCGTCCTCTTGCGGAAAACTATCAAAGGGCATTTGATGAACTAAAAAAGATGTGTCCAGAAGATATTGTAACGAACGACCTAATGAGGCATTCAACTTTTTTGGCAAAATATGTTGGTGAAAACAAACTTGATAGATGTTCTGCCGACATAAGCGACATTTGTTTTACAGATATTTTCATTGTTGAAGAATTGTATTTGCGTTACATAATGGAAACGGAAGACCCAAACGAAAAATATTACGATTGGCAGAACATTCATCCTATCATTTTAAAGATTGCAAAGAAAAGATTTGAAAGTCAACATCACGCAGACGCAGTAGAGGCTTCATTTAAAGAGATAAACGATTTAATCAAAAAGCGATATAAGAAAGTTGCAAAACAAGAATTGGATGGTAGCAGTTTAATGAGAAAAGCATTTACAAGTACGCCAAACAATGAGTTTAGTCCTGTGTTCTCACTTGCAGACAATTCTTCAGACAGCGGCAGAAACATTCAGCAAGGTTATATGGACATCTTTGCAGGTGCAATGCAAGGAATTCGTAACCCGAAAGCACACGCAAATATGGATGTTAATCCTGACGAAGCGTGGGAAATGGTTGTACTTGCAAGCCACTTAATGCGAATGTGGGACAAACATAATTGAACGAAACGAATGAAACACAAGCTAGCACATAACATATGAAGCCTGCCTTGCCGTTCGGGATTTGCAATCCCGAACATATCTACGCAGCAGGATTTGCAATCCGATGCGGAATTGGTAACTTGTAACTACTATGGGTTTGTAAAGCATAACTGAAAAGTGCGATTCTTTTATGAAGCGTATCGTTGTTAAGTGGTAGATACATTTAGCAAATCTGTTTAAAGCATAATTATAAATAATGGTAAGCCGGATTACAAATCCTTTAAGTAAGTTCATTCGGGATTACAAATCCCGAATAGCAGTTCTGAATTATGTCCTAAATATTTACTATACTTGGGACAACCACCACATTCACCAATACCCGCTGTTTTCTTTTACCGTTTCAAAAAGTTATTATTGCGTACTAATCAACTTGAACACATGAAAGCATACGTATTTCCGGGGCAGGGTGCCCAATTTGTGGGTATGGGCAAAGACCTATACGAGCAGCATACACAAGCCAAAGAATTATTTGAACAGGCCAATGAGATTTTAGGTTTTCGCATCACCGACCTGATGTTTGCCGGAACCGATGAGGATTTAAAACAAACCAAGGTAACCCAGCCGGCCATATTTTTACATTCCGTAATTAAAGCGGCTATGCTGGGCGATTCGTTTAAACCGGATATGGTAGCGGGGCATTCGCTAGGCGAGTTTTCGGCACTAGTTGCTAATAAAACGTTATCATTTGAGAGTGGATTAAAATTGGTTTCACAACGTGCTCAGGCTATGCAAAAAGCCTGCGAGTTGCAACCATCCACCATGGCCGCGGTATTGGGATTAGACGATGCAAAAGTAGAAGAAATTTGCGCTTCCATAACCACCGATATTGTTGTTCCGGCTAATTATAATTGTCCCGGGCAGTTAGTAATTTCAGGAAGTGTGGCCGGTATTGAAAAAGCCTGTGAATTACTGAAAGCAGCCGGAGCCAAACGGGCATTGGTGCTGAATGTGGGCGGTGCTTTTCACTCGCCATTGATGGAGCCAGCCCGGGTTGAATTAGAAGCGGCTATAAACGCTACTGTTTTTGCTAATCCTGTTTGCTCCGTGTTCCAAAATTACACCGCTACGGCTGTTTCCGAACCAGAGCAGATAAAGAAAAACCTGATTGCACAACTCACCGCTCCCGTAAAATGGACACAAAGTGTGCAAGCCATGATAGCAGCCGGAGCTACTGAATTTATTGAAGTGGGGCCAGGTAATGTATTGCAGGGATTAGTGAAAAAAATTCATAAGGAAGCGATTACCTCGGCTGCCTGATATGGGATTTGAATTTATAAAACGCCTTCCGGAAATTTTGAAAACTCCGGTAAAAAAAGGGAAGCAAGTGTTTATTGCACCAAATGCAACGGTGATAGGGCAGGTAACGCTGGGCGATGAAGTATCGGTGTGGTTTGGGGCAGTAGTACGTGCCGAGGCTGATGTGATTACTATAGGCAGCCGCAGCAATATACAGGATAATGCCGTGGTGCATTGCGACCCCGGAGCACCGGCCATCATAGGCGAAGATTGTATTCTGGGTCATTTAGCAGCCGTTCACGGTGCACAGCTTGGAAACCATGTGCTGGTTGGAATGAATGCAACGGTGCTCAACCATGCCAAAATAGGCGATTACTGTATTATAGGAGCCAACGCATTGGTTACAACCGGCACCGAAATACCTGCGTATTCACTGGTTATGGGAAGTCCGGCTAAGGTGGTGAAACAACTCACACCCGAACAGGTTGAAAAAATAAAACAGAATGCCGCTGTATACGTTGACATGAGCAAGGTGTACCTCGATTTCTATAAATAATTATCTGATATGAACACAGGTATCATCGTAAAAACAACTGTAAATGCTCCCATCGAAAAAGTATGGGATAGCTGGATTACTCCCGCGCATATAACCCAATGGAACAATGCCAGCCCCGACTGGCATACACCCGCTGCACAAAATGATTTGCGCCAGGGAGGGAGGTTTTCATTTACCATGGCTGCTAAAGATGGTAGCTTCAGTTTTGATTTTGGAGGCACATATGATGAGGTTATTTTGCATCAAAAAATTGGCTATACCATGGATGACGGAAGAAAAGCTGAAATACTGTTTACTTCTAACGGAAATGAAACCGCTATTACCGAAATATTCGAACCCGAATCAATGAATTCATTGGAGATGCAGCAGGCAGGATGGCAGGCTATACTCGATAATTTTAAACGTTACACCGAATCATTATGAAACTTCAAAAGGTAACACCGTTTTTGTGGTTCAACCACGAGGCAGCCGATGCGGCAGCTTTTTATACTTCGGTTTTTAAAAATTCAAAGGTACTTAGCAGTGGCCCCTTGGTTACGGTGTTTGAACTGGAAGGCTTGCAGGTAATGGCGCTGAATGGCGGACCTCATTATAAACTTACCGAGGCATTTTCGTTTTATATAAGTTGCGACACGCAGGAGGAAATAGATTATTACTGGGAAAAACTGCTGCAGGATGGCGGACAGGAAAGCCGTTGCGGGTGGTTAAAAGATCGCTTTGGTTTGTCGTGGCAGGTTATTCCTTCCTCACTTCCTGATTTAATGAATACACCCGAAAAAGCACAGCGTATTGTGCAGGCATTTCAGCATATCATTAAATTTGATATTCAGGAGTTAAAAAACCTGTAAGCGTAATTACTTTCTTTCGGGGGATGGCGTTTTTCCTTTAAAGTATTTTACCTGAAAGGTAAAGGTAAGCATCACATATTGCCTGAGCACGGTAGTAAACGAATCTTCGTAATACGTATCGGTTACGTTGCGCGAAATGCTTCGGTTTTGTTTGAGTAAATCATACACACTTAACCGCAAATCTGCCGACTGATCCTTTAAAAATTTCCAGGCAATGGCCGCGCTCCACAAGGTGTAATGCTGGTTGTAGGCCGATGAAAGTCCGGTGTACACCATATCGGTAACATCGGTTTGAAGTACTAATCCTTTCCACACCATACAGGTAATTTTAGCACGCGAATTCTGGTTGAGGTATTTCGAATTTAAATTGCTTTGCAGTGTATTTTTTACAAAACTTAAAGAGGTGTTTGACGACAGAGTGAAGTCAATTTTTTCACTGATATTACTGCTAAGTACAATGCCGCCTGTGGTGGAGGTGTTGTGCGTGTAGTTAAGCTGGTTGTTTATTAATCCAGGTGCTTTTGAATAGTTAACAGAAGCACTCAGATTTAGTTTGCATTTAATCACTTTAACCGGAAAACTATAGCTGCTAAAAGTTCGGAGATTAAGGTAGCCATTGAGGTTTACCGGCCAGATTAGCTGCGATCCTTTAGCTAAGGAAATTCCCGAAGCCAACAGTGTATCGGCAGGGGCAATGATGGTTTGTGTGCCAATATACGATTGAGTAATGGTGCCCGCAGCCAAAAAGAAAAATGCAGTTGATTTAGTGGCATTCACTGCTGAATAACGTGTGCTTAAATTGTTTTCCCAAGTCTGTTTTAACTGCGCATTTCCGCTCGATAACTGAAGTGGATTGGTATTGTTTACTACCTCCTGCAATTGGTCAACCGAAGGGGCATTGTTGTTACTGCGGTAGTTGATGCGCAAATTTTTTCCTGCAGAAAACCGGTAGGTGTACATGGCGTTGGGTAAAACACTTGTAAATGTTTTATGCAGTATGTAATTGGTTGGAAATTGCTGGTCATTTTTTAATTGGGCATACTGAACCGAAACGCCCGCATTCAGCATCACTTTTTCTTTTCCGTATCGATAGCCAATTCCACCGGCATGTGCCTGGTACAAGCTGCTGAACTTATTGGAAAGAGCGGTGTCGAAACGGTTGTAAGTTTGTTCGGCTATCGAGTAGTTATTGGTTTTTTTATCCGATTGGCTGCTGTTGGTGGTAGTGGTATAACTAAACTGCAACTGACTCCATTCGGTTATGGGTTCAGTATAGTTAACGGATGATGTAAAAGTGAACCCTTTTTTATCCAGATTGCTTAGCTGATTTAATGTATCTGATGAGAGGGTATCGCCAAAATATCCGGTTACTGTTTTTAAATATTTGTTTCCGGTATTTGTATTGTATCCGGGAGTAATGCTCAAAGAAAAAGTACGTCCCTTTTTTGTAAAGCTGTGGCGATACAATACAGGAGCCGAAAAATTAATTCCACTTAACTTGGTTACTATATCATTATTAGTACGGCTCAAAAGGGAGTCTAACTGTGTATTTTCTCCAAGCACACGATTGGTTCCTGTATTGTTTTGAGAGGAAAAGCGCGGTTGAAATAGAACCGAATTCATGGAGTCGATGCGGTAATCAAACCTGAAATTAAACCGGTGATTGATATTGGTGCTTCGTGCCGAACCCGATTCGGTATAAGTTAAGTTTTCGTTTGGGTAGGTGATATAGTGCCGCAATAAATTGGATACAGAAACATTGGCCGACTGATTGAAAAAATAGCTTCCTGTAAAATCTAATTTGCCCCATTTATTCATGTAATTTAATCCTGCCGCATGGGTAGTGCTTATTCCGTTTCGCTGATCAACTAAAAAATTGGATACATCGTTGCCCTGTCCGCCACCACCCGAACGGCCTCCCCGCATGCTGCCACCAAATGCACCCGGAGGTCTTCCGCCCGGTCCCTGATTTCCTCCGCTGCTCATTACCCCAAGTAAATCTTCGGCAGCAAAATTTTGCTCATTAATATTATTGCTTTGCAGCAACAGGGTCATGCGTCTTTTGTCTTTAAAAAAATTGAGTGTAACACCTGTTTTGTACTGCGGCACATCGTTGCCTCCGCCATACACTTTCCCGAATATGCCGTTGCGAAACTGAGGCTTGGTGATAATATTTATGGTTTTGGTGGAGTTGCCGTCATCCACTCCGCTAAATGCAGCCTGATCACTTTTTTTATCAAACACCTGGATTTTATCTACTACTTCGGCAGGTAAGTTTTTTAAAACGGTGCTTGGGTCGTTGCCAAAAAACGGTTTCCCGTCAACCAGCACCTGCTTCACCTCTTCTCCCTGCGCCTGTACTTTTCCGTCAGTGGTGGTTACTCCCGGAAGTTTACCTACCAAATCTTCACTACTTGCATCCTTGGTTGTTTTTACGGCATCGGCATTGTATTCGGTGGTATCTCCTTTTAGTTGTGCTGTAGCTTTTTCAGCCGTTACGGTAATCTGGTTTAAGGTATTGTTTTTAGGTATCAGCGCTATCTTTCCCAAATTCTGAGGTGGATTTTGCAACCGTACATATCTGAAATAATTTTCATAGCTGATAAACGAAATGCGCAGCAAAAAAAAACCGGGCCGGTCATCCGTTAACTGAAAATATCCGTTGATATCGGTAGCGGTTCCTTTAATACGCGTTGAGTCGGATGCTTTTAACAAAACCACCGAAGCTCCCGTTAAGGGTTTGCCCTGTTCATCGGTTATGGTTCCGTTCAACCCGGCCGATTGCGAAAAGGCTGCAACTGACAGGAGGGAGAATACTGAAAAAAATAATGATTTTGTAAGATACATGTAAGGCAATAAAGGTAAGTAAAATAGCGCCTTTGATAGCAAAAACCGGACTAAGTTTAACCAACAGGATTTGGGTGCGTGTGCAGGAATCTTTACTATAAAAAGGTTTGATATTCTCATGCTCCTCATGGTCAGAGGCAACACCCTGAGGTCGGGGTTTAAAAATGTAACTGCTTTGGCGTACCTTTGCGCCCTGAATCAGGAATCCACCCTTTGAGCAGCGAGGTACTTTATTTCAGTTTGTTTATTGTGTTTATTGTGGCCGTGCTGGCACTCGACCTCGGCTTATTTTCAAAGCACGATAAGCAAATGTCATTCAGAGAAGCGCTCCTCTGGACCTTTGTGTGGGTTTGTTGTGCATTGGGCTTTTATATGTTTTTGAATGCCTATGGTCATCAGCTTCACAATATCACCGACTGGAATAGTTTGCAACAGGTGGCCGACAGGTATGCATCCGACCTTGATTTAATTCCTAGCGATTTTGTGGCGAGCGTGGCTGTTTACCGGCAAAACCTGGCTCTTGAATTTATTACAGGTTACCTAATAGAATATGCTCTTTCGGTAGATAATATCTTTGTAATTATCCTCATCTTTTCTTCCTTTAATGTAGAAGAGAAATACCATAAACGGGTTTTGTTCTGGGGTATTTTGGGAGCCATCTTAATGAGGTGTGCTTTTATATTTTCAGGTTCGGCATTGGTTCAGTCCTTCAGTTGGATATTTTATATTTTCGGGGCATTGCTGGTATTTACCGGCATCAAAATGTTTATGGATAAAGACAATGATGAGTCCATTGATACGCAAAATCATCCGGTAGTTAAATTCTTTTCCAAGCGTTTCAGCGTGTACCCGCACTATGTGTCGCATCATTTTTTCATCAAACAATCGGGTAAGTTTTTTATTACGCCATTGTTTATTGTGTTAATGGTAATTGAATTTACCGATTTAATTTTTGCCGTTGATTCTATTCCGGCAGTATTTTCCATTACCGAAGACCCGTATGTGATTTTCTTTTCAAATATTTTCGCCATCATTGGCCTGCGCTCATTATTTTTCTTAATCACTAAAGTAATGCACCTGTTTCACTACCTCAAAACAGGGCTGGCTGTTTTACTTACTTTCATCGGGCTAAAAATGATTTTTCACAACTGGCTGCAAGAGGCAGGATTTGGCACTTTCCATTCGTTAATGGTGGTGTTGGGTGTGCTGTCAGTAAGTATTTTACTTTCGCTTATTTTTCCCGGAAAAAAGGAAGAAAACAATTCCTGAGGGTTAGTACTTGTTCCAAAAAAACAGGCATAAAAAAAGCCGCAACTTATAGCTGCGGCTTTTTATTGAGAGGGGAAAATTATACGCCTTTATTAACAAAGCGGTACGAAAACGTAACCTGAATAACGCTCCTTCGGGTGCTGGATGGATAACCCAGACTGGACGAGGTAAACTTTGATAAATTTCCGTCATAGCGCACATCGGCACCAAATTTTGAGATATCAACTCCTAAACCAGCCTGATAACCTACCACAAATCCGTTCATGCCGCTTTTTACATCCTTACCATCCTGTTTAGCTGATAGAAGGTATTGAAAATTAGGTCCGGCATTTAAACGGAGCACCTTAAAAAAACGTTTGCCCACCATCACGGGCATTTCTAAATATCCCGAGGTGAGTTTTACAGTTCTGGCCGGAATAATCGGAGGAATGGCAGGTGTACTAAACTGTCCGCCTCTGCCTGCATAAACCAAATCGGCCTGCACAAAAAAGCTTACTGCATGAAGCCGTACCCACAAACCGGCCACAGGGCCCATTCTGGTATCAGAGGTAACTCCGGAGGCATTTAGTTTATTTAAATTTAATCCTCCTTTTGCGCCAAATTCAAACCCGGCAAGAGCCATTGAGTTGAGACTGATAAGTACACATGCGGCAGCAATAACTAACTTAATTTTTTTCATAACTGTTTATTTGATTTTAGAAATTTTAAGGGTGATACCTTCGGCAAAATTGAGAAAATAAATTCCCTCAGGCAAATCGGATACATCAACAGACTGAGAACCGGCTGTTAATTTTATTTCTTTCATGTTTTTGCCAATAATATTGGTAATAACTAATGTGGTTGCCTCTTTAATATCTTTAATGTACAATACCTCTTTTACCGGATTCGGATAAACGGTAACGGAGGCATTAGGGCTTGGGGTAATTCCGGTGTACCACAGGCCAACATTGGTGGTTACCTGATTTCCTACACAACCTTCCTGATTCGTTTCGGTTACCGATACACTTCCGGCACCTACATCAGCCCATTGTACGGTAATGGCATTTGTTACTCCACCGCTTATTTGATTTCCTCCGGTTATTTGCCAGTTGTAGGTAGAACCATTGGTAAATGATACGGAGTAGTTTGAAGTTCCGTTTCGGGTGCTAAGGGTTGGGCCTAAAATGGTAGATAAAGTTGGCTTGGCGGCAACATTAACATTTAGGGTTGACGGAAGTGCCGCACAATTAGCCACCGATGCCGTTACCGAATAGGTCCCTGAGTTGGCAGCTATCAGATTAGTAACAATCGGGTTTTGAACAAACGAGGTAAACCCATTGGGGCCTGTCCAGAAATAACTCGCATTTAAAATTGATGTTGCGGTAAGGTTAAGGTCGCCTCCTTCACAGGCAGGTCCGTTTTTAGCAGCTGTGGGCGAATTTGGTTTTTGATTTACTACTGCTGAAATATTGACTGTTGGCGATGAGCATCCGTTTAGTTTAGCTACTACCGAGTAGTTGCCTTCGTTAGTAACACTCACATTGCTGATGCTTGGATTTTGTAAAGTGGAAGAGTATCCGTTTGGCCCTGTCCATAAATAAGTAGCACCGGTAATATTACTTGCCTGCAAATTAAGCGTAGCTCCCGAGCATACCGGACTATTATTACTTACATTGGGAGAATTAGGAATATCATTTACCACAACTCCAATACTTCCTGCAGGAGAGGTAGCACAGTTGGCAATAGTGGCCGTTACTGAATAAGAACCTGAATTAGCCGGAGAAACATTGCTCACTACCGGATTTTGTAAAGTTGAAGTGAAACCATTCGGGCCCGTCCAGGCATAAGTAGCACCCGCAACAGGTGTGGCCTGTAATTGCAGCGTACTTCCCGAGCAAAGGGGCCCGTTGCTGGTTACAGTGGGTGTACTAGGTCCCGGATTGTAAACTACCGCAGTGGTTCCGGCATTAGAAGTTCCGCAGCCCGAAACAGTGGCTGTTACGCTATAATTTCCGGCCATGCTTGCATTAAAAGATGGCAATACCGGATTTTGATTGCTCGATGTAAATCCCGCAGGGCCTGTCCATGCATATGAAGCACCGGTAATAGTAGAAGCCGTTAACGAAAGTGTTTTTCCGTCACATATTGGTCCGTTGTTTCCTGCAGTTGGAGCCGATGGTAATGAGGTAATGGAAACCGATGTGCTGGCTGCCGATGAGGTACCGCAACCGCTCACAGTTACCGTACACGAATAAGTTCCTGCATTAGCCGAACTTACTCCGTTAATGGATGGATTTTGCTGGTTAGAAGTAAAACTGTTTGGCCCCGTCCAGCTATAGCTTGCATTGGTTGAATTGGATGCTGTGAGTTGCAGATTTTGTCCCTGACAAAGCGGTCCGTTATTGCTCACACTTGGTGCGGCAGGTGCCGAGCCTATCGACATGGTGGTTGATCCGGGTTGCGAAGCACAACCGTTTACAATTACCCTTACTGCATATACACCGGCATTGCTGGCAGTAACCGCAGTAACCACCGGATTTTGCGCGGTAGATGTAAAGCTGTTTGGCCCGGTCCAACTGTACGATGCACTGCTTACAGCTGCAGTACTCAATTGCAAATCCTGACCTGTACACAATGGCCCGTTATTACTGGCCGATGGGGTACTTGGCACTGCATTAACGGTTACGTTAATCGTGCTTTGCTGCGAAGTACATCCGCCTACCGAAACGGTGGCACCATAAGTTCCGGCCATTGAAGAATTCACGTTTCTAAGTGTAGAATCCTGCTTATTGCTCACAAAACTGTTTGGCCCCGTCCAGCTAAAAGTTCCTCCCGAAACCGGACTTGAAGTAAGCACAATGGAATCGCCTGCACATACCGGACTGTTGCTTCCAATGGATGGGGCAGCCGGGGTAGCAATTAAATTGGTACTATGCGTATCCACGCAGGTCATAATCCATCCAAGTTGTGTTGCTGTGAGCAATACATTATAGTTGCCCGCTGTTGAATAGGTTCGTGACGGATTGATGGAATACGAACTTCCGTTACCAAAATTCCAGTAATAAGAGTTTTGTGCTGCGTTAAAATATACCCAGCGATTGTAGAAACCACTGGCAAAAATAGGAGAACTGGAATTTGAAAAGTTGATGGTACTGTTGTTGTCAACGCAATTATTCGATACGGTGAAATTGGCAGCAATGGTATAAACCACATGAGGCATTAACACAAAGTCGGCATTAAACTGCACACTGCTCACATTTACGTTGTACGACCTTATCCAGTTATTCGAAAATCTTACCGATGACAGCCATTCACCTCTGCCGTTTCCTCCTCCGGTTGCAGTCCAGCTGTTGGCCACTACCGAAACGTTGTTAGTAGAACTGTTTTCGATGGTAATTACATAGGGGGCATTGGTAGTATAAGCCGATGAGAACTGGGCCGTTTTTTTCAAAACACTCAGCAAGCCTCCTCCAAAAGTAGAGTCGATGGAAACCGTAACCGAACGCACCGGTGTGCCCTGTGGCATAGAGTCGGCTCCGGCATTATATAAATTGCACGTAACCGTAATAGGAGCCGAGGCATTGGGAGCCCACGCAAAAAAATCAAAACCCGAAATGGTGATATTTTGCGGAGCCGGATACCATTGAGCAAAAGCATTTCCGCTGGTGCTGGTGTTTACCACATTGATAGCCTGAAAAGCGGTGGCTTTATAGTACGGGTAGTAAACGGTGTCCTTAGAGCAGTTGGTGGAGGCGGTGCCGTTTCCTCCTGCTCCGGGCACAATATTATTTACCAGATTCGCCATGGTTGGTTGCAGGGAGTGTTGAGCTTTTGTTTTGTTTAGGCTTACCACTATGGCGGTAATAAGTAAAATGTATTTAAACTTCATATCTCATATGGTTTGATTGTATCAAAAATAAACAAATTCATTAAAAATCTGCTAATTGAATTCATAAAGAATGAAATGTATTTTTGGCTGAAAAATTGCTCAACCACCCCGAATGAAAAAAGCAGGTCAGTTTTACGCGATATTTATCTTATGTATTTTGGCTACCAGTAGTTTAGCTCAAAACAAGGGAGATAAACCATTAATCGAACCCAAAGCTTCGGTCGCCTTTAAGGATACCATTATAGAATTCGGGGTGATAACTCAAAAGGATTCGCTGGTGCAGGCGGTAGAGTTTAAAAATACTGGCAAAGTGCCGTTTCACTTTTACGATGCCGTATCAGAATGCGGGTGTGCCACCATTGTAGTTCCGAAGACTGATTTTAAACCCGGTAAAAAGGGGACGATTTTAATAATTTTTAAAAGCCCGTATATGGGTTCTATCGAAAAAAAGATAACTTTGGTTAGTAATGCCGGAATTCACTACCTTGTTTACCGCGCATACGTAAAAGAATAATCCTTATGAAAGTAAAAGCTGCTGCTTTGTTTTTTTTAGTGCTCCTTGGTTTAAGTTCCAGAGGGCAGGACCACAATGATGGTGGAAAAACCTACTATTATTACGATGACATAACGCAAAAAAAGGTGAAAGAAATTTTTCACTACGTGGAAGTACTTAAAATATTTCCGAATAAACAAACAGGCGAAGAATACCTCGATACCATTATTAAAGTGAAACATGGTCCGTATTGTATGTACTACGAAAACGGGCAGTTGATGAAATCGGGGTATTTCAAAAATAATACACCCGATAGTATTTGGATTTTTTACACGCAGGAAGGAACCATAGAAAAAAGAGAACTTTACCGCAACGGGAAATTGATACAATGAAGATAGTAAGTTTAATATGTTTGTTATCGCTTGGTTCGGCAGCATTTGCACAGGATACTACCCGTGTAACTAAAACCAGAGTAAAAAGTAAAGGAGATATATGGGCAGGCGATTCGGTAACCATAACCAAACCTGCCAATGGAAATACTAAAGAATTTGAAGGGATTGAACTGTATATAAAAACGCGTTTTCAGGCCGTGCCTCTCACCTGGGATTCGGTAACCGGAGAGGGGTTTTATGAATATACCTACACTGTAGGCGACTTTGATGCAAAACCGCTTCCTGCCGATTACAGCAACACAAAAGTGCGCATTATCTCCATTAAAAGTTTCAGGGATAAGGAAAATAAATTACTTACCGTATTTTTTTGCGAAGGACGAAAACCCAATGAAGTTATTTGGGTATACGTAGAAAAAGCTTTTTTTGCGGGTGAAATTATTTTGCTCACCACGCCATGACCAATGATGAAATTTCTGAAATCATAAAACTTTATGCGCGTCTTTACGAATTGCATGGAGGAAATCCGTTTAAAATAAAGTCGTATAACGCGGCTTCGTTTAAAATTGATAAAATGGCTGTGCCATTGGCCGGAAAATCGGAAGAGGAGCTGGAGCAATTAGACGGAATAGGAAAAAGTTTAGCATCTAAAATTTACGAAATTAATGCAACGGGCTCGTTCGAAGAGCTGAACGATTTGCTGCAGCAAACACCCGAAGGCGTTTTACAAATTCTTCACATAAAAGGACTGGGCCCTAAAAAAGTTCAGGTAATATGGAAAGAACTCGGCATTGAAAGCATTGGAGAATTGCTTTATGCCTGTCACGAAAACCGTTTGGCACAAGCCAAAGGATTCGGGTTAAAAACGCAGCAGTCCGTTATTCAAAGTATTGAATTTGCTACTGCCAATGCACATAAGTTTCATTATGCCACGGTTGAGCAAAAGGCTATTGAGCTCTTAGCCGAATTAACAAAACTACCACAGGTAACCCACGTTTCGTTTACCGGAGCTTTGCGCAGAAAATGCGAGGTATTGGACGAACTGGAATTTGTGGTTGCCGGAAACCAAGCGGCTGCTTCGGTGGCTCAAAGTAACCTGCTCGAAAATGTAATTACAGAAGCGGGAATTGTAACCGGCAAACTGCATTCCGTTTCCGTAAAAATTTATACCTGTGCGATTGATGAATTTGCCCTGAAACTTTTTACCACTACCGCTGCACCTGAACACCTGCAGTTGCTCCCCCCAATTAATACACTTACCGCTTTTGCAAGCGAAGAAGAAATTTACCGCAGCATTTCGTTGCCCTATATTGAACCTGAATTGCGCGAAGGAACCACTGAGGTGGAGCGTGCTAAAACCAATCAATTGCCAAAGCTTATTGAGCTAAGTGATTTAAAAGGAAGTTTGCATAACCACAGTACGTGGAGTGACGGATTAAATACACTGGAAGAAATGGCTTTGGCCTGTCGCAGTATGAGCCTCGAATATTTTGGTATTTGCGATCACTCTAAAACGGCTTTTTATGCCAGCGGATTAAAGGAAGAGCAAATTATTGCGCAGCATAAGGAAATAGACGAGCTGAATAAAAAATTAGCTCCGTTTAAAATTTTCAAAGGAATTGAATCGGATATTCTGGGAGATGGTTCGCTTGATTACAACAGGGAAGTACTGGCAACTTTTGATTTTGTGGTGGCCTCGGTGCATTCCAATTTAAAAATGACTTTGGAAAAGGCAATGAGCCGCCTTTTGCCTGCCATCGAAAATCCGTACACCACCATTTTAGGACATCCCACCGGAAGGTTATTGCTGGTGCGCGAAGGATACCCCGTTGATCACAAAAAAATGATTGATGCCTGTGCAGCCAACGGGGTGATAATTGAGTTAAATGCACATCCTTACCGCCTCGATTTGGATTGGCGCTGGATTGATTACGCCCTGAACAAAGGAGTGAAAATTTCCATAAACCCCGATGCGCACAATACCGATGGGTTTAATGACATGTATTACGGGATATATGTAGCCCGAAAAGGATTTCTAACCAAAGAAATGTGTTTTAATGCCATGAATCTGGAGGAAATTTCAGCGTACTTTGCCCAACGAAAGGCACGGATTTGAAAATACTCATTATACGCTTTAGTTCCATTGGAGATATTGTACTCACCACACCGGTTATACGGTGTATTAAGAAACAATTGCCCCAGGCCGAAATACATTACCTTACCAAACCTCAGTTTAAAGATTTGGTGGCAAATAACCCTTATGTTTCCCGGGTGCATGTGCTCGATGACAACTTTGGTCAAATGATCACAAACCTGAAGGCGGAGAAGTTTGACCACATCATTGATTTGCATCATAACCTGCGCACGTTACGATTGCAGCTTGCGTTGCAAAAAAAGTTTCATCGTTTTGATAAACTCAATTTTAAAAAGTGGCTGCTGGTAAATTTTAAAATTAATTTACTTCCGCAGGTTCATATTGTAGAGCGGTATTTAAAAACGGTGCAGTTTATTGGTGTGCAAAACGATGGGGAAGGGTTAGATTACTTTATTCCTGAAAAGGATGAATTAAACATCGTTGCCGGGTTTTCTCTAAAACAGCCTTATGTGGCTTTTGTAATAGGCGCAACCCATTTTACCAAACGGATGACGAATGAAAAAATAAGTTCGCTGTGTGGCAAAATAAACATGCCGGTAGTATTAATAGGAGGCAGGGCCGAGGAAAAAGACGGGGAAGCCATAGCCACGGCAACCGGAAACCATGTACACAACACCTGCGGACAATTAAACCTCAATCAATCGGCATGGGTGGTAAAACAGGCTGCTTACGTAATAAGCCATGATACCGGTTTAATGCATATTGCAGCCGCTTTTAAAAAGCCCGTTATTTCACTATGGGGGAATACCGTTCCTGCATTTGGCATGTATCCGTACTACGGAAATCATCAGGTAAAAAACCTTATTTCGGAAGTAGCGGGTTTAAAATGCCGTCCATGCTCTAAAATTGGTTCTTCTCAATGCCCCCAAACTCATTTCGATTGCATGAAAAAACAAAACGAAGAAACGATTCTTCATTTTATTCAGCGTTAGCAGGTATGTCTGCACTCACCATTCGCTCTATACAGTTTTCTGATAATGCACCGCTGGCGCAAATTATAAAATCGTCTATTGAGGAACTGAGTTTGCCAACCGAAGGTACTGCCCACAGCGACCCTACCACCAACGATTTATTTTCTTTGTTTCAAACCCCGCATTCCTGCTATTGGGTAGCCGAACAGCAGGGGAGTGTGTTGGGAGGCTGCGGCATTTATCCTTCCAGCGGATTGCCTCAGGGATATTGCGAGCTGGTGCGGTTTTTTTTGGCTCCGGCTGCAAGAGGCAAGGGAATTGGTTTTGCATTGATGAATAAATCTTTTCAATCGGCTATGGAAATGGGCTACAGCCACTGTTACCTCGAGTCGTTTCCCGAAATGAAAGAAGCCGTAGCCATGTACCACCGAAATGGCTTTGTACAATTAAATGCCCCGCTTGGAAATACCGGCCATTTTTCCTGCAATGTGTGGATGGTGAAACGAATTTAAAAGTACTCGTAAATGTAATAGGTTATTCTTCGGGATTTTTCTACCTGTTCAGATGTCAACAAGCCAAGGTTGTTGTATTGAAAAAGTTTTCTTTGAATAAGTTTTCCACTTCTGGTTTTTGTCTCAATTATTGATACTTTGCCATTCGGATGATAGAAATAATGATCTATTTCATCGTTCGGCAATTCCCCATACATATGTCCACCACCAACCAGATGGCCTTGCATACCTGGGTATTCAATGGTCAAAACTCTTCCTAGGCTATCGAAGGTCATTAGTTCGTTTTCATCATCTGGATTTTTATCAATAAAAATGCTGTCATAAGGGCAGTTAAAAATTACGCTATCAATTTTGTGAAATAAATATGGGGAATTGTTTTTCGAATAGGAAGAGTCGTAGAATAGAAATATGGTATGCGAAGTTGTGTCATTATGCATTATTTCCCCAGTAGACAGGAATGGTCTAGTGTACAATTTTTTATTAATTACAATTTGTTTCCAAAGCTCATTTTTTGAGTTGTAGTAATTGAAAATGTCTGCTTCACTATTTTCATAATAAATCGAATGGGTTATTTTCTCTTGTACATGACAGAGTCTTTGTAGCGAATCATAGCTAAAATTATATACAAAACTATCAATAGATGCTTTTGATATGTTTAATTCTGAAAGTAACCTTGGCCAAAAATCGATGTCTTGGTCTAAGTATAAACAATATTGTGGCAGGCCTGTTTGATTGAATTCAATCAAACTTACTAATTGCCCTTTATATTTGGGTTTCTTCCTTTTGCGGCAATTAAGGGATCTTATTTTCTTGATATGGGATTTAGTAACTTCGTTTTTTGTGGCTGGGATGTTCAGTTCTGTTAACTCTAACTTGTACGGGTCGGGTTGAATTACCTGTCCAAATGTTTGATTGATAAAGATAACAAGAATGAAGGTTAGAGTTTTTGCCATTTTCCCTATCGCCATTCGGGATTTGCAATCCCGAATAAACTTACAAAAAGGATTTGTAATCCGACTTCCCATTTACTCCTTATGTTTTATGAACCTGTTTACAAAATACATTTACAAAATCAAGGTTATGCATTTCAAATTTATATAAACTGCAAGTTACCAATTCGGCATCAGATTGCAAATTCCGAACGGCCGGGGATCTGGTTTCAATCTAAAAGACCTAAAACAAAAAATCCCGTGTACTGTTGCACACGGGATTTTTTAGTATCGTTGGGTCAATTTAAGTTATGCATCAATTTTCGCATATTTGGCATTGGCTTCAATAAATTCCCTGCGGGGTGGTACTTCATCGCCCATCAACATCGAGAAAATATGGTCGGCTTCGGCAGCACTTTCCAGCGTTACCTGTTTAAGGGTGCGTGTTTCGGGGTTCATGGTGGTGCTCCACAACTGCTCAGCATTCATCTCTCCCAAACCTTTGTAACGTTGTATGCCCACACTGTCGGGGTTGCCGCCTTTGGCCATGCGCATTACTGCTTCTTCGCGTTGAGTTTCGGTCCAGCAATATTCTTCTTCTTTTCCTTTTTTCACCAGGTAAAGCGGTGGCTGTGCAATGTAAATGTATCCAAACTCAAGTAACGCTTTCATGTATCGGAAGAACAGGGTGAGAATAAGCGTGCGAATATGGCTTCCGTCCACATCGGCATCGGTCATAATAATTACTTTGTGGTAGCGCAGTTTAGTTAAGTTAAGCGCCTTGTCATCTTCGGGAGTACCAATGGTTACACCCAGTGCGGTAAAAATATTTTTTATCTCTTCGTTTTCGTAAATTTTATGTTCAAGGGCTTTTTCTACATTCAGAATTTTACCTCTGAGCGGAAGAATGGCCTGATAGGCGCGGTTACGTCCCTGCTTGGCTGTTCCACCGGCCGAGTCACCTTCTACCAGGTATACTTCGCATAAACTCGGGTCCGTTTCCGAGCAGTCGGATAGTTTTCCGGGAAGTCCGCTTCCGCTCATGGCTCCCTTGCGTTGCACCATTTCGCGTGCTTTTCGGGCAGCATGGCGGGCAGTGGCAGCAAGTATCACTTTGTTCACTATGGTTCGGGCTTCTTTCGGATGTTCCTCGAGGTAGTTGCCCAATACATCGCCCACACATTGATCCACGGCTCCCATTACTTCGTTATTTCCTAATTTGGTTTTGGTTTGCCCTTCAAATTGCGGCTCCTGTACTTTTACCGAAATTACTCCGGTCATCCCTTCCCGAAAATCTTCTCCGCTTATTTCAAACTTCACATTTTTCAGCAAACCTTCTTTCTCGGCATAACTTTTAAGTACACGTGTAAGCGCTCTTCTGAATCCTGCCACGTGTGTACCTCCTTCAATGGTGTTGATATTGTTTACATACGAGTGCAGGTTTTCGGCATATCCGGTATTGTATTGAAAGGCGAGTTCAACAGGAACACCACCTTTTTCACCTTCTACATAAATGGGTTCAGGAATAAGTTTTTCGCGGGTTCCGTCTAAATAGGTTACAAACTCGCGCAGACCGCCTTCGCTGTAATAATTTTCTGTGAGTACCGGAGCACCTTCTTCCACCCGCTCATCGGTGAGGCTAATGCGTATACCGCGGTTAAGATAGGCCAGCTCGCGCAAACGGGCAGCCAGGGTATCAAATTTATATTCGGTATGAATAAAAATAGAAGCATCGGGTTCAAAGTACTGGGTTGTTCCGGTACGGTTTGATACACCTACTTCTTTTACATCGTACATGGGTTTTCCGCAACTGTATTCCTGCTGAAAAATTTTGCCTTCGCGATGCACATTGGTGCGCATAAGCGTAGAGAGGGCGTTTACGCAACTTACACCCACACCATGTAAACCACCTGAAACTTTGTAGGTATCCTTATCAAATTTGCCTCCTGCGTGCAGCACGGTCATTACCACTTCTAAAGCCGATTTGCCTTCTTTGGCGTGCATTCCGGTAGGAATACCCCGTCCGTCATCAACTACAGTAATAGCGTTGTTTTTATGAATAATTACGTCAATGTTTTTACAGTATCCGGCAAGGGCTTCGTCAATTGAGTTATCCACTACCTCGTAAACTAAGTGGTGTAGTCCGCGAAAACCCACATCGCCAATATACATGGCCGGGCGTTTTCTAACGGCCTCTAAGCCTTCGAGTACCTGAATGTTTTCTGCTGAATAATTACTTTTATCTCCTGCGATTTCTGTGCTCATTTTTTAGTATTTGATTAGCGTGGTAAAGATAGGTTAAAACATGGCCTTAACCCCTGTTTTTACAGGTGTTTTCACTCTGTTTTTATCCACACGCACTTAGCCTGTTGTGGGTATGTTTTCGGGATTTCGCAGGCTGGTTAGCAATTTATCAAACCATTGCGGGTAATTAATTTCAAAACGCATGAACTCGTGGGTGTAGGGATGCTCAAAACCAAGTGTTTTAGCAATAAGCGCATGGCCGGGCAAATCCTGATAAGCTTCGTTGCTCCATTCGGGGCTGTCGTACCTGAAATCGTTTAACAGCGGATGCCCAAGGTGACTCATGTGGAGGCGAATCTGATGGGTGCGTCCGGTTTCAAGAATACACTGCACTAAGGAGGCATTTGTAAATTTCTCCAATACCTGATAATTGGTAATGGTAATTTTTCCTTTGCGTATATCATCGGGGTACACCTGATAGCGGTAATGAGCTTCACTGTCGCGGCCGGTAAAGTTTCTGATTCTGCCTGCATCCTGCGGCAGGTGACCGTGAAGCAATGCATGATACACACGCTCGGGTAGTTTTTGCTTGAATTGTTTGGTGAGCGATTTATGTGCCTTTCCTAATTTGGCCACCACTACCAGTCCGGCTGTTCCTTTGTCAATGCGGTGTACAATGCCATTTGGAATTTCTATTTTCTGTTGGTTTGTTTCAAAGTGGTGTTTGAGCCCGTGCAAAAGAGAGTGGTGATGATTTCCCAGTCCGGGGTGCATTACTAAACCTGCAGGTTTGTTTACCACAATTAAGGCTGCATCTTCATACACAATATCCAGGTTCATGGGAACCGGCTCAATGCTCGCCTTCATGGTATAAGGGCTGTATAACACAATTTCGTCTCCGGGTTGGGCAATATAGTCAATGGCAACCGTTTCTCCGTTTACGGTTATTTTACCGCGGTTAAAATAAAAATCGAATCGCTGGGAGTTAAATTTATGAATACGGGTACACAAAAATTGTTCAAGCGGGGCCTCCGATGGATTTTTGCCAATGCGTAATCGGTAATGTTCATGTATGGGTTCAAGTAAATCCATGGCGTTTTCAAAGGTAAATTTAACGCGACAAAAGATGTTCAGTTCAGCCGCAAAAATTGATTGATTGCAGCGGCAAAGTTAAGCAAATAGCGGAGTTTTTAGTATAGTTTCGCTCACTTTGATTTCACCGGTGGTTATTTTGTTATAGTTTTTTAGTTCATCGCGCAAATAATGACGCAGAGGTGACAAAGTTTGTTCATCAAAAATGCCGCTTGCTTCAATTACCTTTTGAGCTACGTTGTATTGAGGGAGCATTTTTCCGTCATCAATTTTAATGCATACGCCTGCTTTTTCCTGCAAAAACGAGAGGCAATAAATACCTTCGGCTCCGGTTTTGCCCACCACCCGGCTGCCACAGTGTTGCAGCAAATCGGTACAGTAGCGCTGCGAGCCTGCTACCATAAACGGATAAGAGCTGATGGCTTTAATCACGGTGTTGCATGCTTTTTCCCGTTTTTCGCCAAAACGCGATGCCGATGCCAGATTTTTATAAGCCAGCGCCTGATTGTAAACCGGAATAGAGAAAATAGGAGCCGAGCATCCGTCAACAGCTATGCTCATCATTTCGGACGGATATTCATACATTTCTTCGGCTACCTGCATTATGGTTTGCTGAAGCGGGTGCTCTGGATTGTTGTAATCTTCCAAATCGGCTTTCATAAATTTAGCCATTGCCAGAAAACCCGAGTGTTTGCCCGAGCAATTATTGTGAATATGCTCGGGGTTTTTATCGGCTTTGTACAACAATTGTATATCTTTTTTAAGTGTGGGCAACTGCGGGCCGCAACGCAGGTAGCTTTTATCCAGACCAATTTTTTTAAGAATCGATTCGGCCACGCGCACATGCTCTGCTTCGCCATTATGCGAGCCGCACATCAGGGCAATTTCTTCCAGCGTAAATCCAAAATGGTCGGCAGCACCTGATTCAATTAAAGGGATAACCTGAAAAAATTTAAGTGCCGAGCGCGGATAACAAATCTGATGAATATCTCCTTCCGAATAAGTCACCTTTCCACGTTCATTTACCACACAAATCACCCCGCGGTGAAAACTCTCCAATTCGCCTCCGCGAAAAACCTCAACCAATATCGGATTTGCCTGCATGTGTCTGTTTGTAATTAAGCGGTCGCAAAATTGAGTTTTTGAGGCGAAAAAGCAAAGAAATTAAATACACAGCCAAGGGAATATTTTTGCCTTAATTTTTGTTTTGTGTAAAAAACCGGGTAACTTGTAAAAAAATATGTTATGAGAACTTTTAACCTTTTGCCCGGCATGTCTTTTTTATTCGGGTTGTTTTTGCTGGCGACAACCAATTTACAGGCACAGGATTTAATTATCCTGAAACAAAAGCAGGATACCATAAGAGCCAAAGTAACCGAGGTGGGGGTTGACGAAGTAAAATACAAACCCTGGCCGGTAAACGAAACAGACCCGGTGATTGTACTGGAAAAAAAACGTATCCGAAAAGTGATTTTGCAAAGTGGTACTACCCTCAACTTTTTTCTTGATGATCTGGAAGATCCTAAAAACTATATCGGGCAAAGAAAACATCTTCTTAAAATGGATATCATTTCTCCAACCTTAGGCGTGTCATCATTTGCATATGAAAAAAGCATCAGACCGGGCAGAAGTTATGAAGTAGGATTAGGTATTGTGGGTTTGGGTTTTAATACATCCGGAACCGAAATGGCCGGGGCATTTGTGCGCACCGGATATAAATTTATCAATACACCTGATATTACTACCCGCGGAATGAGATTTAGCCATTTGCTTAAAGGAGGGTATATTCGTCCGGAGCTAATGTTTATCAATTATACATTCAAAAGCCAGAATTACGGGTATCCGGCCTCTTATTCTACTTTTCGTACCACAGGGGGTGCATTTTTTATTAATTTCGGAAAGCAATATGTGTATAGCAACCGTATTGCGGTTGATTTGTTTGCCGGACTTGGTGTAGGGACTCAGAATACAGTGGCAACCTCGGGAGTTGGAGGAGGCTGGGATTTTTATTTTAACGGGATTGGGTTCATATCAGGTATGGGCGGAGAAATAACCCCGGCTTTTCAATGCGGACTTAAAATGGGGATTCTATTAGGAAAAACAGAAGAGAAAGCTAAATAGTTACTTCGCCTTTTCCCTCTCTGATAAGAAGTGCTTCTTCGCCAGTGCAGTCAATAACGGTTGAAGGGATAACACCACCTGCGCCACCGTCAATTACTGCGGCTACCACGTTTTCAAATTTTTCATGTATTTCTTCCGCATCGGTGAGGTAATCTTCCTGCGAGTCGCTGCTGTGTATGGAAGTTGAAACCAGGGGATGACCAAATTCTTCGAGCAACAATTGCACAATGCGGTTATCAGGCACGCGAATACCAATTTCTCTTTTCTTTGAGTTTTTAAAAATTTTCGGAACGTTTCCGTTGGCCTTAAAAATAAAAGTATACGGTCCGGGGAGGCAGCTGTTCACCAAGCGGTAAATATTACGTTCAAAGTAGGCTGTATACTCCGAAATATGTTTCAGGTCTTTGCACAAAAGAGAGAAGTTGGCCTTTTCTGATTTAATTCCTTTAATGCGGCAAATTTGTTCAATGGCTTTCAGGTTGTGCGCATCGCAGGCAAAGGCATACACCGTATCGGTAGGAATAATAATAACTCCGTCTTTTTGCAGTAGTTGTACCACACGCAAAATTTCTCTGGGTTGCGGATTATCGGGGTGAAGGGTGATGAGCATGGTGCAAAGGTAGTATAACTTCGGTTGCGGCCGGCATAGATTAATTATCTATCATAAGCTTTGATTATAACGGGAATGAATTTATCTTGCATTTAAGATACAACTGAAAATCAAAACCCGACATGAGTAAATATCGGCTTTTCCTGTTTTTTTTGATTCTATTTTCATGCGCGGTTTTCGGGCAGGATAGTATTTACTTCAGAAGAAATATTCCCCCGGCATCCTGCAAAATCATTCACATCATGAAGAATGTAGTTACTTATCAGCCGCAAACCGATACATCGGCAGGAGCAGTATTAACAATTCCGATTTTCTATATTCATTATGTGGTGCTAAATGGCGGAGCCAGAATTGAATTCAAGGAGCAAACAAGCCCCGATAGTCTCAATAAAAATACCATTTATGCTAAAAGGTCAGCATTCAAAATGGAATTACCTTTAATTATACCATGTAAAATTTCCTTAAGCTATGAGCGATATTTAGGAAGGAGAAATTCCATTGAATTAACGGCAGGATGGGTTAGCAATTATTTAAGTTTGATACGAAACGGTTTGTGCGGAGCCGATAATGGATATAATTTTAATGGTCAGTATTTCGCTATTGGCAGTAAATTGATTGCTTCTTCTGTTTCTAAAAATGGAGTTGCTTCGGCAGGTCATGTAATGCAGGGATACTACCTGAAACCTGAATTTAATTTGTCGTTTATCCGATCTTTTGATTATGGTGTATGGGAGGTGCAGGATTGGAGTGGATTTTTCCCTAGAAGCGGGGCACAGGTTGAGCGCTATAAAACTACCAATATAGCTTTCCTTTTAAATCAAGGCTATCAGGTTGTAACTCGCAATAATGCCGTTTTCGACTTCTATCTGGGATTTGGTGTTGCTTTTAAAAATCACAAGTTGCTTTCGGTTTCAACATATCCCGATGAAAGTTGGGCACTCACTACTGTTACTTATTTTAACCATGCCAAACAGGAACTGCAATCGTACTTATCCGAGAAATTTGTAAAAGTAAGTCCCGCTGTTCAGGTTGGTATTAGAATAGGCTTCCTTACCGGAAGCGTTAAGAAAATTAAAAAGAAACAATGAAAAGGGTTGTCCGTTTTTTTTATTGTGAGTTATTGATTTGTTTTAAATCAAATTCGCTCTGTTTCCTGTTTATTCTTCTTAATTTCTCAATTAAGGTAAGTGGCCAGGACGTATTAATATTTAATAATAAGGATTCTATTTTGGTTAAGGTGATACATGTTGATGAAAAAAAGGTTACCTTTTACACTTGGGATAACAGGGAGAACGGGCCAAAATATTCTGTTTTTCGTTCGCGTATAGAGCAAATTAAATTTGCCGGTGGTACGGTTCTGAAAAATGATTTTTCGAACTTTAAAAAACCGAAAACAACGCAAAAGGAAGAAGTTAAACCTGTAAAACAAAAAACTGTTTTTAAGACGGATGTTTTTTCGTGGTTTGCCTACCGGGGTTCACTTATGCTGGAGCGCCTTATTACGGGACCACTTTCTGTAGAGGGAACTTTTGGGATTACCGGTACAGGGTTAAATGAGCATATTTATCGGGAACAAAATGTGAAAGGGAGTTTTTGGCGATTTGGAGTGAAATGTACTTCCACAGGAGGGAAGCATCCGCTAAGTGGTTTTTATATTAAACCTGAGTATGTTTTAGTAAATTACACATTTCCTTTTTCGGGGTACACTGTACGTGTTGACAGGTCTGTTGTCCCAAATCAAATCTTAACTTATTCTATGGAATCAAAGTTTAAGGTAAAAGGTGAAGCAGGAATAATTAATATAGGATTTCAGCAACTGATAGGAGCCAGAATGATGTTTGATGTTTATGTAGGTTTTGGGATTGGCACAAGAAAGCAAACTTGTATTGATTTTTACAGGCCTTACCCAAAGCAAGATGAAGTTGAAATTGTTGACCTTAGTACAAAGGGAAATCGCAGGATGAATAATTATGGTTTTTTTTCGAAAAGCTGGCCTCAGGTTGATGGAAATGTTTTTCAGGGAGGCTTTAAACTGGGAATTTTATTTTAATGCGGCAAGGATTACTATTTCTTTTGATCTTCTGTATCCAAATGGATAAACTTTTGGCTCAGGACACGATTTATATGAAACGGAACGGCAAAGCAATACCTGTAAAAGTCATTGAGATAGGCGAGGGTAATATTACTTATCAGTTAAGCTCTACAGGTGGAAATAGCGATACAACAAAAATTCGGAAAGTAAATCTGAGAAAAATAAAACTCAAAAACGGAGAGGTTATTACATACTACGCTGATAAAATATTCGATTTAAACAGCTATAATAAACAAAAGCGATTGTTATTTAAAATTGAGCCACTGGCATGGCGCAGAAAGACTACATTAATCTGGGCAGAGTACTCTTTAACTCCAAGAATTAGTTTAGAGGCGGGTTACGGATTAATTGGCGCAGGAATAAAAGGAGTAGAGCGCTATGACGAAAATTTAAATGGCAGGGAGTGGAGTTTAGGGTTAAAATTTTACACATTGCATTCGTATTACAGGAGCCGAACAAATCCGAGATTAATGAGAGGTTTCTACTGGAAACCCGAATTAAACACAATTAATTATACAACCGTGGCAAATAATTTTTGGCTGGTTGATACAAATGATGTAGTGGCTGCTTCGGGAACATATACCAATATTTATAGAGCAAAAGGTTGGAATTTTTGCAATACAATTGGCTACCAGCACGTATTCCCGTTTGGGTTGTCGCTTGAATTCCAAATGAGCATGGGTTTGGGTAAACGCACTTTTACGGTGGTAAGAGAAAATTCTAATGTCATTCCGGATATACCACTTCCTAATGGAGGCATGGAAATGGTAATGAGTGTACCCACAAATGAATGGTTCAATAATTATGGCTTTCCTCTTAATCAGGTCGACAAGCTTGGGTTCACTTCTTATTTCCGGTTTAAAGTTGGGTATGCTTTGTGGCCTCGGAACATAAGAAAGGGAAAGTAGAATAGGGATGCAAAGCTGTATTCAAACACTAGGTTAGCCACCAATTCACTCTAACAAAAAAGCCGGCTGATAACAACCAGCTTTCCTTTTATCTGTTAAGCAAAGGATGCAATTAACAATGTTGAACTTGAAATTTTGTTTGTGACGCTGAGCGTAGTCGAAGCGCGGCAAACAAAATTAAGCGAGTACTTTAGTCACTAATTCAGCAGCTTCTTTCAGCTGAATGGCTGAGTATACCTTCAACCCAGATTCGTCAATGAGTTTTTTGGCTTCGGCAGCATTGGTTCCCTGCAGGCGCACTATAATAGGCACCGGTATATTTCCAATATTGTTGTAGGCATCTACCACACCCTGAGCCACGCGATCGCAACGTACAATACCTCCGAATATGTTTATGAGAATAGCCTTTACATTCGGGTCTTTTAAAATTATCCGGAAACCGGCTTCTACGGTTTTGGCATTAGCTCCTCCGCCCACATCAAGAAAGTTGGCAGGCTCACCACCCGAAAGTTTAATGATATCCATAGTGGCCATGGCTAATCCGGCACCATTTACCATGCAGCCTACGTTTCCGTCAAGCTTTACATAGTTCAGGTTATGTTCTCCGGCTTCTACTTCAGTGGGGTCTTCTTCGCTGGTGTCGCGCAGGGCAGCATAATCGGCATGACGCACCAGACCATTATCGTCTAACGATACTTTGGCATCTACCGCAATAATTTTATCATCCGATGTTTTGAGCACCGGGTTAATTTCAAACATGGCCGAGTCGGTGCTGTCGTAGGCTTTGTAAAGTGCCTGAACAAATTTTACCATTTGCTTGTGAGCTTCTCCGCTAAGGCCAAGGTTAAAGGCAATTTTACGCGCCTGAAATGCCTGCAATCCTACGCGCGGATCCACATGTTCTTTGTGAATAAGGTGAGGCGTAGTTTCGGCCACGTGTTCTATATCCATTCCGCCCTCGGTAGAGTAAATAATTACGTTTTTGCTCACGGTACGGTCAAGCATCACGCTCATGTAAAATTCTTTGGTAGGGTTTGGCCCCGGGTAATAAACATCCTGTGCAATGAGTACTTTAATTACTAATTTTCCTTTAGGTCCGGTTTGAATGGTTACCAGAGTTCCACCTAAAATATTAGAGGCAATTTCTTTTGCTTTATCGGCATTTTTGGCAACCGCCACACCACGCTGTTCTTTACCCATGATGGTACCTTTTCCACGGCCACCCGCATGTATTTGTGCTTTTACCACTACGAAATCGCTTCCGAACTGGTTTTTTAGATTTAAAGCCGCTTCATGTGCCTGATCGGGGGTTTCGGCTACTATACCTTCCTGAATGGCAACGCCAAATGATTTTAAAACCTGTTTGGCCTGATACTCGTGTAAATTCATTGTGTGCAGTTTTTTGCGCAAAAATAAAGCTATCGGCACCAAAAGCAAATTTCGCTACCTTCGAAGCGATGATTGTGGGAAAAAACATTACCAAAAGTTACGGTAGCCTTCAGGTGCTTAAGGGTATTGATATTCACATAGGTCAGGCTGAGGTTGTTTCTATTGTGGGCGCATCAGGGGCCGGTAAAAGCACCCTGCTGCATATTTTAGGCACTTTAGACCGGGCCGATGCCGGAGAATTAACCATTTCGGGGATGAATATTCATGCTCTGAACGGAAAAAAACTGGCTGCCTTCCGAAATAAACATATCGGGTTTGTATTTCAGTTTCATCAGTTATTGCCCGAGTTTACCGCAATGGAAAATATTTGTATGCCTGCATTTATAGGTGGACTTTCACTAAAAGAGGCAGAACGAAAAGCGGCTGAGTTGCTCGATTTTTTGAATTTAAAGGAGCGGGCACAGCATAAACCTTCCGAATTATCGGGCGGGGAGGAGCAACGGGTAGCGGTGGCACGTGCTTTAATCAATAATCCCTCTGTGGTATTTGCCGATGAGCCATCGGGCAATCTGGATTCGCACAATGCCGAGGAATTGCATAAACTTTTCTTTCGCCTGCGCGACCATTTTAAACAAACATTCATCATTGTTACGCATAACGAGCTATTGGCTAATCAGGCCGACCGTAAGCTGGTGATGAGTGACGGGAAAATAGTTTAGGCTTGCATTCTACGTATTTTCTGTTAACTTCGTATATAGGGTTTTATTAACCTCTATGAATGAAAAGGTTCTACAACTATATTTATGTATTACTTTTTAGCTGCTCAGGGTTCTGTTTGTCTGCACAACCTCTTAATGATAAATTTGCCTTTGCCGAACAAATTACGATTCCTCTTAACGGAAGTGCTACTGGTATTTTTCAATCTGTAAAACTTCCGGTTAGGGCCATTTCTAAAGAATCGGGAGAGTCATTTCATCCGCTTTTGGTAAGTGCTGGTATGGACAGGAAGAGTGCCTGGTATAAATTTACAATTAGTACTACCCGTAATGTGCGCATTGAACTTACCCAACAGGATACAATGATCCCTCAAAACGCGATGGGATTAACGGTGTATGAACGGGTAAACGGAATGCCAAATCTTGGGAATCTAAGTAAAAAACTTACTTCAATCAGCAAGTTTGGGAGCACATCAAATACTTGTTTGCATCCCGGGGAGTATTATATACAGGTATGTGCCCGGCAAAATGTTACGGATACTGCCTGGGTAAATATCGAAATAAAAACATCGGGCGCCCCGGCATACGATACAAGGACTTCTGCATTGGATGCAGGAACTATTTCAGGAACCACTAATATTAACCTGTCTGTTGGATGTTTAAGTGTTGGTAACACGGAAGAGTATCTGAAAGCTTTTGGAAACGATTACCAGGATTATTCGCAAACCGCGTGGGTGGTATTTAAATCCGATAATTATACTGAAGTACTTAATTTTTCATTACAACTAAACGGGATTGCATCAAAAGGAAAGGACTCCTTATTATGGGGATATAGAATTTATTTTGGGAATGCAGCTTTGAATCCAACAGGATTAATCTGTATTGATTCGGCAGTATCTTTTGTCCCAAATTTTTCCTTAAGCAGACAGGTGGATAGTATTTGCCATATCTCACCCTATTCTTATTACTCCGTTCAATTTATTTTTCATAAAGAAGACGAATACCAGTTGTTGATGAATATTTATGAGTCCGGGGTTACTACTTCTCTCGCTCCGTTTCCCGGAAATATTCCTTCCTCACATAAACTTGGAGTATTAAATAACAAAGTGAGTGTTACTTCCTACGATTATTTTGCATGTAATGGGTTAATGCCATATAATATGTGTGGTACTGTTGCTCCGGCCTTTATTCATGACAGTATTTTTCAAACTCGGTGGCTGCCGGGCGGAGTATTTGATAAATATCTGGCAAGAATCGATACGTTTGATTTGGCAACATGGCTTACATTTATATTACCAGCAGACGGACTTTTAGGAATTGATGCACGGTGGGCAAATTATGAAATAAAAAAAATAAAATTATTTAAAGGGGATGTTAACCTTAATTGCAATATTCCTTTGATAGCAGAGCAGGAGGGGATTGATGGAGATTTGTGTTTAAAGGCAGGCATCTATAGTTTGCAGTTGCTGGGGAAATCATTTAAAGATCGGCCATCTTCTGTAGGAAGCACGCAACTCGGATATAAAACAACAACCAAAATTCTTTTTACACAAACGGCCGTTCAAAATGCAGGGGTTTATGATACAATCACGAATCCGGATGATTTGGGAGATATTACTACGAGTATAAATTCAGGAGGTAAAACTACACAGACTTATTACGTGGGAGGCGAGACTGATACCGTAATCATTGCGCGTGACACTATTGCCGGGAGGTTTACTTTCGTGCAGTTTCACCTGTCACAACCATTGCCTGTTCGGATAGAATGTAAGGTTTACACCCCCTTCAGATTTCCTACAGGCCATCGCTTACTAAGAGGAAAAGCTATGCAAATTTTAGATACAGTTGCAATTATCCCAACGGCATTCGGGCAGTTTGGACCTTCCCAATCAAGTAGTCCTATTAAATCATCCTGCCTAAATCTTGATACAGGCTGGTATACTATTGTAGGATATCATAATCTTCAGCCATGCGAAACAAACACTATCGGATTTTCTTTTAAAATAAGCAGAATTACTTATGCAAGTGCCCCTAAATACAATTCACCCGGCATTGCCCTAAAGGTAAACAATGGAGTGCCACTGAACTGGGCTTCCAATACCGGTACTGCCACGTATCCTAAAACCAGAGCTGTTTATACTATAGGCACACATTATTTTGGCTGCGAAGCCGATACTCCTTTACCTGTAACGCTAAAGTGCACGTTAAACGGGTTAAAACCACCAATGCTCTATGTAAATTATTATGTTTTTGAGATAAAAAATAATCAAACGTATTTAAAGATAAGAACTGTTCAAACCGAGCCCGACCGTTATGACTATCACATGCAGGATTATATGTTATTGAGAGGAGATGTGAGCAAAGATTCGGGAATCTTAAATGATACAACCCGAATCGTATCTTCCTGCGAATCCTTTGTTAGTTACTGCAATTTAAATTCGGGGATGTACACTTTGGTTAAGTTTAAGAAAAATGCAGGAAATACTCCAATTGCTGATATGTTTTATCTTGATATTGACAAAAGATATGAATCAGCTTTTGATTATGTGGCGAATGCAAATGAACTTGGGTTAATTCCTCCTGATAACACCGAAAAAAGGTCGCGTCCTGATTTTATTTCTTGCCTTACCGGTGCCGATACAAATAATCCTGAAATGGGTGCATACATAGTTCAGCCCAAAGATGCCCCCAATTTTTTACATGCGGATAATATTCAAAAGAATGTCTGGTACACGTTTCAAGTGTCGGGTACGGGTTTGATTACTGTAAATGGATATCTGTACAATTACCCCAATGCTTATAGCCCCTACCGGCTCTATGTTTACCAATCAGATGATTCTTCAGGATTACCTTTTCAGCAAATGGTTGATTCAAATTTTGTGGACTCAACCAAACAACAAGGACTCAAATTTATCGGGCAATCTCAAAGCAATGATATTACGGGAGGACCGCCCAATCTGCAATTTCAAAAACTTGGATGTGCAACAGTAAGGTACTATGCAATGGTTGCAAATGAAAGCCAATACCGTGATATGTTTCAGGTGGAATTAGGGATTAAGTTCAAAGGAGTGAATTATCCGTTGGCAGGAGATTTGTGCAGTACAGCCATTCCAATGGTAGCCAACGCTCCCTCTACTGTATCTGCAACTGCTTTGGTAAATTGTCATTCAATTGGAGAAAGTTTTGGTGAAGACGGATCAAATTTGGGATGCTTGGGCGACAAAAAAAATATCAAAACTACATGGTTTAAGTATACCTACTCAGGTTCAGAAAAGGTGGACATGACTTTTAATATAACCAATTTGTCAAATGCACCTTCTGCGCTGATTCATTATCGGGTGCTGTATGGTGGATGCAAGAGCATGACCTCCGGACCATGTGTAGACAACGCAAACTCTTCTTTTAAGCTTGATTGCATGGGAGCAGGTGATTATTATATTCAGGTTTCCACCCCTCTGGAAACTACGGGAAATATTCAACTATCAGCTATTACCGTAAAAACCACCTATCCAGTATGTAAGCCATTCGATTTATTTATGCCCTTCGCCTACTTTTTAGCTGACGGAGGATGTAAGGGATCCTCAGTTTCATTTATTAATTATTCTACCCAGGGGAATAATATTATATATCAATGGGATTTTGGGAATGGCATATTCAGCACAGAAAAAACACCTTCAATTACATTTACGCAAAAGTATTTAACAGATACGTTCAATGTAAAACTGGTAGTAACCGATACCTCACTTGGTAAATCAGACTCCATTATTATTCCGATATATATTTTTTATAACCAAATTACCTTGGATGCCGGAAATGATACTATTGTAAAGTGTAACTATACAAATATCCAGCTTCATGCTGCCACCGGATATCCCACTCCTGTTTTTGAATGGAATCCTGCAGGCAAATTCGATAATCCTTATAGTCAAAATCCAAAAGTACTACAGGTAGAAAACCTGATGTTGCAATTAAAAATGACAGCAGAAAATTGTGTGCTGTTTGATTCCTTAAAAATGACAATTATTGCTGAGGATAATATTATTGGCGATTCGGTACTTTCCTGTTCATCCGGACCGGCTACATTAAAGGTTCCTTCAGGCTATACAAATTATTTATGGTCTACAGGACAAACGGGCTCTTCTATTCAGGTAATAAAACCGGATAAATACTCTGTAAGAATGCAAAAGGGTTCGTGCATAGTGTATGATACAATAGATGTATCAGGAAAAGAACCTGTATTATTTGATCTTGGAAAAGATATAATGCTGTGTTCAGGAGAATTGGTAACACTAAAAGCACCTTTCGCAAAGGTAATATGGTCAACCGGGGAAACTGACAGTTCGATTGTGGTGAATGGAACAGGGAAATACTGGGTAAAAATAACCTCAGGAGATTGCGTAGTTTACGATTCTGTTATGGTTGATATGAATGACCTGAAGGTGGAACTTGGAACGGATAAATGGTTTTGCGAGGCGGATAGTTTACACTTGATTCCGCAAATTACCGGAATAGCGAAAAGTTACCTTTGGTCAAATGGAAGTGCAGATAGTACAATTACTGTTCGCACCCCGGGGAAAGTTAAACTGGTTGTTACAAATATGAAATGTCACTCAGCCGATTCAGTAAACATTTTGATGAAACCATTACCGACAGTTAAACTTCCGGGCGACACTTTTTATTGCAATGACGAATACCTGAAGTTAGAACCCCTTAATAACGGATACTCAAACTACCAATGGTCAACAAATGAAACATCTTCTTACATTTTAGCAAAAGATTCTGGGGTATACTGGTTGTGTGCAGGCAATAATGGATGTTATGGAACAGATTCCATTCATGTTTCAAGGATTGCCGGAACTAAACCGGAAATAGGCATCGACACTGTCTTCTGTGGTGATTTCCTGATACGGCTGGATGGAGGAGCCGGCATTTCTTACAACTGGTCTCCCAGCGGGGAAAAGGAAAGGTTTGTTTACGTCCGGGAGTATGACACGTATATTTTATTGCGTACCGATATGAATGGATGTTTGGCTGGTGATACAATCAAGATTACCGAGTCATGCGATCCTTCAGTTTA
>Ga0268298_10001072_pt1 | contig 33340 bp, 29 predicted proteins | sample WWTPWeurt_MetaG_FD_194462 | JGI IMG/M metagenome (GOLD analysis project Ga0268298, IMG submission 194462) | Activated sludge microbial communities from WWTP in Nijmegen, Gelderland, Netherland - WWTP Weurt | ecosystem: Engineered > WWTP > Aerobic digester > Activated sludge | place...
GCAGGAAGGGCAGGTCCTGCAGCAGCGCCATGCCAATCATGAAGGCCAGCGACAGCAGGATGAAGCGCTTCCAGGTGATGCTGACCAGCCAGCCCGCGTAGGCGTGGAAGCCGCGGACACTGGCGGCCTTGAAGCGCTGCCAACGCTCGGGCCAGGGCGATTCGGTGGTGAGGGTGGACATGTACAGCATCGTTTCTGTGTAGGCGATGCTGCAATGTAATCAAGGCCTTCAGCCGGCGCGCGGCCGGTGTGACCTGCTGCAGCCCGCGCGGGACAGGCTGCAATCCAGGGCGACAAAAACCGTGCGGGTCAGCCCAACAGCGGGCCCATCCAGGCCAAAGTCACCAGGGCCAGCGCGGCCAGCACCAGGCCGCGCAGCAGCCATTGCAGGCGGCGGTCGTCTTGCTCGTGGCGGCGCAACAGGGCGTCGATCTGGGTGTCGTTCATGGCGGGCTCCTCAAGGCGGTGTGGCTGTGCTGGGGTGCCGTGGCGGGTGGCGTCGGGCATCGTCAGGCACGTTTGTACGGGGTCGAGCGTGACGCGAGCGTTATCAGCGGGTGGCGAGGGCACGCGACGCTCGCGCAGATCAGGCCGTGAGCCGCAGGGCCAGGCCGAGCACGGTGACGGCCAGGCCGGCGGCTGCGATCAGGCGCAGCAGGGCCATGGACGAGCGCTCTTCCAGCTCCAGCAGCAGGGCGGGCTCGACGGCGGGGTGGTGTTCGAAGGCTTGCATGCGGTTCTCCCAATCGGTGCGGCGGGCTCGGTGCTCGCGGCGCAGGACCGGTTTGTAGAAGCGCAGGCGTTACACAGCCGTTAAAGCGGGCGTGACAGCGGGGTGTTGGACCGCGCCGCCGCCCGGGCCCGGCGGGCTCACGGGTGCCCGAGCAGCCCTTGCAGCGCCCGGTTCACGGGCTGCCGATGCAGGAAGGCGTCGCGCATGGGCTCGGGCAGGGCCGCCGCACATTGCTGCACCCAGGCCCAGGCCTGGGCGGCCAGGGCCTGGGCGCGCGCGGCTTGGCCCTGGCTCGCCAGGGCGTGCGCCGGGCCCAGCCAGCGCTCGGCCCGGTACAGGCCGGTGGGTTCGACGGCCGGGTCGGTGGCCAGGGCGGCTTCGGCGGCGGCCAGGGCAATGGCCGGGTCTTGGGCGCGGCGCGCGAGGCGCAGGCGCGCGGCGAGGGCCATGCCAGCAAGGCCCAGCGCCTCGGCTTCGGCGATCGCCTGCTGCAGCGCCAACGTGGCCTGCGCTGCATCCAGCACCTCGGCGTGCTCGATGCGGATGTTCAGCTGCGTCTCGGGCCAGCCCGGGCCCGAGGCGGCGGCCAGCGCGGCGTCCAGCTGGGGGCGGCCATCCTGTTGCAGCATCAGGCGCAGCCGGCCCGTGAGCAGGTTGTGCTGGGCCTGCATGCGGGTGCGCATCTCCACGTCCTTGCAGCGGGCCAGGCTCTGCTGCGCGCGGGCCGGCTGCCCCAGATCCAGCCAGATCTGGGCGCGGAAGGTGTACACCGCCGGCAGGCGCAGCGGGTTGGCCGCCGCGAGCTGGGCCTCGGCCTCGTCGCACCAGGCCAGGGCATGCACATAGTGGCCATGCGCGCGCTCGGCCTCGGCCTGCAGCTTGGCGATGAAGGCGGCGCTGCCGCCCTTCAAGTTGTAGCTGCTGACCAGTTGCTGCGCGAGCGCGAGCTGCTCGCTGGCGGCGCCGGCCAGGCCGGCGGACAAGCGGTTGACCGCCAGGTTGGCGCGCGCGGTGGCCAGGAAGGCATGGTCGCCCAGGCTGCGCGTGACTTCGATAACGCGCAAATGATGCGGCTCGGCCTCGGCGGTGCGCCCCATGTTGTCGAGCACAGCGGCGAGATTGCCCTCGAATTCGGCCGCCTCCTGGCTGCCGGCATGCGCCTGCACCCAGGGCTCGGCGGCGCGCAGCAGTGGCAGGGCCTCGTCGAAGCGGCCGGTCATGGCCAAGGCCGTGCCCAGGCGTTGTGAGGCCTGGGCCTGGAGCTGGGTGTCGCCCATCGCCTGGCTGAGCAGCAGGCTGGCTTGGCCGGCCGCGATGGCCTCGCTCCAGTTGGCCTGCACGGTGTGGTACCAGGCCCGGTGCATCGAGGCTTGTGCGCGCTGCAGCGGGCTGCGCGCCAGGCGGTCCAGGCGGTCGAGCAGCGGCAGGCCTTCGGCATCGCGCAGCGAGTTCATGTGTGCATCCACCGCGTTGGCCAGCAGCTCGAAGGCCTCGTCCGGGCGGTCGCTGGCCTCGGCGATGTCCACGCCGCGCATCAGGAAGGCCACGCGCTCGGGCTCGCGCAGCGAGGCGTGCGCGCGCTCGGCGGCGGCGCGCAGTGCAGGCAACGCGCGCTCGCGCTGGCCGGCGGCCTCCCAGTGCGCGGCCACGCGGGCGGGCTCGCCGCCATGCCCGTCCAGCCAGGCGGCCACCTGGCCGTGGGTGTGTCGGGCCAGCACCTCGGGCAGGCTGGCGAGCACGGTCTCGTGCATCAGGTCGTGCGCGAAGGCGGTGCCGCGCATCACCTGTCGCGCCTCCAGCTCGGACCAGGCGTCTGCCAGCTCGAGCGCACTTTGCTTGAGCACCTGCTCGGCCAGCTCGATGCCGAAATCGGCGCCAGCCACCGCTGCCACGCGTGCCAGCAGCAGTGCGCGGCTCGACAAGGCGGCGAGCACGGTGTCGATGAGCTGCGCCAGGTTGCGCGGGCTGGGCAGGGCGCCGGACTCGATGGCATGGCCCTCGGTCCAGGCCAGGCGCAGGGTTTCCAACGCGAACAAGGGGTTGCCACCGCTGCGCGACCGCAAGGTGGGCGCCAAGGCCTGGCCCTGCACTTGGGGCAGGGCGAGCGAATCCACCAGCTCGGCCAGCGCCTGATCGTCCAGCGGCGCCAGGGTGACCATCTGCCAGGCGCCGGACACGATGAGCTCGGTCATCAGCAGGTTGGCCGGTGACTCGTCGGCGGGTGGCCGCAAGGCGAGCAGCCAGGCACCTTGCCGGCAGGTGGCCGTGAGCTCGGGCAGCAGTTGCAGGGTGGCGCTGTCGGCAAAGTGCAGGTCGTCGAGCACGATGGCGCCGAGCTCGGCCAGCGCCAGATCGAGCACGCTGGCCAAGGCGGCCACCAGGGCCTCGCGTTGCGGCATCGGCACACGGCCGGTGGCCGGGGCGAGCTCGGGCAGCAGGGGCGCCAGCTGCTCGGCGGGCGCTGCCGCCAGGGCCTGCGGACACTGCTGTTGCAAGGCGCGCAGCGCGCGGCCGAGCGTGGCGTAGGGCACCAGCGTGTCGCCAGGCCGGGCGCCGGCCCACACCGGCTTGGGCGAGGTGTCGGCCACGGCCTGCAGGAGGCGTGATTTGCCCAGGCCCGCTTCGCCCAGCACCAGCGCCCGGCCGCCCTGTGCCAGTACGGTCTGCAGGCGCGCCAGTTCAGCCTGCCGGCCCACCATGCGCGGTGGCCGCATCAGGGCCGCGGGCAGCGTGCGGCGCGCGGCCGGGCTGGCTTGGGCCTGCGGTTGGGCGGCCTCGATGACGGCCAGCAAGGCCAGCGTCTCAGGTGATGGGCGTGTGCCCAGCTCGTGCTTCAGGCGCTCTTCGCATTGGTCGAAGGCGCGCAGCGCGGCGGCGCGGTCGCCGGCCAGGTAGAGCAGGCGCATCAGGCGGCGGTGGGCGTCCTCGCGCAGCGGATCAAGTGCAATGAGTGCCTCGGCCAGCGGCACGGCGGCGGACGGGTCGCCACTGCGCTCGAGCGTGTCGATGCGTTCGGCCAGGCCCTGGCGCTCGGTATCGCGGCGTTGGCGGCGCTGGCCCTCCAGCCAGTCGGCCAGCTCGGTGCCGTGCGGCGCCTGCAGGCTGCCCAGCACGCTGTGCGCATCGGCCAGATCGTGGGCCACCTCGGCAGCCAGCGCCAGGGTGGTGGTGCCCGCCACCACATCGGTGCCGCATTGCTTGCGCAGGCGGAACAGGCGCTGGCGCAGTGCATTGCGTGCGCTGTCGGCGGGGCTGTCGGGCCAGAGCAGGGCTGCCAGTCGCTCACGGCGGGTGGGGCCCTCCAGGGCCAGCCAGGCCAGCAGCAGGGCGTCCACCGTGCCCAGCGCCTGCACCGTGCCATCGCCCAGGCGGGCCTGGGGGATGTCGGCAAGCTGCAGCGTGGCGGTGGGCGCGTCCATGGGCGCGGCGAGCATAACCGCGCGCCCGCGCCGACGCGAGGGTTTACTGCTTGACCGCCTCGATCTGGATCAGCAGGCGCACGTTGTCCGGGAAGCCCCAGTTCAGGCCGTAGCCCATGCCCCATTGGCTGCGCGCGATGGTGGTCTCGAAGTCCCCACCACACACTTCGCGCTTGAGCATCGGGCTGTCATAGCAATTGAATTGCGCGGCCTTGAGCGTGACCGGCAGCGTCTTGCCCAGCAGGGTGAGCTGGCCCGTCACGTCACTGACCTTGTCGCCTTGGAAGTTGAACTTGTCGGCCACGAACTTGATGGTGGGGTACTTGGCGGCGTCGAACAGATCGGCGCTCTGCAGGTGCTTGTTGAAGGCCTCGGTGCCGGTGTTGATCGAGGTGGTGTCGATGGTGATCTCGGCCTTGCCGCTCTTGGCCGCCTTGTCCAATTGCACCGAGCCGGTCTTCTTGTCGAAGCGGCCACGGTTGGTGGTGGTGCCGAAGTGGCCGATCTCGAAGGTGACGAAGGTGTGCGTCGGGTCGATGGCGTAGCTGGCGCTCTGGGCTTGGGCGCCGACGGCAGCGGCGGCCAGCAGGGCGGCGATGAGGGGGGTGCGGATCATGGGGGAAGGTCCTGAGGCTTGGGGGTTGGAAAGATTGGAAGGCAAACGTGCCATCAGATCGGTGCCATGCCGGTGAGCGTGAGCTTGAACTTCACCTGCACCTCGTTGGCGACCATGCTGGTGTCGGCCCATTCGCCTTCACCGATCTTGAATTCGAGGCGCTTGATGGCAAAGCTGCCGGTGGCAGTGCTGATGGCGGCCGCGCCAGTGCCGGTTTGCGTGAGCTGCACGGGCACCACCACATCGCGGGTCTGCCCCTTGATGGCAAGCTTGCCGCTCACCTCGAACTTGCCGCCGCCCAGGCCCTTGATGGCGCTGGACTGGAAGGTGGCCTGCGGGAACTTGGCGGTGTTGAACCACGGTGCCTTGGGCACCTCGGCATCGGTCTCGGGCGAGCCGAAACCGGCGCTGGCGGTGTCGATGCTGAAGGCCACCTTGCCGTCCTGCGGCTTGCGCGGGTCGAGCGTGATCTGGGCGTCGAACTTCTTGAACTTGCCCTCCACGGGCACGCCCATCTGCTTGATGGCGAAGCCGATCTCGCTCTGGGCGGGGGCCAGCTTCTGGGCAAAGACCGGGCCCGCCAGTGCACCGAGCACGGCGACGATCAGGGTGAGGGTGAGGCGGGACATGAGAAAGGGTTTCATCGAAGGGTGTTTAACGTATGAAATCAGCGCGCGCTGAAGCGCATGCGGTTGATGAGGCCATCGCGATCGACGAATTGGTGCTTGATGGCGCCGGCCACATGCAGCAGCACCAGCAGCATCATGGCGATGGCCGCACGCTCGTGCCAGGGCTTGATCATCTCGGCCAGCGCCTTGTCCACCGGCACGAAATCGGGCAGCGGCAGCACGCCGAACCACACGATGGGGTAGCCCGCGGCCGAGCTGTAGGCCCAGCCGATCAGCGGCACCGCGAAGAACAGCAGGTACAGCAGGCCGTGCGTGGCATGCGCCGCGCCGGTCTGCCAGGCGGGCATGGGCACGTCGGCCGGTGGCTTGTGGCCCAGGCGCCAGAGCAGGCGCAGGGCCGACAAGGCCAGGATGGTGACACCGGCCCATTTGTGCCAGTTGTAGAGCTTGAGGCGCGTGGGCGACACGGGCAGGTCGCTCATGTAGATGCCCACACCGAAGGCGACGAGGATCATCAGCGCCAGCAGCCAGTGCAGGGCGATGGCAACGCCGGAATAACGCGGCGCGGGGGAGGTGAGTGCGGAAGACATGACCGGCAGTGTGGCCGGCCAAGCCGCTGCGCGCGTTCAGCGCATCTGACGCGTCACTTCAGTGGAATTGAACGCGGCAACGCGGCCGTGCCCACGCGCAGCGCGGCCAGCGCGGCGTCCAGGCCGGCGTGTTGCGCAGCGGGCAGCAACGCGTGGCGCAGTGCGAAATCCAGCATGGCCAGGCTGGCGTCCACCGTCATGGCCTCGGTGGCGGCGTGCGCCAGTGCCTCGGCAGCGGGCATCAGCGACAGCGCGGCCACCTCGCCGTCCTGGTTGCTGGGGACGAGCCCGGCGGGCAGGGCCAGGTCGAAGACGCTGAGCTCCTCGAGCTGAAAGCCCTCGGGGATGTCTCGCGCGACGCGCAGCACATGGCCAGCGCGCAGATCGCTCATTTGGTGAGGCAGCAACCCGGCTTCTTCCCAGCCCTCGCGCAGCAGAGTCTCGGCGGGTGTCTGGCCGTGGGGCACGCCCCCGCCGATGAGGTTGTCGAGCAGGCCGGGGTCGGTGGCCTTGCTGAGCGAGCGGCGGGCGATCCACAGCTGCGCAGGGCGGCCGGAAGTGTCGAGCACGCAGCCATTGCAGTGCGCGCCGAAAGTGAGCGTGCCCCAGAAGCGCGAGGCGGCGCGCTCGAAGGTGGCGAGCAGTTGCTTCGACTCGATGGCCAGCACGGGGTAGGTCTCGTCGCGCCACGCCACGATCAGGCCGGCCTCGCGCAAGGCCTGGTTGGCTTGTGCATAGAAGGCCTCGCGCTCGGCGGCGGGCACGGTGAGCAAGACGCCCTGCTCATCCACGCGCAGGGCCTCGGGCCAGCGCGCCAGGGCCGGCAGGTGGGCCACCGCCACCGAGCCCGTGGCGAGCCGCTGGCCCGCCTGCAGCACATGGAAGGGCACGCGCGGAATCTGCCGCCATTGGGCGGCGCGGATGGAGGGCCAGGTGTGGGGCATGGTGTGGTGGGCTTGTCTGAACGATGAGCGGTTCAACGGCTGGCGCTTGTGCCGCGCACCCGGCCTGCCATGGTGGCGGCCAGGGCGCGGAAGGGGCGGCTCAGCGCGGCATGGGCCTCGGCCCGCTGCCAGAAGGCCAGGGCCACGCTGCGCGCCGGGCTGGCCAGGTCGGCCAGATCGGGCTCGAAGGGCGTGAGCCAGGCTTCGCCGGTGTGCGGGTCGGGGCGCCAGCGCATGGGCAGCATGTCGTAGACGGGGGCCAGGCGGAAGCGGCCGCGGGCCACGTCCTCGGGGTGCTCGACCGCCAGGCTCAGGTTGCCGAAGTGCATGTCGTTGTTGCCGATGAGCCGGCCGAAATGCTGCAGCGCGCGCGCCTGCTCGGCGCTGTCGGCCGGCAGGCGGCGCTGGCGCGCCAGCGCGGCGCAGGTGGCGGCCCAGTGCTGGCGCGGGCCGGGCACGAAGGCCTCGTGCACGGCGTCCAGCGCCACCACATGGCGGCGCCCGCGTGCGCCGACGCGATCAAATCGGGTGGACTCGAGGTAGGTGCGGCGAGCGCTCTGCACCACGCGCGCATCGGCCACGGGCACACCATGCTCGCGCAGCGTCTGCAGCGCCAGGGCCTCGGCGTGCAGCAGATCGTGCCAGCGCTCGCCAAAGGGGGTGCCGCGCGGCGGCGAGAACTTGACGATGAGCTGCGCCCCATCGCCGGCATTGCGGGTGATGAACTTGGCTTGCTCACCGCCGGCCGATGAGCCCAGCGGCAGCGTGTGGGTGAGCGCCTCGGCTTGCGCGTCGTGGTGCGCCTGGCGCGCGGCGGGCTCGGCCGGTGTCGCGCGAAAGGCCTCGTCGAACTCCGGCCCCAGGCTGATGGCGCCGGGCAGATCGTGCACCTCGCGCAGCAGCAAGGCCAGCAACTGATCGATGCGCCAGCGCTCGGGGTTGCTGTCGTAGCCCTGGGCCTGCGGGCTGCGCGCCCACAGCCGGCCCAGAAAGCCCTGCAGGCGCAGCGGCTGCAGGAACCAGGGCAGCCGGCCTTGCGTGAGCACGTCCAGCCCCGGGGCCTGCACCTGCAGGCGCTCGGCGCCGAGGTAATTGATCATGCCCCACTCGTGGTGCGCGCCCTCGGCATTGGTCCACCACAGCGGCTGCTGGCCGGGCAGGCCCAGGATCTCGTGCAGCAGGGCATAGCGCGCGCTGCGCTGCTGGCCCAGCACCACCACCTGACCGGCCAGCTCGCGCAGCGTGCGCGAGAGCGTGGGCTGGCTCTTGCCGAGCGCGGCCTGCAGCTGGGCGGAGCTGGCCACGCCGAAGCGGGCCAGGACGGCCAGAAGCTCGGCTTGCTGCGGCGTGTGCAGTGCATTCATGAATGGATGACGACCCGTGATTTCACCGCGCGCCACAGAGGGCGCGCGGCTTGGGTGGGCATGCTACATGAATAATGAATGAATGATGAATTGGCAGCAGATTCCGGCGCCAGCGCCGGATTGTCGAGGATCAGGCAGCGCGGGCAGCCGGGGCCAAGGCGGCACGCCAATCGCTCATCAACTGGGCCCAGCGGGTGCGTGCAGCGGCCAGATGCCGATGCTTGACGTGGCCATAGCCGCGGATCTCTTCGGGCAGGCGCGCAATCTCGGCGGCGGCGGCCAGGTTGTCGGCCTTCAGGCCCTGCAGCAGCTCTTCAATGCAGGCGCGGTATTCGCCGATCAGTGCCCGCTCGGTGCGCCGCTCTTCGGTCTTGCCGAAGATATCAAGCGCCGTGCCGCGCAGGCCCTTCATGCGCGCGAGCAGGCCGAAGGCGCTGCGCATCCAGGGGCCGTAGGGCTGCTTCACCAGTTCGCCCTTCTCGTTGCGCCTGGCCGAGATCGGCGGCGCCAGGTGGTGCACGATCTTGTAGTCGCCCTCGAACATGCCGGCGATCTTCTGCGTGAAGGCTGCGTCGGTGTGCAGGCGCGCCACCTCGTACTCGTCCTTGTAGGCCATCAGCTTGAACAGGTAGCGGGCTACCGCCTCCGACAAGGCCGAGCCCTTGCCGAGCTGCCCTTCAGCGGCGCGCACGCGCTCGACGAAGGCCTTGTACTGCGCAGCGTAGGCCGCGTCCTGGTAATCGGTGAGGAAGGCCACGCGCTGGCTCACCATCTCATCGAGCGAGGGCCGCTTGACGAACTCGATCACCTGCGCGGCCGCGAACAGCGCCTGCACCGCCGCCAGATCGTGTGCGCAGCGGCGGCCCCATTCGAAGGCGGCCTTGTTGTTGTCCACCTGCGTGCCATTGAGCTCGATGGCGCGCAGCAGCGCCGCGCGGCCCACCGGCACCTGGCCCTGCTGCCAGGCATAGCCCAGCAACAGCGGGTTGGCGTAGATCGAGTCGCCCAGCAATTGCACCGCCACCTGCTCGGCGTCGAAGTAACCCAGCTTGCCCGCACCCACGGCCTGCGCCAACGCGGCCTCGCAGCCGCCGGTGGGGAACTGCCAGTTGGGGTTGCCCACCATCGCCGCGGTGGGCGTGGCGTGCGAATTCATGGCCACATAGGTGCGGCCCTCGCGCATCAGTGAAAGCGTGGCCTTGCCCGAGGCGACGATGGAATCGCAGGCGATCACCAGGTCGGCCTTGGCCGTGTCCACCTTGGTGGTGTGGATGGCCTCGGGGCGGTTGGCGATCTGGATGTGGCTCCAGGTGGCGCCACCCTTCTGCGCCAGGCCGGCGGAATCCTGCGTGACCACGCCCTTGCCTTCCAGGTGCGCGGCCATGCCCAGCAGTTGGCCGATGGTGATGACGCCCGTGCCGCCCACGCCGGCCACCACGATGCCCCAGGCCTCCTCGGCCAACGGCAGCGAGGGCTCGGGCAGGGCAGGCAGCGAGAACGGGTCGGCCTTGGCGCGGTCCTTCTTGGGCTTGATGAGTTGCCCGCCCTCGACCGTGACGAAGCTGGGGCAGAAGCCCTTCACGCAGGAGTAGTCCTTGTTGCAGCTGTTCTGGTTGATGCGGCGCTTGCGGCCGAACTCGGTCTCGATGGGCTCCACCGACAGGCAATTGCTCTGCACCGAGCAATCGCCGCAGCCCTCGCACACCAGCTCGTTGATCACCACGCGCTTGGCCGGATCGACCAGCTTGCCGCGCTTGCGGCGGCGGCGCTTCTCGGTGGCGCAGGTCTGGTCGTAGATCAGGATGCTGCACCCGGCCACCTCGCGCAGCTCGCGCTGCACCGTATCGAGCTCATCGCGGTGGCGGATGGTAACGCCCGGAGCAAGCGCAATGGCGCCGTTGTATTTCTCGGGCTCGTCGGTGACGATGACGATCTGCTTGGCGCCTTCGGCCTCCAGCTCGCGCGTCATCTGCGGCACGGTGAGGATGCCGTCCACCGGCTGGCCGCCGGTCATGGCCACCGCGTCGTTGTAGAGGATCTTGTAGGTGATGTTCACGCCCGAGGCGATGCTCTGGCGGATGGCCAGGCTGCCCGAGTGGTAGTAGGTGCCGTCGCCCAGGTTGGCGAACATGTGTGGCCGCTTGCTGAACGGCGCCTGGCCCACCCAGGGCGTGCCCTCGCCGCCCATCTGCGTGAAGCCGATGGTGGCGCGGTCCATCCAGGTGGCCATGAAGTGGCAACCGATGCCGGCCATGGCGCGCGAGCCCTCGGGCACGCGGGTGCTGGTGTTGTGCGGGCAGCCGCTGCAGAACCAGGGCGCGCGTTCGGCGCCGCCGGTGGGCATCGCGGTGAGGGCGCGCTCCTTGGCCAGGATCACGTCGATGCGCTGGTCCATGCGCGAGATGATGTCCTGCGGCACGCCCAGCTTCTTGAGCCGCTTGGCGATGGCCTGCGCGATCTGCGTGGGCGACAGATCGGCCGTGGCGCGCAGCAGCCAGTTGCCGCTGGGGTTGGGGCGGCCCCATTCGCCGCCGCCGCCGGTTTGCGCGGTGTCGTCGCCCTCCACGTCGTCGAACTTGCCCAGCACGTGCGGGCGCACGTCACTGCGCCAGTTGTAGAGCTGCTCCTTGAGCTGGTATTCGATGACCTGGCGCTTTTCTTCCACCACCAGGATCTCTTGCAGCCCCATCGCGAAATCGCGCGTGATGGTGGCCTCCAACGGCCACACCACGTTCACCTTGTGCAGGCGGATGCCGAGCTGGCGGCAGGTGTCGTCATCGAGGCCCAGATCGGCCAGCGCCTGGCGCGTGTCGTTGTAGGCCTTGCCGCTGGCGATGATGCCGAAGCGATCGTTCGGGCCCGCGACCACGTTGTGGTTGAGCTTGTTGGCGCGCACGTAGGCCAGCGCGGCGTACCACTTGTGGTCGAACAGGCGCGCCTCTTGGACGAGTGCGGTGTCGGGCCAGCGGATGTGCAGGCCGCCGGGCGGCATCGCAAAGTCTTGCGGCAGGATGATGTTGACGCGGTCGGCGCTCACGTCGATGCTGGCGGCGGACTCCACCACCTCCTGGATGGTCTTCATCGAGGTCCACACGCCCGAGAAGCGGCTCATGGCAAACGCGTGCAGGCCCAGATCGAGGATGTCCTGCGCGCTGCTCGGGAAGAACACCGGCAGGCCGCAGGCCTTGAAGATGTGGTCGCTCTGGTGCGCGGCGGTGCTGCTCTTGGCTACATGGTCGTCACCGGCCAGCGCGATCACGCCGCCGTGCGGCGCGGTGCCGGCCATGTTGGCGTGCTTGAACACATCCGAGCAGCGGTCCACCCCCGGGCCCTTGCCGTACCAGATGCCGAACACGCCGTCGAACTTCTTGCTGGCGGGGTCGAACTCGATCTGCTGCGTGCCCCACACGGCGGTGGCGGCGAGCTCTTCGTTCACGCCGGGCTGGAAGACGATGTTCTGCGCGGCCAGGTGCTTCTTGGCAGCCCACAGCGATTGGTCGTAGCCGCCCAGCGGCGAGCCGCGGTAGCCGCTGATGAATCCGGCGGTGTTGAGCCCCGCGATGGCGTCGCGCTTGCGCTGCAGCATGGGCAGGCGCACGAGGGCCTGGATGCCGCTCATGAAGGCGCGGCCTTCGTCGAGCGTGTACTTGTCGTCCAGCGTGACGGACTCCAGGGCCTTGCGGATGCCCTCGGGCAGGGGTGCGTTCATGGTGGGCTCCAGCGCTTGCAGCAAAGCGGCCAGTGTAGGAAAAAAGCGCTGGTGAAGTCTTTTCTTTCTTTGCCGTCATGGCGATACTGCGCGCAAGATCCTTGCTCAAATCATGGCCACGAAGACGAAATCTATTCCCATCAAGCCAAAATCAGGGAAAACACGCACAGCCGCCCCCGAGCCCGTGGCCGATGAGCACGGCCCCGCGCTCGACCGCTACGACGTGGCCATCCTCGACGAGCTGCAGCGCGACGCGCGCCTGTCCAATGCCGAGCTGGCCACGCGCATCGGGCTGTCGGCCGCGCCCACCTGGCGCCGCGTGAAGTGGCTCGAGGCGCAGGGCTATATCACCGGCTACCGCGCGGAGATCGACCGCCGCCGCATCGGCCTGGGTGCGCTGGCCTTCGTGCGCGTGGACGCCGAGCGCAACAACGCCGAGGCCACGCAGGTGCTCGAGGACCTGATCCGCTCGCTGCCCGAGGTGGTCTCGTGCCACTACATCAGCGGCGCAGGCACCTTCGAGCTGCAGGTGCTCACCACCGATCTCGATGCCTATGCGCGCTGGGCCATGGACACGCTGTTCAAGCTGCCCAACGTGAAGGACCTGCACACCAGCTTCTCGCTCGGCGAGGTGAAGGCCGGCGCGCCGCTGCCGCTGGGCCACCTGGCGCGGCCGCGCGCGCAGCGCTCCTAGAATCCGCGCATTCAACGCGAGGGCGGCCAGCACATGTGGGTGATGCTTTTGGAGGCGCTGGGCGCGCTGCTGATCCTGATCTTCATCGTCTGGTGGACGATGTTCAGTGGCCGCAAGGGCGGCGAGCGGCACGACGAGGACGGGCGCTGAGGCGGGTGCTCAATCCGGCAGCAGGAAGCTGCGAGGCTGCGTGCGCACGCGCCGCCAGATCGCCGAATGCAGGCGCCGCCGATCGCTCAGGCCAATGCCGCGCGATCGCAGCGCCACCCGCAACGCGAGCCAGAAGCTCACGCCCAGGTTGAGCAGGCCGGTGGCGCCCAGGCCGGCCACGCACCACCAGAAGGCCGGGTGGTTGAGCGTGTCCCAACCCAGCGTGCTGGCCGCCGCAGCCAGTTGGCCGGTGCCCAGCGTGACGTGCCGCACCTCGATGGGCAGGCCCACGAAGGCCAGCACGGTGGGCACCAGGCCCAGCAGCAGGCCGAGTGAGACATTGGCCGCGATGCCGGAGATGTTCTTGCGCCACCACACCGACCAGCGTGCGGCGCGCGATGGGCCCAGGCGCGCCACGATGCCGGGGTTGTGCGCCAGCGCGCTGTCGAGCCGGTGGTAGACAAACCAGTTCTCCACCCAGCCGGCGATCAGGCTGCTGCCAAACAGCAGCACACCGGTGAAGGCCGCGAAGAAGGCCGTGGGCCCCAGCAGGGTGAGCGAGTGCAGCGTGTACTCGGCATCGCGCACACTCACCAGCGGGCGGCCCAGCGCCCACCAGGCCAGGCCCTGCACCGCCAGCACCACGGGCGCCACCACCGCCAGATTGCCCACGATGCCGGCGATCTGCGAGCGCACCAGGTGCGCCACCTCGTCCACGAAGCCATCGATGGCGGCCTGTTCGCCCACCTGGCCGCCCTGGCCGCCGATCGCGCCCAGCTTCTCGGCCATCGCTGGCGCCGTCATGGCGGGTTGCTTGGTGGCCACCGTCCAGTGCAGCAGCTGGATGACGAGGAAGCTGAGCGCGTAGTTCAGCCCCGCGCCCATGCCTGCCCAGAATGGGGCCAGCCCCAACGCCAGGATCGCGAACTTGGCGAAGGTGGTGCCGGCAATCACGGCGCCGCCGCCCGCGGCGTGCCGCAGCATGGTGATGTATTCGGCCCGGGTGCGGGTGATGTAGTGCTCGCCGGTCTCGGCATGGCGCTCGGCCACCTTGCGCGCCAGCATCGAATACTGCTGCGCCAGCAGCGAGCGCAGGCTGCGCCGGTCGTGCGCCTGCAACACCAGCTCTGCCAGCAGTTGCTGCACTTCGCGGCGCGGCGTGTCGGACAACAGCACACCCAGCAAGGCCTCGATGCGTGCGATGCGCGCGTGCAGCTGCTCGAGCTCGAAGACGATGTGCACCGAGATGCCGTGCTCCTCGAGGTGCGCCGGCACGCTGTCGGCCGCCAGGCGGCAGCGCGCCAGCAGCGCGTGCAGGTAGGTGGCGTGCTGGCGCCTGGCGGCGGCGGCGTCCTCGTCGTCGCCATCCAGGCTTTCGGCGAGTTGCTCGCCGGCGCGCACCAGTTGCTCGAAAGGCTGGTCGGCCAACAACTCGGGGCTCATGCGGCGCCGCAACAGGGGCGCGAAGGCGGCCGAGCGCGTGGCGCTCACCAGCCAGGTCATGGCTTGCAACAGTGGCGTGCGCCAGTCGGCTTCGCGGGCCGATGCGAACAAGGCGGTCAGGCGGGCCAGGGTCTCGTCGTCGATGGCGCGCAGCCAGTCGGCGTCGCCGGGCTCGTCGAACATCAGCTGGAACAGCACCGACAGGTCGTCGGTGTCCGGCGTGGCCGGCAGCAGGCGCAGCTGCACGCGTTCGATCACCTCGGCCCACATGCCGCGGCGTGCGCTGAAGCCGGCGTCGGCAAACAGCGCGGCCAGATCGGTCTCGCGCCAGAACAGGCCCAGCAGGGCCACCACCTGATCGCGCGGGCCTTCGTGCCGCTCCAGCACATTGAGCAGCAGCTTCAGGCGCAGCACGGGCCGCGCGGTGGCGCCGGTGTCGGTCTCGGCATCGCCGTGGCGCAACCATTGCACCAGGCGCACCAGCCAGAGGTGCCGCTCCGGTCGCGAGGCCTTGGGGTCTGCGGCGTTGATCAGCGCCGTGAGATCCCAGGTGGCCGCAGCCATCAGTGCAGGGCTGCCGAATCGGCCAATGCGAACTCTGCCACCGGCGACTCGAACCACTGCGCAGCCTCGGTGATGCAGATGAACTTGCCCTGCATCGAGCCCTGCGGCGTGCCGATCTGTGCCCAGCTGGTGTACTCGAAGCGCTCGCCCGGCTTGAGCAGGGGCTGGTGGCCCACCACACCCAGGCCGCGCACCTCCTGCACCCGGCCATGGTGGTCGGTGATGCGCCAGTGGCGCGCCACGAGCTGGGCCGGCTCGTCGCCGGAGTTGTGGATCGTCACCGTGTAGGTGTAGCCATACAACTGCTGCTCCGGCTCGGTTTGTTCGGGCATCGGGCGCACGACGACCGTGCAGGTGAATTGCGGGTGGCTCATGGAAGGGCATTCTAGGAAGGCTGCGAGAATCCCGCGCAACCGTTTCCCTTTTCCGCCACGAGCCCGCCGCAGCGCCCCGAGTGCGCATGCCTGCGCAGGCCGCCAGAAGGACACCCCCGTGAGCACCCAGCACCGCATCGCCCCCAGCATTCTTTCCGCGGACTTCGCCTGCCTGGGGCAGGAGGTGCGCGACGTGATCGCCGCCGGCGCCGACTGGATCCATTTCGATGTGATGGACAACCACTACGTGCCCAATCTCACCTTCGGGCCGATGGTGTGCGAGGCGCTGCGCAAGCATGCCGTCAAGCCCGATGGCACGCCCGTGCCGATCGACGTGCACCTGATGGTGCAGCCCGTGGACGCCCTGGCCCAGGCCTTCGCCAAGGCCGGTGCCGACCTCATCAGCTTTCACCCCGATGCCAGCGCGCACGTGGATCGCTCGCTGCAGGTGATCCAGGCGGCAGGCTGCAAGGCCGGCCTGGTGTTCAACCCGGCCATGCCGATCGACGTGCTCGAGTGGGTGATCGACAAGGTGGACCTGGTGCTGGTGATGAGTGTGAACCCCGGCTTCGGCGGGCAGAGCTTCATCCCCAGCGCGCTGCGCAAGATCGAGCAGCTGCGCAAGCTGATCGACAGCACCGGCCGCGACATCCGCCTCGAGGTGGACGGCGGCATCAAGACCGACAACATCCGCCGCGTGGCCGATGCTGGCGCCGACACCTTCGTGGCCGGCAGCGCCATCTTCGGCCAGAAGGACTACCGTGGCGTGATCGACGCGATGCGCGCTGAGCTGGCGCGATGAGGCACGCGCGTTCCTGCTGTTGAACCACTGAGGCATCGCCCATGAGCCGAGACCCCCGCCCCAACATCATCTTCATCGTGGCGGACGATCTGGGGTACGCCGATCTCGGATGTTATGGCGGCCGCGATGCCGCATTCGGCAAGGTCTCGCCGGTGATCGACCGCCTGGCCGCGCAGGGCTTGAAGCTCACCCAGGGCTATTCGAACTCGCCGGTGTGCTCGCCCACGCGCTTCGCCCTGATGACCGCGCGCTACCAGTACCGCCTGCGCGGCGCGGCCGAAGAGCCGATCAACAGCCGCAGCAAGGGCAGCACCACGCTGGGCCTGCCACCCGAGCACCCCACACTACCCTCGCTGCTGCGCGATGGCGGCTACCGCACGGCGCTGATCGGCAAGTGGCACCTGGGCTATCCGCCCGCATTCAGCCCCTTGAAGTCGGGCTACGAGGAGTTCTTCGGTCCCATGTCCGGCGGGGTGGACTACTTCACCCACTGCGCCTCCAACGGCGCGCACGATTTCTACATCGGCGAGCAAGAGCAGCAGACGGATGGCTACCTCACCGACCTGATCTCCCACCGTGCGGTGGACTGGATCGCCCGCATGGCCCAGGGCGACGCCCCCCTGTTCATGAGCCTGCACTACACCGCGCCGCACTGGCCGTGGGAGACGCGCGACGACGCGGCGCTGGCGCCCGAGGTGGCCAAGAACCTGTTCCACCTGCATGGCGGCAACATCCACACCTACCGCCGCATGATCCACCACATGGACGAAGGCATCGGCTGGGTGATGCAGGCGCTGGAGCAGCACGGCCTGGCCGACAACACCCTGGTGGTGTTCACCAGCGACAACGGCGGCGAGCGCTTCAGCGACAACTGGCCGCTGGTGGGCGGCAAGATGGACCTGACCGAAGGCGGCATCCGCGTGCCCTGGGTGGCGCACTGGCCGGCGGTGATTGCGCCTGGCGGCGTGAGCGAGCAGCACGCGATGACGATGGACTGGTCGGCCACGATGCTGGACGCTGCCGGCGTGGCTGCCCACCCGGACTACCCGCTGGATGGCGTCTCGCTGCTGCCGCTGCTGCGCAACGCACAACACCGCTTCGAGCGCCCCATGCACTGGCGCATGAAGCACCGTGGCCAGCGCGCGATGCGCCAGGGCGACTGGAAGTACCTGCAGGTGGACGGCCACGAATACCTGTTCAACATCCCGGCAGACGAGCGCGAGCGCGCCAACCACGCACACCGCCAGCCCGGCCGCCTGACCGCCATGCGCGAAGCCTGGCAGGCCTGGGAAGCCACGATGCCTGCCATCCCCGACGACGCCACGGTGAGCCTCGGTTATGGCATCGCCGACATGCCCCAGCGCTGAAGTACAAGCCATGCCCCAAGCCCCACAAGCCCTGCAAGCCATCGTTCTACCGCCCGGCCTGCAAGCGGCCATCGTCGACCTGGACGGCACCATGGTGGACACCGTGGGCGACTTCGAGGCCGCCCTCAATGCCATGCTGTCCGACCTGGGTCGCTCGGGCGTGACCCGGGCCTTCATCGAGCGCACGGTGGGCAAGGGCTCCGAGCACCTGATCCGCAGCACGCTGGTGCAGGTGGGTGCCGACCCGGCGCTGTACGACCCGGCCTGGCAACGCTATCAGCACCACTACGTGAGCATCAACGGCCGCCACTCGGCCGTCTACCCCGGCGTGGTGGAAGGCCTGCAGGCCCTCACCGCCGCCGGCCTGAAGCTGGCCTGCCTGACGAACAAGCCCACCGCATTCGCCAAGCCCTTGCTGGCCGCCAAGGGGCTCGATCGCTACTTCAGTGCCGTGTTCGGCGGCGATGCCTTCGAGCGCAAGAAGCCCGACCCTCTGCCGCTGCAGCGCACCTGTGCCGCACTCGGCAGCACCCCGGCGCACACCCTGATGATCGGCGACTCGGCCAACGATGCGCAGGCGGCCAACGCCGCCGGTTGTCCGGTGGTGCTGGTCACCTACGGCTACAACCATGGCGAGCCCATTCGCGAGGTGCCCGCGCTGGCCCACATCGATCGCATCGATGTGCTGGCCCCAAGCCTGCCCACCCGGCTGGCGGGGCGCTGATAAACTGCGCCGCATGTTCATCGCACACCATCAGACCAAAGGGTCGGCCGACCGGGGAGCCTGGCCCTGGCGACGCTGCGTCACCCCCTGCTGATTTGCCTGTGCCGCCGCTTGCCTCGCCGCAAGCCGCCGATCTGAACCCGCTTCACTCCCGCCCGCCGCGCACACAGCGCCCGTGCGAAGTGGCGTGAAGCCTGCCTACAAGGGCCTGCCCGTGATCACTGAACTCGAATTCAAGAGCCTTGCCGCCCAGGGCTTCAACCGCATCCCCCTGCTCAGCGAGGCCTTCGCCGATCTGGAGACGCCGCTCTCGCTCTACCTCAAGCTGGCCGGTGGGCAGAAGCACAGCTTCCTGCTCGAATCGGTGGTGGGTGGCGAGCGCTTCGGTCGCTACTCCTTCATCGGCCTGCCGGCGCGCACGCTGCTGCGCGCCACCGGCTGGGTGAGCGAGGTGGTCACCGATGGCGTGGTGGTGGAGCGCGTCGAGGGCAATCCGCTGGATTTCATCGAGGCCTACCAATCGCGTTTCAAGGTGGCGCTGCGCCCGGGCCTGCCGCGCTTCTGCGGCGGCCTGGCCGGCTACTTCGGCTACGACGCCGTGCGCTACATGGAGCCCAAGCTGGCCAAGACGGTGAAGACCGGAGGGCTCGACACGCCCGACATCCAGCTGCTGCAGACCGAAGAGCTGGCCGTCATCGACAACCTGTCCGGGCGCCTCTACCTCATCGTCTACGCCGACCCCGGCCAGCCCGAGGCTTTCCACAAGGCCAAGCGCCGGCTCACCGAGCTGGGCGACAAGCTGCGCTACTCGGTCACCGCGCCGCCGGTCAAGCGCGGCGCCTCGCACTCGGTGGAGCGCGAGTTCAGCAAGGCCGCCTACCTGGCCGCCGTGGAGCACAGCAAGGAGCTGATCGCCGCTGGCGACATGATGCAGGTGCAGATCGGCCAACGTTTGAAGAAACGTTACACCGAGAGCCCGCTGAGCCTGTACCGTGCGCTGCGCTCGCTCAACCCCTCGCCCTACATGTACTTCTACGACATGGGCGAGTTCCAGATCGTCGGCGCCTCGCCCGAGATCCTGGTGCGCCACGAGCACACACCCGAGGGCGACAAGATCACCATCCGCCCGCTGGCCGGCACGCGCCCGCGCGCCACCTCGCCCGAGGCCGACAAGGCCACCGAGGCCGAGCTGCTGGCCGACCCCAAGGAGCGCGCCGAGCACCTGATGCTGATCGACCTGGCGCGCAACGACATCGGCCGCATCGCCAAGACCGGCTCGGTGAAGGTGACCGAGGCCTTCGCGGTGGAGCGCTACTCGCACGTGATGCACATCGTCAGCAATGTCGAGGGGCTGTTGAAGGACGGCATGAGCAACATGGACGTGCTGCGCGCCACCTTCCCGGCCGGCACGCTCACTGGCGCGCCCAAGATCCGCGCGATGGAGGTGATCGACGAGCTCGAGCCCGTCAAGCGCGGCATCTACGGCGGCGCCTGCGGCTACTTGAGCTTTGCTGGCGACATGGACGTGGCCATCGCCATCCGCACCGGCATCGTCCAGAATAACGTTCTTTATGTGCAGGCTGCCGCAGGCGTGGTGGCCGACTCGGTGCCCGAGCTGGAGTGGAAGGAGACCGAGCACAAGGCGCGGGCACTCATCCGCGCGGCCGAGCTGGTGGAAGAGGGGTTCTGATCATGCTGCTGATGATTGACAACTACGACTCCTTCACCTTCAACCTGGTGCAGTACTTCGGCGAGCTGGGGCAGGACGTGAAGGTGGTGCGCAACGACGAGATCAGCACGGCCGAGATCGCGGCGCTCAAGCCCGACCACCTGGTGCTCTCGCCCGGGCCCTGCTCGCCGGCCGAAGCGGGCGTGTGCGTGCCGGCGATTCGCGAGCTGATGGGCAAGATGCCGCTCCTCGGTGTCTGCCTCGGCCACCAGAGCATCGGTGCCGCGCTGGGCGGCAAGATCGTGCGCGCCCAGCGGCAGATGCACGGCAAGTCCAGCACGCTCAGCACCGATCAACTCGGTGTGTACCAGGGCCTGCCCAAAGAATTCAGTGTGGTGCGCTATCACTCGCTGGTGATCGAGCGCGAGAGCTGCCCGCCCGAGTTGATCGTCACTTCCACCTCGGAGGACGGCGAGATCATGGGCGTGCGCCACCGTGATTTGGTGGGCACGGCCACGCCGCTGGAAGGCGTGCAGTTCCATCCCGAATCCATCTTGTCCGAGCATGGGCATGCGATGCTGCGCAACTTTTTGGACATGACGCGATGAGCAAGGGCCTGGCCGAGTGCCGGGTCGTGCGTGCAGCAACCGAGGGGGCGACATGATTGTGGATCTGCGCAGTGACACCGTGACCCGGCCCACGCCGGCGATGTTGGCGGCGATGATGGCCGCGCCCGTGGGCGACGATGTCTTCGAGGACGACCCCAGCGTCAACGCGCTGCAGGCGCGCATTGCCGCGATGCTGGGCAAGGAGGCGGCGCTGTTCATGGCCAGCGGCACGCAGAGCAATCTGTGCGGGCTGATGGCGCACTGCGGCCGCGGTGATGAATACATCGTTGGCCAGAACGCCCACACCTACCGCTACGAGGGCGGCGGTGCGGCCGTGCTGGGCAGCATCCAGCCGCAGCCGCTGGCGCACCAGGCCGATGGCACGCTGGCCCTGGCCGACATCGAGGCGGCGATCAAGCCCGACGACCCGCACTTCGCGCGCACGCGCCTGCTCGCGCTGGAGAACACCATCGGCGGCAAGGTTCTGCCGCCGGCCTACATCGAGGCGGCCACGGCGCTGGCCCGCTCGCGCGGACTGAACACGCATTTGGACGGTGCTCGACTGTTCAATGCAGCAGTCGCTGCTGGCGGTGATCCACGCGCGGCCGCTCGCACCATTGCCAAGCACTTCGACAGCGTGTCCGTGTGCTTCAGCAAGGGCCTGGGCGCACCGGTGGGCTCGGCGCTCGTGGGCAGTGCCGACTTCATCGCGCGCGCCCGCCGCCATCGCAAGATGCTCGGCGGCGGCATGCGCCAGGTGGGCTTGCTGGCCGCCGCCGCGTCGCATGCGCTCGACCACCACATCGATCGCCTGGCCGACGACCATGCCCTGGCACGTCGCCTGGCCGATGGCCTGGGCAGCATTGCCGCCCTGCAGGTGGTGCCGCCGCAGACCAACATCGTGTTCGCCACGGTGCAGGGTGGGCGCGGTGCCGCCCTGCTCGATCATCTGAAGGCCCGCGGCGTGCTGGCCACCGGCCTGATCGGCCTGCGCTTCGTCACCCACCTGGATGTGGACGCGGTGGGCATCGACCACGCCATCGCCGCCACCCGCGAATTCTTCAGCGCCTGAGGCGCACACGGAGCCCGACATGCCCATCACCGACAACGAAGCCCTCACCCGCGTCATCGAGCACCGCGAGATCTTCCACGACGAGATGCTGGCGCTGATGCGCCGCATCATGAGCGGCGAGATGTCGCCCGTGATGATGACTGCGCTGCTGATCGGCCTGCGCGTCAAGAAAGAGACCATCGGCGAGATCACCGCCGCCGCGCAGGTGATGCGCGAGTTCTCCACCAAGGTGGATGTGGCCGATCGCAGCCATCTCGTCGACATCGTCGGTACGGGTGGCGACGGCTCTCACACCTTCAACATCTCCACCTGCTCGATGTTCGTGGCCGCGGCCTGCGGTGCACGCGTCAGCAAACACGGCAACCGCAGCGTGTCCAGCAAGTCGGGCAGCGCGGACGTGCTCGAGGCGCTCGGCGTGCCGATGGGGCTGTCGCCTGCGGCCATTGCGCGGTCCATCGCCGAGACCGGCATCGGCTTCATGTTCGCGCCCAACCACCACCCGGCGATGAAGAACGTGGCGCCGGTGCGCCGCGAGCTGGGCGTGCGCACCATCTTCAACATCCTTGGGCCACTCACCAACCCGGCCGGTGCGCCCAACATCCTGATGGGCGTGTTCCACCCCGATCTGGTCGGCATCCAGGTGCGGGCCCTGCAGCGCCTGGGCGCCGAGCACGCGCTGGTGGTCTACGGGCGCGATGGCCTGGACGAGGTCTCGCTGGGCGCGGGCACGATGGTGGGCGAGTACAAGGACGGCGGCATCCGCGAGTACGAGATCCATCCGGAGGACTTTGGCCTCACCATGGCCAGCAGCCGCGCGCTGAAGGTGGAAACGCCGGCGCAGTCGCGCGCCCTGCTGGAGTCGGTGCTCGACAACGCGGCCGGCCCGGCACGCGACATCGTCATGCTCAACGCCGGCGTGGCGCTGTATGCCGCCAATGTGGCCGGCAGCATGGCCGATGGCGTGGCGCTGGCGCGCGAGGCGCTGGCTTCCGGCAAGGCTCGCGAGAAGATGCAGCAGTTCATCGCCTGCGCACAGAAGCTGGCCGCGCCATGAGCGACATCTTGAACAAGATCGTTGCCGTCAAGCGCGACGAGGTGGCTGCAGCGCGCGCCCTGCGCGGTTTGCCATCCTTGCGCACTGAGGCCGAAGCCCGGCGCGATACACGCGGCTTTGCTGCTGCCCTGCGCGCCAAATTGGCTGCAGGCCAGGCCGCAGTGATCGCCGAGGTGAAGAAGGCCAGCCCCAGCAAGGGCGTCATCCGCGAGCACTTCGTGCCGGCCGACATCGCGCAGAGCTATGCGCGGCATGGCGCAGCCTGCCTGAGCGTGCTCACCGACGAGCGCTTCTTCCAGGGCAGCGCGGCCTACCTGCAGCAGGCGCGTGCGGCCTGCGCCTTGCCCGTGCTGCGCAAGGATTTCATGATCGACGAATACCAGGTCTTCGAAGCCCGTGCGATGGGTGCCGACTGCATCCTGCTCATCGCCGCCTGCCTGTCCGACAGCCAGATGGCCGAACTGGAAGCCTGTGCGATGGCGCTGGGCATGGATGTGCTGGTGGAAGTGCACGACGGCGATGAACTCGACCGCGCGCTGCGCCTGAAGACGCCGCTGCTGGGCATCAACAACCGCAATCTGCGCAGCTTCGAGGTCACGCTCGACACCACGCTCGCGCTGCTGCCGCGCGTGCCGGCGGATCGCGTGCTGGTCACCGAGTCCGGCATCCTCGCGCGCTCCGACGTGCAGCGCATGCGCGCGGCGCAGGTGCATGCCTTCCTGGTGGGCGAGGCCTTCATGCGCGCCGATGACCCCGGCGCAGCCCTGGCTGCCTTGTTTGCGGCTTGATGGCGTGGCGCAGCAGCCCTTGCCCGGCCTGAGTCCGAGCAATCGGCTCGAGGAGCCCTTGCCGGGCTTGCTCGATCGCGCGCCGGCGTCATGGCGTGAACTGATCGGCGCCTGGCGCGAGAGCGCAGCGGGCCGCGCACTGCTCGCGCATGTGGCGCAGCGGCAGGCTGCGGGCGCGGTGATCTATCCGGCCACGGTCTTGAAGGCACTCGAGTTGACGCCACGCCATTCGGTGCGCGTGGTCATCCTCGGCCAGGACCCGTACCACGGCGCCGGTCAAGCCGAAGGGCTCGCCTTTTCGGTGCCTCCTGGCGTGAAGCTGCCACCCAGTCTGCGCAACATCAACGCCGAACTGCAGCGCGATCTGGGCGTGGTGCGCACCAGCGGGCACCTGGCCGCCTGGGCGCAGCAAGGCGTGTTGCTGATCAACACCAGCCTGACGGTGGAGGATGGCGAGCCGGGCTCGCACGCCAAGCGCGGGTGGGAGGCGCTCACCGACAGCATCGTGGCGGCCGTGGCGCGCGACGCGGGCGCGCGCGTGTTCATGCTGTGGGGCGCACATGCGCAGGCCAAGGCGGCCCTGATCGAGGCCGCCGGGGCCGGGCGCCACGAGCTGCTGCGGGCCAATCACCCTTCGCCACTGTCGGCGCGTCGGCCCCCGGTGCCCTTCATGGGCTGCGGGCACTTTGGCACTGCGCAGCGCTTTCTGGCCGCCCAGGGCTTGGCGTCCGCCATCGACTGGTCGCGCTGAGCATGCTCATTGGCTCAAACGCGGGCTTTGTCGACCGCACGCAAGTTCTGCTATAGTCCTACGTTCGCTGCGGAGGGGTGGCCGAGTGGTTAAAGGCAGCAGACTGTAAATCTGCCCGCTTACGCGTACGCTGGTTCGAATCCAGCCTCCTCCACCACGGTGAAAAATTTGGGCCCATGGTCAGTGCTTCGGCGTGACGGTGGGTTGGCAGGGCGGGAGTAGTTCAATGGTAGAACCTTAGCCTTCCAAGCTAATGACACGGGTTCGATTCCCGTTTCCCGCTCCAGTGTCGGTAGTACAGCGGTTGTAGGTCAGAGGTCGATACCGGTTTGGGTGCCGGATGCGAGCATCCAAACCCGTGTCGATGCCCATGTGGCTCAGTGGTAGAGCACTCCCTTGGTAAGGGAGAGGTCGCGGGTCCGATTCCCGCCATGGGCACCACCTCTTTTTTCATCGTCATTCCTGTTTGATCGCGAGGAGCGCGCAACATGGCAAAAGGCAAATTTGAACGTACGAAGCCGCACGTGAACGTGGGGACGATTGGTCACGTGGACCATGGCAAGACGACGCTGACGGCGGCGATCACCACGATTTTGGCGGCGAAGTTTGGCGGCGAGGCGAAGGCCTACGACCAGATCGATGCGGCGCCGGAAGAGAAGGCGCGCGGGATCACGATCAACACCGCACACGTCGAGTACGAGACGGCGAACCGTCACTACGCGCACGTGGACTGCCCCGGACACGCCGACTATGTGAAGAACATGATCACGGGTGCGGCGCAGATGGACGGCGCGATCCTGGTGTGCTCGGCCGCTGACGGCCCGATGCCGCAGACGCGCGAGCACATCCTGCTGGCGCGCCAGGTGGGCGTGCCCTACATCATCGTGTTCCTGAACAAGTGCGACATGGTCGACGACGCCGAGCTGCTCGAGCTGGTCGAGATGGAAGTGCGCGAGCTGCTGGACAAGTACGATTTCCCGGGCGACAAGACCCCCATCATCCACGGCAGCGCGAAGCTGGCGATGGAAGGCGACAAGGGTGAGCTGGGCGAGCAGGCGATCCTGAAGCTGGCCGATGCGCTGGACACCTACATTCCCACGCCGGAGCGTGCGGTGGACGGTGCGTTCCTGATGCCTGTGGAAGACGTGTTCTCGATCTCGGGTCGCGGCACGGTGGTGACCGGGCGTGTGGAGCGCGGCATCATCAAGGTGGGCGAGGAAATCGAGATTGTCGGTATTCGCGCGACGCAGAAGACCACCTGCACGGGCGTGGAGATGTTCCGCAAGCTGCTGGACCAGGGGCAGGCGGGCGACAACGTGGGCATTTTGCTGCGCGGCACGAAGCGTGAAGACGTGGAGCGCGGCCAGGTGCTGTGCAAGCCGGCGAGCGTGAAGCCGCACACGCACTTCACGGCCGAGATCTACGTGCTGAGCAAGGAAGAGGGCGGTCGTCACACGCCGTTCTTCAACAACTACCGGCCGCAGTTTTACTTCCGTACGACGGACGTGACGGGCGCGGTGGAGTTGCCGGCGGACAAGGAGATGGTGATGCCTGGCGACAACGTGAGCATCACGGTCAAGCTGATTGCGCCGATCGCGATGGAAGTGGGACTGCGGTTCGCCATCCGCGAGGGCGGTCGCACCGTCGGCGCCGGCGTCGTGGCCACCATCATCGCCTAACTTTTCGCGAGAGCAAGTCCGTTTCCGCAGGGGTGTAGCTCAATTGGTAGAGCGCCGGTTTCCAAAACCGAAGGTCGGGGGTTCGATTCCCTCCGCCCCTGCCAGGCCCGGACACTGAAATTCTTGGCCCGAAACCAGCGGCCCGCAGGCTCAAAAAGCCCGGCGGGCCTTGGCTCTTGATGGGTCGGTCGATTGGGGTGCAGTTTGCACCCTGGTCGCAAGGCAACCGAAGCATGTCCACGAACACACAAGTCGAAACCGTTTCCGCTGGGGCTGACAAGGCCAAGCTGGCTGCCGCCGCAGTGCTGATGGTGGCGGGCGTTGCAGCCTTCTATCTTTTGTCCAAGCAGGACCTGTGGGTGCGTGTGCTGGCCTTGCTGGTCTTGCTCGCGGGTGCCGTCGGCACCTTCTTCACTTCCGAGTCCGGCAAACAACTGATCGCTTTCGGACGTGATTCGGTTCGCGAGACCAAGAAAGTAGTCTGGCCGGCGCGCAATGAAGCGATGCAGATGACCGGCTACGTTTTTGCTTTTGTGGTGGTGATGGCATTGTTCTTGTTTCTCACCGACAAGACGCTGGAATGGGTGCTGTACGACCTGATCCTGGGCTGGAAGCGCTGAAAGGTTTGTTTCAAGCATGACCGAGCAACTCACCCCCGCAGTTCCCGCCGAAGGCGTCACCCCGGCAGCCGCCAACCCGATGCGTTGGTACGTGGTGCATGCCTATTCGGGCATGGAAAAGGCCGTCGAGCGCAACATCCGCGAGCGCATCGAGCGCGCGGGCATGCATGCCAAGTTCGGCCGCATCCTGGTGCCCACCGAAGAAGTGATCGAGCTGAAGAACGGCAAGAAGTCGGTCACCGAGCGCCGCTTCTTCCCGGGTTATGTGCTGGTCGAGATGTTGATGGACGATGAGTCCTGGCACTTGGTCAAGCACACCAGCAAGGTCACCGGTTTCGTGGGCGGCGCCAAGAATCGCCCCGCACCCATCTCGGAATCCGAGGTGATGAAGATCGTCAACCAGATGCAGGAAGGTCTGGAAAAGCCGCGTCCCAAGGTCGAATGGATGATCGGCGAGATGGTCCGCGTCAAGGAAGGCCCGTTCACCGACTTCAACGGCGCAGTCGAGGAAGTCAACTACGAGAAGTCCAAGGTCAAGGTCGCGGTCACGATCTTCGGTCGCGCCACCGGCGTCGAACTGGACTTCGCGCAGGTCGAGAAGGTCTGACGGCGCATTGATTTTTCACGACAACCCGTGTGGCGCGACCCGGCGCTGGTTGTCGATTCACCTTCAGGGTCGCCATTGACGAGGAGTTCGCGGCGCCGTCTCGGCCAAGCGAACGTTTGAACTCGAGGAGCCATCATGGCAAAGAAAATCGTCGGCTTTATCAAGCTGCAAATTCCGGCGGGCAAGGCCAATCCATCGCCCCCGGTCGGTCCCGCGCTGGGTCAGCGTGGCCTGAACATCATGGAGTTCTGCAAGGCGTTCAACGCGCAGACCACCAGCTATGAGCCGGGCTTGAAGCTGCCCGTGGTGATCACCGCCTACGCCGACAAGTCCTTCACCTTCGTGCTCAAGTCGCCCCCGGCGACCGTGCTGATCAAGAAGGCCGTGAAGATCGAAAAGGGTTCGGGCAAGGCCCACCTCGAGAAGGTCGGCAAGATCACGCGCGCTCAGTTGGAAGAGATCGCCAAGATGAAGACCAAGGACCTGACCGCCGCCGACATGGACGCTGCCGTGCGCACGATCGCTGGTTCCGCCCGCTCGATGGGCATCATTGTGGAGGGCGTGTGACATGAGCAAGCTCACCAAGCGCCAAAAGGCGCAAGTCGGCAAGGTCGACACCGTCAAGCTGTACGCCTTTGACGAGGCCATTGGCCTGGTCAAGCAAGCCGCCGTCGCCAAGTTCGATGAGTCCATCGACGTGGCTGTGCAACTCGGCATCGACGCCAAGAAGTCCGACCAGGTCGTGCGTGGCGCCGTCGTGCTGCCCAACGGCACCGGCAAGACCAAGCGCGTCGCCGTGTTCGCCCAAGGCGCCAAGGCCGAAGAAGCCAAGGCTGCTGGCGCCGACGTGGTCGGCATGGACGACCTGGCTGCCGAAATCAAGGCCGGCAACATCAACTTCGACGTGGTCATCGCCTCGCCGGACACGATGCGCATCGTCGGTACCCTCGGTCAGATCCTGGGCCCGCGCGGCCTGATGCCAAACCCCAAGGTCGGCACCGTCACCCCCGACGTGGCCACTGCCGTGCGCAATGCCAAGGCGGGCCAGGTGCAGTTCCGCGTCGACAAGGCCGGCATCATCCACGGCACCATCGGTCGCCGCTCGTTCGACGATGCCAAGCTCAAGGGCAACCTGGCTGCGCTGCTGGATGCGCTGAGCAAGGCCAAGCCGGCCTCGAGCAAGGGCGTCTACCTGCGCAAGCTGGCCGTCTCGTCCACCATGGGCGTGGGCGTGCGGGTCGACTTGACGTCGATGGCCTCGAATGCGGCCTCGGCCTGATGAGGGCTTGACGGCCTGAAGCAAAACGGTTCGCGCGTCGGTCTTGCGCACGAACCAGACATTGGTGGGCCGCTGCGGGCAACCGCAACGGGCCATCCAAGACCGCTGGTGGTGCCTTCGGGTGCCTTAATCGCCAACCTCCGTGTTGGGGGCCAGCGCAGATGGCGTCCCCGCCTGAAAGACAGTGGATGGCCCGCAGCGCAAGCTGCTGGCAATCGGTTGGCTGGAGGGTTTGGTCGCTGCAACCTGGTGCATCGGGTGGCCTCGGATTCATGAGGCGCCTGGCGCGAAATGTGAGGAGCAGACCTTGAGTCTCAATCGCAACGAGAAGGCAGCCGTGATCTCGGACGTGTCGGCGCAAGCCGCCCGCTCGCAGACGCTTGCGCTGGCCGAGTACCGTGGCCTCACCGTTGAACACCTGAACAAGCTGCGCAAGGACGCGCGCGAGAAGGGTGTGTATCTTCACGTGCTGAAGAACACGCTGGCTCGTCGCGCCGTTGCTGGCACGCCGTTCGAGGTGGCATCGGAGAGCATGGCCGGCCCGCTGATTTACGGCTTTTCAGAAGACGCAGTCGCCGCGGCCAAAGTCATCGCTGACTTTTCCAAGGGCAACGACAAGCTGGTCATCAAGGGCGGCGCCTACGCTGGCCGTGTGCTGGATGCCAACGGGGTCAAGGCCCTGGCAGCCATCCCGAGCCGCGAGGTGCTGATCTCCCAGGTCGCCGGCTTGCTCAAGTCGCCGATCCAGCGCTTTGCAGCTGTGCTGGCTGCCGTGGTCGAAAAGCAGGGTGGTGGCGCAGCCCCCGCCGCTGCCGAAGCCGAAGCGGCCCCTGCCGCTTGAGCTGAGCCCACAGAGCACTTCTGAACCAATCCACTGAACTTAAGAAACACGAGGAAACTCAAAATGGCATTCGATAAAGACGCCTTCCTGGCCGCGATGGACAGCATGTCCGTGATGGAACTCAATGACCTGGTCAAGGCCATTGAGGAGAAGTTCGGCGTGTCCGCCGCTTCGATGGCCGCTCCGGCCGCTGGCGCTGGTGGCGCTGCTGCCGCCGTGGTCGAAGAGAAGACTGAATTCAACGTCGTGCTGCTCGAAGCCGGCGCCAACAAGGTCTCGGTCATCAAGGCCGTGCGCGAACTGACGGGCCTGGGCCTGAAGGAAGCCAAGGACCTGGTGGACGGCGCTCCGAAGCCCGTCAAGGAAGCCATCGCCAAGGCCGACGCCGAAGCCGCGCTGAAGAAGCTGGTCGAAGCCGGCGCCAAGGCAGAACTGAAGTAAGCATTTCGATGCAGGGGCCGCCCTCTGGCGGCGCCTTGCACGAGAGCAGCGCAAAGCCTTCACGGGCTTTGCAGTGTTCTCTGAACCGACTGCAGAGAACCAGTTTGGTCGGACTTCGGTGCAATGCCGAGGTTGTCCGCCAGCGGCTGGTAGTGGCCAGCCACCAAGCTTTGAGCCGCGCTTGGCTCAACGCCAGTCGCCGACGAGATGTTCACCCGGGCCCTGGTGGACAGCATCGAAACGGAGTTTCCATGGCGCAAGCAACCCCCTACAGCTACACCGAGCGCAAGCGTATTCGCAAGAGCTTCGGCAAGCGTGCGAACGTTTTGAACGTTCCTTATCTGCTCACCATGCAGCGCGAGGCCTACGTGGCCTTCCTGCAAAAAGACCTGCCGCCTCTCAAGCGCAAGCCTGAAGGGCTGCAGGCAGCCTTCCTCTCGGCCTTCCCGATCGTGTCGCACAACAGCATGGTCGAGATGAAGTTCATCGAGTACAACATCGCCAAGCCGCCGTTCGACGTGCGCGAGTGCCAGCAGCGTGGCTTGACCTACGCTGCGGCCGTGCGCGCCAAGCTGCAGATGATCATCTATGACCGCGAATCGCATCCGGCGAAGGTGGTCAAGGAGATCAAGGAGCAAGAGGTCTACATGGGCGAAGTGCCCCTGATGACCGACTACGGCTCCTTCATCGTCAACGGCACCGAGCGTGTGATCGTCAGCCAGCTGCATCGCTCGCCTGGCGTGTTCTTCGAGCACGACAAGGGCAAGACGCACTCGTCTGGCAAGCTGTTGTTCTCGGCGCGCATCATCCCCTACCGTGGCTCGTGGCTCGATTTCGAATTCGACCCGAAGGACATCCTGTACTTCCGCGTCGACCGTCGTCGCAAGATGCCGGTGACGATCCTGCTGAAGGCCATCGGCATGAAGCCGGAAGCCATCCTGGCGCACTTCTTCGTCTTCGACAATTTCCGTCTGATGGACGCGGGCGCACAGCTCGAGTTCGTGGCCGATCGCCTGCGCGGCGAGGTGGCTCGCTTCGACATCACCGACAAGGATGGCAAGGTCGTCGTCGAGAAGGACAAGCGCATCACCGCGCGCCATGTGCGCCAGCTCGAGCAGGGCGGCACCACCTTCGTGTCCGTGCCGGAAGACTTCCTGGTGGGCCGCATCATCGCCCGCAACATGGTCGACGCCGACACCGGCGAGATCATCGCCAAGGCCAACGACGAGCTCACCGACGCGCTGCTGAAGAAGCTGCGCGCGGCCGGCGTCAAGGACATCCAGTGCCTGTACACGAACGAGCTGGATCAAGGCGCCTACATCAGCCAGACGCTGGCCAGCGATGAAACCGACAGCGAGCTGGCCGCTCGCGTTGCGATTTATCGCATGATGCGCCCTGGCGAGCCGCCGACCGAGGACGCCGTGCAGGCGCTGTTCGGCCGTCTGTTCTACAACGCCGACACCTACGATCTGTCGCGCGTGGGCCGCATGAAGTTCAACGCCCGCGTGGGCCGCGATGCGCCCGAAGGCCCGATGACCTTGTCCAACGAGGACATCCTCGACGTGGTCAAGATCCTGGTCGAGCTGCGCAATGGCCGCGGTCAGGTGGACGACATCGATCACCTGGGCAATCGCCGCGTGCGCTGCGTGGGTGAACTGGCCGAAAACCAGTACCGCTCGGGCCTCGCCCGCATCGAGAAGGCCGTCAAGGAGCGTCTGGGCCAGGCCGAAACCGATGCGCTGATGCCGCACGACCTGATCAACTCCAAGCCGATCTCTGCGGCCCTGAAGGAGTTCTTCGGCGCCTCGCAGCTCTCGCAGTTCATGGACCAGACCAACCCGCTGTCCGAGATCACGCACAAGCGTCGTGTCTCGGCCCTGGGCCCGGGTGGTTTGACCCGCGAGCGTGCTGGCTTCGAGGTGCGCGATGTGCACCCCACCCACTATGGCCGCGTGTGCCCGATCGAAACGCCGGAAGGCCCGAACATCGGCCTGATCAACTCGCTGGCGCTCTACGCGCGCCTGAACGAATACGGCTTCCTCGAGACGCCGTATCGCCGGGTGCAGGACAGCAAGGTCACCGACCAGATCGATTACCTGTCGGCCATCGAGGAAGGCAAGTACGTCATCGCCCAGGCCAATGCGTCCTTGGGTGAAGACGGCACGCTGACCGACGAGCTGGTCTCAGCGCGTGAAAGCGGCGAATCGGTGCTGACCTCGCCCGAGCGCATCCAGTACATGGACGTGGCGCCTGCGCAGATCGTGTCGGTGGCCGCTTCGCTCGTGCCCTTCCTGGAGCACGACGATGCGAACCGCGCGCTGATGGGCGCCAACATGCAGCGCCAGGCCGTGCCGGTGCTGCGCCCCGAGAAGGCGCTGGTCGGCACGGGTGTCGAGCGCGTGGCCGCGATCGACTCCGGCACCGTGGTCACCGCGCGCCGTGGTGGCGTGGTGGACTATGTGGACACCAACCGCATCGTGATTCGTGTGAACGACAACGAGACGGTGGCCGGCGAAGTCGGCGTGGACATCTACAACCTGATCAAGTACCAGCGCTCCAACCAGAACACCAACATCCACCAGCGCGCGATCGTCAAGCGCGGTGACATGGTGGCCTCGGGCGACGTGGTGGCCGATGGCGCCTCCACCGACCTGGGTGAACTGGCCCTCGGCCAGAACATGCTGGTCGCGTTCATGCCCTGGAACGGCTACAACTTCGAAGACTCGATCCTGATCTCCGAACGCGTGGTGGCCGAAGACCGCTACACCTCGATTCACATCGAGGAGCTGGTGGTGATGGCCCGCGACACCAAGCTGGGCTCTGAGGAAATAACGCGCGACATCCCCAACCTGAGCGAGCAGCAACTGGCCCGCCTGGATGAGTCGGGCATCGTCTACATCGGCGCCGAAGTGACGCCGGGTGACGTGCTGGTGGGCAAGGTCACGCCGAAGGGCGAGACCACGCTGACGCCAGAAGAAAAGCTGTTGCGCGCGATCTTCGGCGAGAAGGCGTCCGATGTGAAGGACACCTCGCTGCGCGTGGACCAGGGCACCAATGGCACCGTGATCGACGTGCAGGTGTTCACCCGTGAAGGCATCCAGCGCGACAAGCGCGCCCAGCAGATCATCGACGATGAACTCAAGCGCTTCCGCCTCGACCTGAACGACCAGCTGCGCATCGTGGAGGCCGACGCCTTCGACCGGATCGAGAAGCTGCTGAACGGCAAGCCCGCCAACGGCGGCCCGAACCGCATCGCCAAGGGCACGGCCATCGACAAGGCCTACCTGGCCTCGGTGGAGAAGTACCACTGGTTCGACATCCGCCCTGCGGACGATGAAGTGGCCAATCAGCTGGAGAGCATCAAGAATTCGCTCGACCAGACGCGCCACAACTTCGACCTGGCCTTTGAAGAAAAGCGCAAGAAGCTCACCCAAGGCGACGAGTTGCCGGCGGGCGTGCTGAAGATGGTGAAGGTGTACCTGGCCGTCAAGCGCCGCCTGCAACCTGGCGACAAGATGGCCGGCCGTCACGGCAACAAGGGCGTGGTCTCAAAGATCACCCCGGTCGAGGACATGCCCTACATGACCGACGGCACGCCGTGCGACATCGTGCTCAATCCGTTGGGCGTGCCCTCGCGGATGAACGTGGGCCAGGTGCTCGAAGTTCACCTGGGCTGGGCCGGCAAGGGCATTGGCCAGCGCATCGGCGACATGCTGCAAAGCCAGGCCCGCGTGGCCGAGCTGCGCAAGCTGTTCGACGAGCTCTACAACCAGAGCGGTGGCAAGACCGAGAACATCGATTCGCTGAAC
>Ga0268298_10001074_pt1 | contig 33322 bp, 31 predicted proteins | sample WWTPWeurt_MetaG_FD_194462 | JGI IMG/M metagenome (GOLD analysis project Ga0268298, IMG submission 194462) | Activated sludge microbial communities from WWTP in Nijmegen, Gelderland, Netherland - WWTP Weurt | ecosystem: Engineered > WWTP > Aerobic digester > Activated sludge | place...
TGAATTCGGCCGCGCTGGCGGCGTTGAGTTGGTCGATCGACAGGGCCATGGTCATTCCCAGATGAAGGCGGTGTTCGCGTCGAAGGGGTGCGTGGCCTTCCAGTGCCGCGCGATGTCGATGCGGCGTGCGACCCAGACGCGGTCGTGCCGCTGCACGTGATCCAGAAAGCGCTGCAGCGCGCGCATGCGGCCGGGTCGGCCGAGCAGGCGGCAGTGCATTCCGATGCTCATCATCGCGGGGCGCTCGTCACCCTCGGCATAGTGCACATCGAAGGCATCGCGCAGGTACTCGAAGAACTCGTCGCCATGGCTGAAGCCCTGCGGCAACGCGAAGCGCATGTCGTTGCAATCGAGCGTGTAGGGGACCACCAGGTGCGGCGCCAAATCGCCGCTGGTCTTGCGCACCTGCAGCCAGAAGGGCAGGTCGTCGCCGTAGTAGTCGCTGTCGTACTCGAGGCCACCGTGGTCGGCCACTAGGCGGCGCGTGTTGGGGCTGTCGCGGCCGGTGTACCAGCCCAGCGGTTGCTCGCCGGTGAGGCGCTCGATGATGGCCATGCCCTTGGCGAGGTGCTCGCGCTCGATGGACTCGTCCAGGCCCTGATAGTGGATCCAGCGCCAGCCATGGCAGGCGATCTCGTGGCCCAGCTCTTTGAAGGCTGCGGTCACCTCGGGGCAGCGCTCCAGCGCCATGGCCACGCCGAACACGGTGAGCGGCAGGCCGCGCTGCTCGAACTCGCGCAGCAGGCGCCACACGCCCACGCGCGAGCCGTATTCGTAGATGCCCTCCATGCTCAGGTGCCGCGCCGGGAAGGACGGCGGGTTGAACATCTCGGACAGGAACTGCTCGCTGCCGCCATCGCCGTGCAGCACCGAGTTCTCGCCGCCCTCCTCGTAATTGAGCACAAACTGCAGCGCCACGCGGGCCTGGCCGGGCCACTGCGCGTGGGGCGGGCGGCGGCCGTAACCCAGCAGATCACGTGGATATCGTTGGGGGCTCATCGGTGTTGTGGTCATGGCGAGGATTGCAAGGCGGTGGCGAGGTCTTGAACACGGGGCTGCAGACGCAGGTTGCGCTCCACATTGCCCAGGTGGCCGGACATGAGCTTGACGGCTGCGCGCACATCGCGGCGCGCCAGCGCATCCACGATGGCCACGTGCTCGTCCTGCGAGGCCTCGGCCGAATGCGCGCTCTGGTACATCAGCGAGACCAGCGAGCTGCGCGAGAGCAAATCGCCCAGCAGCTCGGCCAGCACCTCGTTGCCCATCATGCGCGCCAGCACCACGTGGAAATCGGCGAGCAGGCGCGTACGGCCCGGCACATCGGTGCGCTGCACCGCCTGGCGCTCGGCCTTGAGGTGGGCGCGCAGCTCGGCGATCTGGGCATCGGTGATGCTGCTGCACAGGCGCCGAACCATGGCGGCCTCGATCAGCGCGCGCACCTCGAACACCTGGCGCGCTTCTTCGATCGAGGGCTCGCGCACGAAGGCGCCGCGCGCGGGCTCGAGCGTCACCAGCCGGTCGCGCGAGAGCTGGTTGAGCGCCTGACGCACCACCGTGCGCGAGACCTTGAAGATGTCGGCGATCTGCTGCTCGGCCAGCTTGGTGCCGGGCATCAGGCGGCGCTCGACGATGGCCGCGGTGATGGACTCGGCAATGCGGCGTGTGCTGGTGGGCGTGCCGGAGGGCGTGGTCAGGGTTGTCATGGACTTGCGGTGTATGCCAAAGTGTATACACTTTGCGCCACGATGGCATGCCATCGTTTCCCCGAAGTGGTTCCCCAAAGTCTTCCATCAACAAGGCGCCTCCATGTCCGGACTCACCACCCATGTGCTCGACACGATGAACGGCTGCCCCGCTGCGGGCATGGCTGTGTCGCTGTATCGGGTGAGCGATGCCGGCGCGGTGCTGATCAAGCAACTGCGGCTCAATGACGATGGCCGCGCCGATGGCGGCCCGCTGCTGGCCGGGGCTGACTTCCAGGCCGGACGCTACCGCCTGAGCTTCGGCGTGGCGGACTACTTTCGCGCGCGGGGCGTCACCCTGCCCGAGCCGCCGTTTCTCGATGTGGTGCCGCTGGATTTCGGCATCGCCGATGTGGCCTCGCACTACCACGTGCCCCTGCTGGTGAGCCCGTGGAGCTGCTCCACCTACCGCGGCAGCTGAGAGCGGCCCAGCCCTCGGCACGCGCCTTGCAACCAGCCATGCAGTCACCCCAACCAACTGCCCACCGGAGCCCTGCATGAAGCACCGCCGCCTCGCACTCGCCGCCACCGCCCTGGTCTTGCTGGGCACATCAGCGGCCCAGGCGGCCTGGCCAGAGAAGCCCATCCGCATCGTCGTCACCTTTGGCGCGGGCGGGGCCAGCGACATCGTGGCCCGCGCCATCTCCGAGCCGCTGGCCAAGGCCCTGGGCCAGCCGGTGATCGTGGACAACAAGCCTGGTGCAGGCGGCACGCTGGGCGGCACCGAGGTGGTGCGGTCCGCACCCGATGGCTACACGTTGATGCTGTCCAACAGCACGCCGCTGTCCATCGGCCCCTGGACGGTGCCCAAGCTGCCCTATGACCCCGTCAAGCAGTTCACCCACATCGCCATGCTGGGCGTGGCGCCGGTGGCCATCATGGCCAACCCCAAGAGCGGCCCGGCCACGCTGAAGGACCTGCCCAAGGTGCAGAGCTTTGGCAGCGGCGGCCCCGGCTCCATCGGCCACATCGTGGGCGAGATGGCCAAGGGCGCGATGAAATTCCAGATGACGCACGTGCCCTATCGCGGCGGCGCGCCCATGAGCACCGACTTGATCGCCGGCACCATCCCCGTGGGGATCGACGTGGTCACCGCCTTCGTGCCGGTGATCAAAACGGGCCAGATCAAGGCCCTGGCCGTCACCACGCGCAGCCGCACGCCGCTGCTGCCGGACGTGCCCACGGTCGTCGAGCTGGGCTATCCGCAACTCGTGGCCGAAAACTACTTCGGCGTGTCCGGCCCCGCCGGCCTGCCCAAGGAGGTGACCGACAAACTCGGCAAGGCCCTGGCCGACATCGTGGCCGACCCAGCCATCGTCAAGCGCTTCGAGGAGCTGGGCATCACCACCGTGAAGATGAGCGCCACCGATTTCGCGCACCTCGTCGAGAAGCAGATCAACGACTGGGCGCCCGCACTCAAGGCCGCTGACATCAAGCCTTAGCCCACCGTCATCGAATCGGTCGCCGCGGGCCCGTGCCGGCTCCCCCGGCACGCAGCGCGACCCACCTCCCCCCAAGCTCACAGCGCCCGCTGTGGTGAGCCCGGAACCAGGATCCGCGCATGGAAGCGTACCTCCTCGACTGGGCCAACCTGCTGCTGCGCTGGACCCACGTGATCACCGCGATCGCCTGGGTGGGCTCGTCGTTCTACTTCGTCTGGCTGGACAACCACCTGATCCGGCCCAAATCGCCCGATCTGCTGGAGAAAGGCGTCGACGGCGCGCTGTGGGCCGTGCACGGCGGCGGTTTCTACAACCCGCAGAAGTACATGGTGGCGCCCAAGAAGATCCACACCGAGCTGCACTGGTTCTACTGGGAGAGCTACTCCACCTGGCTCTCGGGCTTTGCGCTGTTCACCGTGCTCTACCTCTGGAACGCGGGCAGCTTTCTGGTGGACAAGAGCGTCTACGCCTGGTCGCCGGTGGCGGCGGGCGCGGCGGCGCTGGGCTTCCTGGCCGTGTTCTGGCTGGTGTACGACGGCATCTGTCGCGTGTTTGGTGCCGGGCCCGAGGCCGACAAGAAAGTGGGCATCGTCGTCTTCGGCTTCATCGTGTTGGCGTCCTGGCTGGCCTGCCAGCTGTTTGCAGGCCGCGCGGCCTTCCTGCTGGTGGGCGCGATGATGGCCACGTCGATGAGCGCCAACGTGTTCTTCTGGATCATCCCAGGCCAGCGCAAGGTGATCGCCGCGATGAGCGCCGGCCAGCCCACCGACCCGGTGCACGGCAAGCGCGGCAAGCAGCGCAGCACGCACAACACCTACTTCACGCTGCCGGTGCTGTTTGCCATGCTCAGCAACCACTACGGACAGCTCTACAGCCACCCGCAGAACTGGCTGGTGCTGGTGCTGGTGATGCTGGGCGGCGCACTGATCCGCCAGTTCTTCGTGGCGCGCCACAAGACCCACATGGCCGGCAAGCCCGAGCCCTGGCATTGGGCGGCGGGCGGCATCGCTGCGCTGCTGGTGGTGATCGTGTGGCTGGCGCCCTGGGCCTCGATCAATGCGCCCAAGCCGGCGCCGGCCACCTTTGCGCAGGTGCAGGCGGTGATCAACCAGCGCTGCGTGATGTGCCACAACGAGCAGCTCAATCAGAAGGGCGTGATGCTGCACACCGCTGCCCTGATCGGCAAGCACGCGCCGATGATCAACCAGCAGGCGGTGGTGCAACGCACGATGCCGCTGAACAACGCCACACAGATCACTGAAGAAGAGCGCTCGCTCATCAAGCGCTGGTTCGAGGCGGGCGCGCCGCTGAACTGACAACACCCAACGACAAGATCGAGGAGATTCCGATGGCTCAATCCCCAGTCCACCCGGTGGACGAGAAACTGCCCACCGGCCGCCTGGCCGCACTCGGCCTGCAGCATGTGCTGGTGATGTATGCCGGCGCAGTGGCGGTGCCGCTGATCATCGGCCGCGCGCTCAAGCTGCAGCCCGAGCAGGTGGCGCTGCTGATCTCGGCCGACCTGTTCTGCTGCGGCATCGTCACGCTGATCCAGTCCTTCGGCATGACGCAGTGGTTTGGCATCAAGCTGCCGGTGATGATGGGCGTCACCTTCGCCGCCGTGGGGCCGATGGTGGCCATGGCCAATGCCAATCCGGGCACGGCCGGGGCGCAGGCAATCTTCGGCGCCATCATCGGCGCGGGCATCGTCTCGATGATCATCGCGCCCATCGTGGGGCGGCTGCTGCGCTTCTTTCCGCCGGTGGTCACCGGCACCATCATTGCCGTCATCGGCATCAGCCTGATGCGCGTGGGCATCGGCTGGGCCATGGGCGGCCCGGCCAACCTGGCGCAGTTCACCGACGTGCCCAAGCTCGTGGCCGCCGTCGACAAGGCCAAGCTCGACGCGGCCTCCGCATCGGGCGCCGCCGCCGCGATGGGCGCGGCCTCTTCGCCCAGCGCTGCGGCCGCGCCGCAGGTGGCCGCTGCCACGGCCGCGGTCAACGCTGCGGGCAACTCGAGCAATGCCGCGACGGCGGCACCCAGCATCACAGCGCCCGCCGCGTCAGCCACCGCGTCGGCCACCACGCCCGCCATCAAGCTGCCCGGCCCCATTCCGCAAGCCAACAACCCCAACTACGCAGCGCTGGACAACCTGGCCATCGCCGGCTTTGTGCTGGTGGCCATCCTGTTGATCAGCAAGTTCGGCTCGGGCTTCATCGCCAACATCTCGGTGCTGCTGGGCATCGTGATCGGCTGCGTCGTGGCCGTGGGCATGGGCAAGATGAACTTCGACAAGGTGGCCAAGGCCAACTGGTTCGACATCGTCACGCCCTTCGCCTTTGGCATGCCCACCTTCGATCCGGTGCTGATCTTCACCATGGTGCTGGTGATGATCGTGGTGATGATCGAGTCCACCGGCATGTTCCTGGCGCTGGCCGACATGACCGGCAAGCGCATCAGCCAGACCGAGCTCACCGCCGGCCTGCGCACCGACGGCCTGGGCACGCTGCTGGGCGGCATCTTCAACACCTTCCCCTACACCAGCTTCTCGCAGAACGTGGGCCTGGTTGGCGTCACGGGTGTGCGCAGCCGCTTTGTGTGCGTGGCCGCCGGCATCATCATGATCGTGCTCGGCCTGCTGCCCAAGATGGCCGCGCTGGTGGAGGCCGTGCCGCAGTTCGTGCTGGGCGGCGCGGGCCTGGTGATGTTCGGCATGGTGGCCGCCACCGGCATCCGCATCCTGAGCAACGTGGACTTCAAGAACAACCGCAACAACCTCTACATCGTGGCCGTGTCCATCGGCTTCGGCATGATCCCGCTGGTGGCGCCACGCTGGTCGCAGCACATGAACCACTCGCTGCATCCGCTGCTTGAATCGGGCATTCTGCTCACTGCCTTGAGCGCGGTGGTGTTGAACTTGTTCTTCAATGGCGGGCGTGGGGATGAGGGCGCTGCGATCGAGGCGGCGAAGGCGGCTGAGGCGCATTGATCCTGGCTGAAGCGAAGCCCGGCGGCATTGGCGCGAGGCCGAGGGCATCGGGTGACCGGCTGCCTCCATGCCAGGTCCAGAGGCCCTGGCCTTCGCGAGGCACAAACAGTCCTCAGGACTGTTTGTGTCCACGCTCAGTCCCCCTCCGCCAGCCCGCCTGGGTTGACGAATTCCTCCTCTACTTACGGCATCCGGTCACCCGATGCCCTCGGCCCGGGGACGGCAGCGCACATCGCCATTTGACTGCGCACACCTCGGCACTTTTCAAGCGTTGGGGTGGGTTGCCGTGTTCTGCGCAAGTAGAGGAGGAGCCGTCGACCCAGTGGGTCGGCGGCGGGGGACATGGAGCAGAACACGGCAACCCGGCCCAACGCGTTCGCGCCGATCGTGGCAGTTCAGCACCCAGCCAGGACCCAGTAAGTCGCGCCATATAAACGTTAGTATCAACGAACACTTTCAGCCTCTAAGGCATGGTGCAAACTCCGAGCTCCACCAGACGGTGATCGCCCCACCTCCACCCCACCCAAGGAGCCCCGCCATGCCCACCATCCGCGTCGAGTTGTTTGAAGGCCGCAGCGCCGCACAGAAGGCCGCGCTGGCCAAGGAGATCACCGAGGCCTGCGGGCGTGTGCTGGGCAGCAGCCCCAGCGGCGTGGACGTGCTGTTCTTCGACATCGCCAAGCACAACTGGGCCACGGGCGGCGTGCTGTGGAGCGAAGCCGCCGGGGCGCCGCCCGCGCCCGCGCCGCAAGCAGGCACGTGAGCCTGCCGTCGTCCGTGAGGGGCGGCGCTTCAGGCAGGGCCGCCCCCAGCGCCTGGACCATTGCGCTGGCCGGCGCCACCGCACTGGCCGTGGCCATGGGCATCGGGCGCTTTGCGTTCACACCCTTGTTGCCGCTGATGCTGGCCGAGGGCCTGGTGGATCTGCCCGCAGCCAGCTGGCTGGCCAGCGCCAATTACCTGGGCTATCTGGCAGGCGCTTTGGCTTGCACCTTCCAGCCGTGGCTTTGGGCGCGCATCGGGCGCTGGCCCGCAATCAACGGGCCGGCCATGGTGCGCGGCGGCCTGGTGGCCACCACCGTGCTCACGCTGGCGATGGCCCTGCCCTGGCCGGCGGCCTGGCCGCTGCTGCGTTTTGCGGCCGGGGTGGCCAGCGCGCTGGTGTTCGTCTACAGCTCGGGCTGGTGCCTGGCGCAACTGGCCGCGCGCGGCCAGGGCGCGATCGGTGGGGCCATGTACACCGGGCCGGGCGCGGGCATCGCGCTCAGTGGCGTGCTGGTGTCGGGCCTGGTGGCGCTGCGGGCGCATTCGGCCACCGGCTGGCTGGTGTTTGGCGGCTTGGCGTTTGCGCTCACTTCAACGGTTTGGCGGGTCTTCGGTGCGGGCCTGGCTCCACTGCCGGCTGCGCCGGGCGCGCCCTCGCCCACCGCACCCACCGCCACCGCCGCAGCGCCGCCAGCCGAGCACGGCCGCGCCGAGATCATCACGCTGGCGCTGGCCTACGGGCTGGCCGGCTTCGGCTACATCATCACCGCCACCTTTCTGCCGGTGATCGCGCGCAGCGCCCTGCCCGGCTCGGCCTGGCTGGATCTGTTCTGGCCCATCGTCGGGCTGGGCGTGGTGGTGGGCGCGCTGCTGTCCACGCGGGTGAAAGTGACAGGCGATCTGCGGCGCGCGCTGGCCGTGGCCTATGTGCTGCAGGCCGCGGGCGTGATGACGCCGCTGTGGAGCCCCACGCTGGCCGGCTTCATCACCGGCAGCGTGCTGCTGGGCCTGCCGTTCACCGCCATCACCTTCTTCGCGATGCAAGAGGTGCGGCGGCTGGCGCCGCTGCACAGCGCGAGCATGATGGGCCTGCTCACCGCCCTGTATGGCGTGGGCCAGATCGTGGGCCCGCCGCTGGCCGCCTGGCAGCTGGGCCGCGCCACCAGCCAGGCTGCAGGCTTCGCGATGGCCTTGCAGATTGCTTCCGGTGCACTGGTGCTGGGGGCGCTGATCTACCTGGCCATGGGCCGGGTGTTCCCGCGCCGATGAGCGCCAGGGTTTGCATCGGCGACAGCTCAGCGCACGCCTTGCGGCTACGCTTGGCACCCCGAACGCTTGCCTGAGGACGCACGCCCATGTCCACCGCCCCCCGCACCCGCGTCGCCACCGTCGCGCCCCGCCCTGCCGCCACCACGCTGATCCTGCGCGACGGCGCAGCGGGCGTGGAGGTGTTGATGGTGCGCCGATCGCTGCAAGCCAGCTTCATGCCCGGGGCCTATGTGTTCCCGGGCGGCGCGGTGGACGCCGCCGATGGCTCGCCCGAGGCCGCCGCCATTTGCGACGAGCCGGCCGATGCGCAGGCGCGCCGCATCGGCCAGGTCACCCAGGTGGGCGATGCGGCCCTGGCCTACGCCGTGGCCGGGCTGCGCGAATGCTTCGAGGAATGCGGCCTGTGGCTGGGCGCGCCCGACCACCACGCGCCGCCCGGCGGCTGGCCGGCCCTGCGCGCGCGGCTGCATGCGGGTGAATCGCTGGCCGCGCTGGCGCGGTCGGTGGCTGCGCCGCTGGCCACCACCACGCTGCAGCCCTGGAGCCACTGGGTGACGCCGGATGGCCTGGCCAAGCGCTTCGACACGCTGTTCTTCGTCTGCCGTGCGCCTGCTGGCCAGGTGCCGCAGGTGGACGAGGGCGAGACCACGGCGCTGGCCTGGGTGCACCCGCCCGAGGCGCTGGCGGCGCATGCGCGCGGTGAGTTTCCGATGGAGTTCGCCACCGTGCGCACGGTGGAATCGCTGCAACCCTTTGCGCTGGGCAGCGTGGCTGCGTTGCTGGCGCACGCAGCCGCGTTGCGCTCACTGCCGCCGCTGCACCCGCGCCTGAAAGTCAATGCCGAGGGCCACATCCGCGGCGTGCTGCTGCCGGGGCAGCCCGGCTATGACGAGGCCGGCTGATCAGAGCGCCCAGCTCGCCTGCATCGACGGCCGCTGCATGAACTCGGCCGCCCAGGCGGCCAGCGGCGCGTGGCGGGCGCGCCAGTCCAGATCGGCGAAGCGCAGATCGAGGTAGCCCAGCGCGCAGGCCAGCGCCAGCGTGCCGATGTCCACGCGCCCCTTGAGCTGCGCCACCTGGCCGTCGAGCGCCCTCATCGAGGCCTCGATCTTTTCCATCTGGCCGGCTTGCCAATCGGCCCAGCGCAGGGCCTCGGGTCGGGCCGTGATTTCATAACGCAACAAAAGCGCGGCATCGAGCATGCCGTCGGCCAGGGCGTGCAGGGTGAGCGCCTGCCAACGCGCGTGGCCGGCAGGCGGGAAGATCGAGCCCTGGCCCAGATCGTTGAGGTACTCGCAGATCACCCGGCTGTCGAACAGCACCTGCCCATCGTCGGTGAAGAAGGTGGGGATCTTGCCCAGCGGGTTGTCGGCCACGATCTTGGCGTCGCGGTTGACCGGGTGCGCTGCGCAGGCCAGCAGCTCGATGCGCTTGTCGAGGCCCAGCTCATGGGCCGTGACCATGCACTTGCGCACATAGGGCGAGAAGGGTGAGAAGTAGATCTTCATGGCGTGTCTCCGGGCAGGGCGCTCAAGCGCTCAAAGCAGTTGCGTGGTTTCAGCAAAGGGCAGGCGCGGGCCGCGCGGGTGGTTGCCCGATGCATCGCCGTGGCCCAGGTTGATGAGGAAGTTGGCCTTCAGGCGGCCGTCGGCAAAAAACTCGGCGTTGAGCTTGCCGGCGTCAAAGCCGCTCATCGGCCCGCAATCGAGCCCGTGCAGGCGCGCGGCGATGATGAAGTAGGCACCCTGCAACGAGCTGTTGCGAAAGGCCGTGGCCTCGGCCAGTGCGGCATTGGCCTCGAACATGGGCTTGGCATCGTAGGCCGGGAACTGCGTGGGCAGGTGCTCGTAGAAGCGCGTGTCCATGGCCACGATCACCACCACGGGCGCGGCCAGGGTCTTGGCCAGGTTGTTGGGCGAGAGCGCAGACTTCAGCCGCGCCTTGGCCTCGGCGCTGCGCAAGAAGACGAAGCGCGCTGGCTGGCAGTTCATCGAGGTGGGCGCCCATTTCATCGTGTCGTACACCTGCTGCAACTGCGCGTCGCTGATGGCGCGGCCGTCGAACTTGTTGAAGGTGCGGGCGTCGTCAAAGGCTTGGGCGATGGTCGGGGCGGGGTTGCTCATGGGCGGCGGCTTTCGTGTGGGGGACGCGGGATGAAGGGGCACTGATTGTGAAGGGATTCCGCGGGGCGCATCCTGGCGGTGCATCTGCAGGGCGAACCGGGGGGCCGCACCTGCCCCCGTTTCAGTGGTCCCCAACGCAGCCTGGCGCGCGTAGCATCGGCGCCTTTGGAGGGCATCCGCCGCACGCCATGCGCATCCGCCTGGAACCCGCCAACCAGCCCGAGGTGCTGGCGTTGATCGACGCGCTGGACGCCCACCAGAAACCGCTGTATCCGCCCGAGAGCCACCACGGCATCGACGTGCAGGCCTTGTCGCAACCCGAGGTGCTGTTCGCCGTGGTGCGCAGCGACGCTGGCGTGGCCGTGGCCTGCGGCGCGGTGGTGATGGGCGAGCACTGGGGCGAGCTCAAGCGCATGTTCGTGCAGCCGGCCTGGCGGCGGCGCGGCATCTCGCGCCACCTGCTGGCGTTTCTTGAGCACGAGGCCTTCGAGCGCGGCTGCGGCCTGCTGATGCTGGAGACCGGCATCCGCCAGCCCGAGGCCATCGGCCTGTACCAGCACGCCGGCTACCAGCGCCGCGGCCCCTTTGGCGACTATGTCGAAGACCCGCTGAGCGTGTTCATGCAAAAGCGCCTGACGCCGCCTTGAGCGGCAGCGGCAGCCATCAGGCCGGGTGGGCGCAGTTCACCATCCAGCGCACGCCGAACTGGTCGACCAGGCAGCCGAAGTAGGCGCCCCAGAACATGTCGGCCATGGGCATCTCCACCTTGCCCTTGACGGCCAGGCCGGCGAACAGGCGGTCGGCCTCGGCGCGTGTGTCGGGCTCGAGGTTGATGCTCACCTGGTTGCCCGAGCTGACCTGCATGCCCATGCTCTCGGGTGCGTCCGAGCCCATCAGCACATGCCCGCCGAGCAGGGGCAGCTCCACGTGCATCACCAGCGCCTTGTCGGCCTCGGCCATGGGCGGCTGGCCCGGCGCGGCGGGGATGTCGGCGTAGCGGTGCACGGGGCCGATGAATTCGCCGCCGAAGACCGAACGGTAGAACACGAAGGCCTGCTCGGTGGTGCGCGGAAAGTTCAGGTAGGTGCTGACTCGGGCCATGGGGGTCTCCTGACAAGGCGGGTGGATGGCAGTGCGGATCGGCGCCAATGTAGTGCAGACCCGCCGCGCAGAAAACCCACGACGGCAGCCCTGACTTTCATCCCGCAGATGCATTCCGTTGCGCATTCCAGGACGCCCATTTTGAGTGTTTGCCACAGAATGGCGCTCCGCCATGCCACCCCCCGGAGAAGCCGCATGCTGTTTCACAACGTCGCCATCGAAGCCGTGGCCTGCCTGATGGCCCCGCACCGCATCAGCTCCGCATCGCTCGAGGCACAGATCGCGCCCACCATGCAGCGCCTGGGCATCCCGCCGGGGCGGCTGCAGGCGCTGTCGGGCATCCGCGAGCGGCGCTTCTGGGACACCGGCACCCTGCCCAGCACCGGCGCCACGGCCGCCGCGCGCCGGGTGCTGGAGCAAGCCGACGTGGACCCGCAGCGCATCGGCTGCCTCATCAGCACCTCGGTGTGCAAGGACTGCATCGAGCCCTCGATGGCCAGCCTGGTGCATGGCGATCTGGGCCTGGGCCCGCACTGCGCCAACTTCGACATCGGCAGCGCCTGCCTGGGCTTCATCAACGGCATGGGCACCATCGCCCAGCAGATCGAGGCCGGCCTGATCGACTACGGCCTGGTGGTGGACAGCGAAGGCTCGCAAGAGGTGGTGGCGGCCACCCTGGCCCGGCTGCAGCACGAGGGCGCCAGCGCGCAGGATTTTCGCGACCACTTCGCCACGCTCACGCTGGGCTCGGGCGCGGTGGCCATGCTGCTGTGCCACCGGCGCCTGGCCCGCACGCCGCACCCGCTCAATGGCCTGGTGACGCTCGCCGCCACGCAGCACAACCGCCTTTGCGTGGGCCACGCCGATCGCATGATCACCGACCCCGCCGCGCTGCTGATCGCCGGCGTGAAGCTGGCCGCGCAGACCTGGCAGCTGGCTGCGGCCGAGCTGCCGCGTTGGCAGGATGAGCAGATCGCGGCCTACATCCCCCACCAGGTGAGCGCCCGCCACATGGCCGCGGTGGCCGAGGCCCTGCACATCCCCGAGGCCAAGATGTTCCTCAACTACCAGACGCTCGGCAACATCGGCCCCGCCGCCGTGCCCATCACCCTGGCCATGGCCGCCGAAGCCGGCGCGGTAAAGCCCGGCGATCACGTCGGCCTGCTGGCCATCGGCAGCGGCTTGAATTGCTCGATGGTGAGTGTGGATTGGTGAGGGCGGGGCTCGTGGCGCCCCGCAGCCTCAATCAATCACCACATTGGCCTGCTTGACGAGCTTGGCGAACTTCTCGGTCTCGTCCTTGATCTGCCGGGCCATCTGCTCCTGGGTGTTGCCCACTGGCTCGGCGCCGATCTCGTCCATGCGCTTCTTGAAGTCGGGTGACTTGATGATCTTCATCATCTCCTGCGACAAGCGCGCCTGGATGTCCTTGGGCGTGCCCGCCGGCGCGAGCACACCAAACCAGGTGCCGATGTCGAAGTCCTTCAGGCCGGCCTCGGCGAGCGTGGGCACGTCCGGCAGCGCAGATGAGCGCCTGGCGGTGGTCACCGCCAGCGCGCGCAGCTTGCCGGCCTTGATGTGCTGCAGCACCGGGGTGATGGTGTCGAAGGACATGCTCACCTGGCCGCCGAGCAGATCGGTGGTGAGCGGGCCGCTGCCCTTGTAGGGGATGTGCAGCAGGTGCGCGCCGGTGAGGTTCTCGAACTGCGTGCCGATCAGGTGCTGGGCCGTGCCATTGCCGTTGGAGCCATAGCTCAACTCGGGCTTGGCCGCCTTGGCCATGGCCACCAGTTCGGCCACCGATTTGGCCGGCGTGTTGGCATTGATCACCAGCACATTGGGCACCATGGCGATGGTGGTGATGGGCGCGAGATCCTTCTGGAAGTCATAGGGCAGCTTCTTGTAGACGCTGCTGGCGATGGTGTGGTGCACGGCACCGACGAGCAGGGTGTAGCCATCGGGCTTGGCCTTGGCCACGTAGTCCGCCCCCAGCGTGGCACCGGCGCCGGGCTTGCTCTCGACGATGAAGGTCTGGCCCAGCGCCTGCGTCAGGCGGTCGGCCAGCGCGCGGGCCAGCACATCGGTGGTGCCACCGGCCGGGAAAGGCACCACCAGGCTCACCGGCTTGGTGGGCCAGGCCTGGGCCTGCACGGCACCGGCGGCCAGGCACAGCGCGGCAGCGCAGGCGGCCAGCATCGTGCGGCGACCGGCGTGGAACGAATGGGTTTGCTTGTTGGTGTTCATGCTTGTCTCCTCGATGGCCTCAGCGACCGGCGGCCGCGAGCTGCCGGCACACGGCCTGGGTGACGTCGGCCGTGGTGGCCTGGCCGCCAAGATCGCGCGTGTGCAATGCGGGCGTGGCGGTGACCTGCTCGATGGCCTGCATCAGCCGCTGCGCCGCAGCGCCCTCGCCCAGGTGCTCGAGCAACATCACGCAAGACCAGAAGGTGCCCACCGGGTTGGCCAGGCCGAGGCCCATGATGTCGAAGGCCGAGCCATGGATGGGCTCGAACATCGAGGGATAGCGCCGCTCCGGATCGATGTTGCCGGTGGGCGCGATGCCCAGGCTGCCGGCCAGCGCCGCGGCCAGATCGCTCAGGATGTCGGCGTGCAGGTTGGTGGCCACGAGGGTGTCGAGGCTGGCCGGCCGATTGACCATGCGCGCCGTGGCCGCGTCCACCAGTTCCTTGTCCCAGCGCACGTCCGGGAAGTCCTTGGACACCTGCACTGCGATCTCGTCCCACATCACCATCGCGTGGCGCTGCGCATTGCTCTTGGTGACCACCGTGAGCAGCTTGCGCGGCCGCGATTGCGCCAGCTTGAAGGCGAAGCGCATGATGCGCTCGACACCGGCGCGGGTCATGATGGACACGTCGGTGGCGGCCTCGATCGGGTGCCCCTGGTGCACGCGGCCGCCCACGCCGGAATACTCGCCCTCGGAGTTCTCGCGCACGATCACCCAGTCCAGGTCCTTGGGCGCGCAGCGCTTCAGCGGGGCATCGATGCCCGGCAGGATGCGCGTCGGGCGCACGTTGGCGTATTGGTCGAAGCCCTGGCAGATCTTCAGGCGCAGGCCCCACAGCGTGATGTGGTCGGGGATGTGCGGGTCGCCGGCCGAGCCGAAGAGGATCGCGTCCTGGCCGCGCAATGCGTCCAGGCCGTCGGCCGGCATCATCTCCCCATGGGCGCGATACCAGTCGCCGCCCCAGCCAAAGTTCTGAAACTCGAATCCGAAGCCGCCGTCGGCAGCGGCCAGGGCCTGCAGCACCTGCTGGCCGGCGGGGATCACTTCCTTGCCGATGCCGTCTCCGGGGATGGTGGCGATGCGATAGGTCTTCATGGTGGGCGGGCTGCGAAGTGGAGGGGGTGATCGCACTGTAGGGCGCACAGGCCTGGGCAAATCGGCGCTAAAGTGAATCCATCGTCAACCTGAAGTGAACGCTGGAGCCCGCCATGACCTTGGGTTTGCAAGCCGCCGAACTCGGCTTTCTGGTGGCACTCGGCGGCAGCGCCAGCCTGAGCGCCACGGCCCGCGAGCTGGGCCTGTCGAAGGCCGCCGTGAGCAAGCGGCTGGCGCAGATCGAGGCCCGCTCGGGCGTGCTGCTGGTCAACCGCACCACGCGGCGCATGAGCCTCACGCCCGAGGGCGATGCGGTGGTGGATGGCGCGCGGCGCATCCTGGGCGAGATCGAGGAGCTGGACCAGCTGCTGCTGCGCTCCAAGGCCCTGCCGCGCGGCCTGCTGCGCGTGAACGCCACGCTGGGCTTCGGCCGCAGCCACATCGCGCCGCTGATCTCGCGCTTTGCGCGACAGCACCCCGAGGTGGAGGTGCAGCTGCAGCTCTCGGTCAACCCGCCACCGCTCACCGACGAGGCCTTTGACGTGTGCATCCGCTTCGGCGAACCGCCCGACACCCGCGTGATCGCGCGCCGGCTGGCGCCCAACCGGCGCCTGCTGTGCGCAGCGCCGGCCTATCTGGCGCGGCACGGGCAGCCGGCCTCGCCCGCCGATCTGGCGCGCCACCAGTGCATCGGCATCCGCCAGGGCGACGAGGCCTATGGCACCTGGCGGCTGTCCACCGGCAAGGGCGCGCGGCGGCGCACCGAGGCCATCAAGACGCGCGGCAACCTGGCCACCAACGATGGCGAGATCGCCGTGCAATGGGCGGTGGACGGCCACGGCATCCTGATGCGCGCCGAGTGGGACATTGCCCGCCACCTGCGCAGCGGCCGGCTGGTGCCGGTGCTGCCGCAGTGGGAGACGCCGGCGGCGGACATCTACGCGGTGTTTCCGCAGCGCCTGCAGTTGTCGACGCGGGTGCGCGCCTTCGTTGACTTCCTGGCCGAGGCCTTCGGCCGGCAGCGGGGTTGAGGCGTCGTCCGGGAGGCCGAAGGCGCTGACGCGCGCGGGCCAGCCCGCTGCGACGCGTTACGGTTGGCGCCCCTTCTTCCTGCCCTTGCCATCGTCGAGATTGGCTTCGGTGTCGGCCTTCGGGTCCGACGCCCGTGCCTCGGGCGGCGCAGAAGCGGCGGCGGGCGGCTGCTTGGCACGTGCGGCACGGGCCCCGTCGGCTCTGGCCTGCCCGGCCTTGGCGGCCTCAGCGCGGGCCGCATCGGCCTTGGCGGCATCCGCTTTCGCAGCGTCGGCCTTGGCTGCGGCGAGCTTTGCGGCATCGGCGCGGCTCGCTTCAGCCTTCACGGCTTCGGTCTTCGCAGCGTCGGCCTTGGCCGCAGCGAGCTTCGCGGCATCGGCGCGGCTCGCTTCTGCCTTCGCGGCATCCGCCTTCGCAGCCTCGGCCTTGGCCGCAGCGAGCTTTGCAGCATCGGCGCGATTCGCTTCGGCCTTCACGGCATCCGCCTTCACAGCCTCGGCCTTGGCTGCGGCGAGCTTCGCAGCGTCGGCACGCGTTGCTTCCGCCTTCGCGGCCTCGCCCTTCGCAGCGTCGGCCTTGGCCGCAGCGAGCTTCGCAGCATCAACGCGGTTCGCTTCCGCCTTCGCGGCTTCGGCCTTCGACGATTCAGCCTTGGCCGTGGCGGCCTTGGCAGCTTCGGCCTTGGCCACATCCGCTCGCGCCGCTTCGGCATTGGCCTTTTCGGCTTTGGCCTTGTCGGCCTCGATCGCTTGGGCCTTGGCATTGGACGCGCGGGTTGCGTCGGCCTTGGCCTCGACCGCCTTGGCCGCTTCGGCCTTGAGCGTTGCGGCCTTCGCCGCCTCGGCCTTCGCTGCGTTGGCGCTCGCCGTGGCCTCTTGCGCGGCACCGGCCTTGGCGGCCTCGGCACGTGCCGCGTCGGCACGCGCTGCTTCGGCCTTCAATGCGTCGGCCTTCACCGCTGCCAGCTTGGCCGCTTCGACCTTCGCGGCTTCAGCGCCCGCTGCATCAACGCCTGCACCCGCGGCCTTGTCGGCAACGGGTCTGCGGTCTTCGCCGCGGCGGCCGGGGGGCTGCGCCAGCTCGGCCTTGCGCGCCTCTGGCGTCTTGACGCCCGGCGCGGTGGGCGGAGGCAATGCAGTCGCGGTGGGCGCGGGGGCGGCGGCCACCACGTTGACCTTGGGCGCCTCCACGGCTGGCGCTGCTGCCTTGATCTGCGGGCGCTGCGTGTCTTCGATCGGCCGGCCCGGCCGGGCGGCCAACTGCGTCTGCTGGGCGGCAAACGGCAACGGTGCCGGCGGCGGGGCCGTGCGGGCGATGATGGCGTGTTCACGCACCGGTGGCCTGGTGGCAGCCTCCACCGCGCCGCCTTGCACGCTTTGCCGCACCGGCGCCACGCTGGCGACGCGCACAACGGGCGCGCTGGCCACCGCGGCTTGCGTCACCTGCACGGCCGCCTTGGCCACCGGCTGCGATTGCATGAAGGCTTGCGTCGGCACGGCCACCACGGCACCCGCCACCTGCTGGTTGGCATAGATCACATTCGTGACCTGGGTGACATTGGTGGTGTTGTTGGTGGTGTTGTTGACGATGCTGGTGTTGTTGACGATGCTGGTGTTGTAGACCTTGGTGATCGCCGCCGGAGCGATCACCGCATTGCTGCGATTGATGCTGTCGAAGTAGGTGCGGCTGACCGCGTAGGATGGCTGATAGACCTCGCGCGGCGCCAGCGGAAACCAACCCACCTGGGCTGCGCCCGCAGCACCTGAGGAGGCCGAGATCTGGAAGTTCTTGCCGCCGATGAAGGCCACCAAGGCCGGTGCATACACCGCCTGCTCACGGCGCGGGCCAGGCACCCAGGACCAGTTGTTGTTGATGCGGGCCCAGCGGCCGTAATGCGACACGGCATAGCCCCAGGGCGCGTCGTCGACCCAGGTCCAGCCCCAGGGGTGCACCCAGGACCAATGCCCGTCGCGGTAAGGCGTCCAGCCCGAGGCCACGCGCGTCGGCGTCCAGACCGATCCGTAGTTCGCATCCACACGCCAGCTGCCATTCGCGTCGAGGTCTTCATAGCCCACGACCTCGCTCGAAACGTAGCGTGCGGAGATCGACTTGTTGGCGCGAAGGTCGCGCTCGCGCGACCAGCGGTCCAGCGCGTCGTCGCGGCGTGCCGACAAGGTCTCGTAGTCGGACAGGTCGGTGCCGTAGAAGCGCAGCGCGCGGCGCGAATTCAGCGTGTACGAAGCGCCTTCGCCATACACCTCGGCCTCGCCGCTCTGCACGATCACGGCGGTGGCGTCATCGCGCGGATCGACTTCGATGCGGTACTCGCCGGCACGGCGCAGCGTGAAGGCCAGATTGGGGGTGGCGATCTCGAAGGTCTGCCCGCGGCCCAGGCTGCGCACGCGGATCTTCAGGACACCTTCTGACAATTGCAGTTGCGTGATGCGGTTGTCGAGGTTGAGCAGCACCACGTTGGTGGACGGGCCCAGGCGGATCGCCGCACCGCCCACCTGCAACTCCGCGCCCGAACTGTTGCCGCTCCACAGGCGATCACCGGTGGTCAGCGGCCGGTTGACATTGGCGCGCACCCAGTCGGGCTGGCCAGCGGGCGAGAAGCTGACCGTGCCGTTGAGATAGCCCAGACGCGCTGCGCGCGATGGCGGCTCTGCCGCGACCAGGCCACTGAAGCCCAGCAACAGGGCCGTGGCCAGCGCCCACTGGGGGCGAGCAAACTTGACGATGTTCATCGGGCCAGACTAGGCAAACACCGCTGGCCTGTCGGTGCGCTGCAGCACGCAGGCTGCCGTTGTCAGCCCCTTGCGGCCTGCTCACCGGCGAGTGTCAGCGCCTCGTATTCATCGCGCAGTTGCTTCCACTTGGCCCACAGCGACGGTGGCGTCGAGCCCTCCATGTGTGCCACCAGCAAGGCCAGGTGCGCATGCCAGCCCGCACACACATTGAGGATGAGCCGCTCGCCGCTCAGCCGGCGGTGCGTGATGGTGAGCAGCACCTCGTCGGCCACTGGCTCGAGCTCGAAACTCACCTCGCCCACGTCCGGCCAGAGGTAGCGCATGCGCCGCGGTGGGTCCAGCTCCGTGAACTGGCAAGTGGCGCGTGATTCGGCCGAGAAGCCGTCGGGCCTTTCCGCCGACGAGGCGGACAGCTCGTCGTTGCGCCAGACCAGCTCGAAGCTCGCGCCCACCTTCAGGGGCATCGATCCGGAGGCCAGCCACTGGCGGCGCAGATCACTGTCGGTGAGATAGGACCAGACCCTCTCGATCGGGCCCGGCAGTCGGCGCTGGATGCGCAGGGTGCTGCCGTCCGTCAGCTGGCCATGCACATCGTTGAAGGTCTTGTCGGTCATTGCGGGCTCCTTTTGGCCTTGGGCCGTGGGGTGATGCGGGCCGCGCCTTGGGCAACGCGGGCGTTTGAATCCTGCGCGGGCGCAGGTGCGGTTGCGGTTGCGGGTGCGGGTCGCTGCGCGTCCCGCCGCAAGAGTTCTTCCAATCGATCCAGACGTGCGCTCCAGAACTGCTCGTAAAAGCGCAGCCAATCGTTCGCTTCGGCCAACGGCCCGGCCTCGAGCCGACACACATGCTGGCGCCCCCGGATCTCGCGGCGGATCAGGCCCGCAGCTTCGAGCGCCTTGATGTGCTTGGATGCCGCGGCCAGCGACATCTCGAAAGGCTCGGCGAGCTCGCCCACGGTGCGCTCGCCTTTCGTCAGGCTGCGCAGCATGCGGCGCCGCGTCGCGTCGCCCAAGGCATGGAAAACAGCATCCAGCCCGATGTCTTGAGATTCAACCATGTAGTTGAATGTAGATGCGCTTCCATCGACTGTCAACCACCTGGTTGAATATTTTGTCGGTGCGGCTTCGCGCCTCGTTCCAATGCAGCCTGCCCTGGTCTGCAAGCGGATTGCGCAAACGCGCGGTGCCGGGCACAGTGGGGCGCTTCACGAGGAGACACGCATGAGATTGAAGTTCACCGCCCTGGCCGGCGCGCTGCTGCTCACGGCCTGCGCCACCGACAAGACCGCGCAGCCGCTGTCGTGTGCAGACCTCACCCGCCTGGCCCCGGAAGCCAGCACGATTGCTTCGGCCGCGATGGTCAGCGCCGCAACCAGGATCGGTGGCGCCGATGTCGATGCCGCGTTCTGCCGCGTGCAGGGCGTGGCCCGGCCCTCGGCCGATTCAGAGATCAAGTTCGAGGTGTGGTTGCCCGCCACGGCGCCGGCCTGGTCGGGGCGCTTCAAGCTCAACGGCACGGGCGGCTACGCGGGCTCGATCCCGTATCCGCGGCTGGCGCAGGACGTCGGCGACGGCTTCGTCACCGCTGGCAGCAACATGGGCCACGATGGTGGCGAGGGCCCGGCGTGGACGCTGAACCACCCCGAGAAGGTGAAGGACTGGGGCTTGCGCGCCCACTACTACGTCGCCACGGCCGCGAAGGCTCTCGCCCATGCCTACTACGCTCACCCAGTGAGTTATTCCTACTTCGAGGGCTGCTCCAACGGCGGGCGGCAGGCCATGATGATGGCGCAGCGCTACCCCGAGTTGTTCGACGGCATCGCGGCCGGGGCGCCGTCGCAGTTCTACCCGGAGATCCTCACCTGGCTGGCCTACTCGGGCAAGCTGCAGACGCCGGTGCAAGGCCAGCCACCGGTGATGCCCCCGGCGAAGCGGCAGCTGCTCAGCCGCGCCTCGCATGCGGCCTGCGACGCGCAGGATGGCCTGGCCGACGGCCAGATCAGCAATCCGCGCGTCTGCAACTTCAACCCGGCGGCCTTGCGCTGCACGGCGGGCGATGCGCCAGATTGCCTCACCGACGCGCAATTGGCGGTGGCGCAGGCCATGTATGCCGGCATGCGCACGTCGAGCGGCGTGCAGCGCTACGCGGGCGTGATGCCCGGGTCCGAGGCCGAATGGGATCCGAACTTCGGCGACAACGGCCGCTACGGCCCCTTCATCGGGCACTACGTGTACTCGAAGACCTCGCCGCCCTACGAGTGGCGCCGCGACCTGAACTGGGACGATCAGTTCGACGAGATCAAGCGCTTCATCACGCCGGTGACGGCAGCGCCCAGCCCCGACCTCAGCGCCTTCAAGGCGCGCGGCGGCAAGCTGGTGCAGTTCCACGGTTGGGCCGACCCGATCGTGCCGCCGCAGGGCTCGCCGGCCTACTACAACGCGCTGATCCAGTTCGAGAAGCTCAAGCGCCTGCCGCGCGCGGAGTACGACGCGGCGGTGAGCGCGCTCTCGGCCGCGCAGGTGGCCGCTGACGCGATCGCCATGGCCTCCACCGTGCAGGGCCACCACCGTCTGTTCATGCTGCCCGACGTGGGACATTGCCGCAGTGGCACGGCGCCCGAGGCGATCGGCGGCGGCTTCCCCGAGCCGGCCAAGGCGCAGCGCACGCCCGAGTCGCACATCGTGAGCGCGCTCGCGCGCTGGGTGGAGCAAGGCGTGGCGCCGGCGGCGATCGTCGCCACGAAGTACGGCAACCAGGGCGCCATCACGCGCCAACGGCCAATCTGCGCGTACCCGCAGATCGCCGTCTACCGCGGCAGCGGGGACGTCAATGCGGCGGCCAGTTTTGCCTGCGCCACGCCGGGCGCTGACCAACTGCCCGTGAACGCGACCGACATGCTGCTGATCCAGAACGCCTTGCGGCAGAGGGATGTGCTGGGGCCGACGCGCTGAGCAGCGTGCATGGGCCCCGTGCTGATCAGGCTGCCGTTGTGCCGATGAGCGTGGCCCTTCAACCCGTGAGGATGGGCCGCAGCGTCTCGATCTCGCTCACGATGAAATCGAAGAAGGCATTGACGCGCGGCGTGCGGCGCAGCTCGGCCGTGGTGAGGATGCGCCAGATGCGGCTCAACTCGGGCACCGGCCCGATCACCTGCACCAGATCGGGCTCGGCATCGCCCAGCGGCATGGGCAGCGGCGCCACGCCCATGCCCGCCTTGGCCGAGTAGATCAGACCCAGCACGCTGTTGCTGCGCGCGGCCAGGGTGGCGTCGGGCGCCACCTTGCGCAACCAGGCGGCAATGCGGTGCTTGGCCATGCTGTCGTCGAAGCCCACCAGCGCGTGCTGTGCCAGGTCCTCGATGCGTGCGGGCTGGCCGTGGCGCTCGATGTAGCTGCGGCTGGCATAGACGGCCCAGATCGAATCGCCGATCTTGCGGCCGACGAGATCGCCGTCGTCGGTGTCGCCCGAGCGCAGCGCCACATCGGCCTCGCCCTGCTGCAGATCGACGTACTTGTCGCTCATCACGAAGTGCACCTGCAGGGCTGGGTGCAGGGCGCGAAAGCGCTCCAGCAAATGGCTTTGCGTGATGCGCAGCACGATGGGCTCGGGGCAGGTGACGCGGATGATGCCGGCCACGTCCGCGGCGGTGGTGGCGATGTGCTGCTCGAAAGCGGCCACCGCCTGCTCCACGCGCTCGGCATGCGGCAAGAGCGCCACGCCAAATTCGGTGAGCCGATAGCCGCTGGGCTGGCGCTGCACCAGGGCCTGGCCGATGCGGCGCTCCAACTCGGCGAGCCGGCGCTGCACGGTGGATTGATCCACACCCAAGGCGCGGCCTGCGGCCAGCGTGCTGCCGTGGCGCGCCACGGCCAGCAGATGCTTGAGATCGTCCCAGTCGAAGCCACTCGGGCTCTGCGGCATTGCGGCCCCCTCCAGCAGTTTTGCGCCTTACGCCGCAAAGTGGCGGCACCTAAGCTTCAGACCATGAACTCATCCATCAGCAGCCCCATCGACGCCACGCAGGCCTTCAAGGCGAGTATGCGCGCCCAGTGGGACAGCGCCGCCGCCGGCTGGAACGCCCACACCGAGCACATCGGCGCCTGGCTGCGGCAGCCGACCGAGGCCATGTGCCGCATGGCTGGCGTGCGCGCGGGCAGCCGCGTGCTCGACGTGGCCGCCGGTGCGGGCGACCAGACGCTGGCCATCGCGCAGCTGGTGGGTGCGCAGGGCCAGGTGCTGGCCACCGATCTGTCGCCTGCGATCCTGGCGCTGGCGCGCGACAACGCACGCCGCGCTGGATTCGCGCAGGTGCAGACGCGCGTGGCCGATGGCGAAGACCTGGGCGTGCCCGAGGCCTCGTTCGATGCCGCCGTGTGTCGGCTCGGGCTGATGTTCTTTGCCGATCCGCTGCGCGGCCTGCGCGAGATGCAGCGCGCACTGCGGCCCGGGGGCGGCGTGTGCACGATGGTGTTCGGCCGGCCCGAGAAGAACCCCTGCGTGGCCATGCTGATGTCCACGGCGCTCAAGCACGCCGGCCTGCCGCCGCGCGACCCCTTCCAGCCCGGCGGGCTGCTCAGCCTGGGGCGGCCGGGCCACATCGACACGCTGTTCAGATCGGCCGGCTTCGACGACGTGGCCACCACCGCCGTGGACGCGGTGTTCCGCATGCCTTCGGTGGATCACTACCTGGCCTTCGTGCGCAGCTCGGCCAGCCCCATCCAGCAGATCCTCGCGCGGCTCGACGCGGCGGCGGCCGACGCGGCCTGGGCCGAGGTGCGCGAGCGGCTGATGGTCTTCAACACGCCGCAAGGCTGGACGGGCCCGAACGAGCTGCTGTTGACGGCAGCCCGGCGCGCGGAGGTGATGGCATGAGCCACAGGCTGCAAAGCGCTGGCGCGAAAGAATCCGCGGCCAGCTTGGCCACCGCACGCCGCCACTTCCTGCGCAGCGGGGCGAGCGGGCTGGCCGCGCTGGCCTGTGGGTCGTTCACACGGCACGCCGCCGCACTGGCAGCGACGCCTGGCGATCCGCTGCACCTGCTGTGCAGCGGGCCGGCCGGCAGCATCCCCGATCTGGTGGCGCGCGCCGTGGCCGATCAGTTGTTCGCAGCACTCGGCCAGCGCGCCGTGGTGGACAACCGGCCCGGCGCGGCCGGACAGATCAGCGTGGGCGCCTTGAAGGCCGCGGCAGCGGACGGCTCCACCCTGCTGCTGGCACAAGGCGCCATCGCCACGGTGTATCCATACCTCTACGCCAAGCTGGCCTACGACCCCGCCGTGGATCTGCAGCCCGTGTGCCTGGCCAGCGAGATGCTGCTCGGCCTGGCCGTGGGCCCAGCCGTGCCCAAGGACGTGGCGAGCCTCGCCGATTTCATCGCCTGGGCTCGGCGCAACCCGCAGCGGGCCAACATCGGCTCGCCCGGCACCGGCACCCTGCCCCATCTGCTGGTGGCGATGTTGTTTCGCCAACAAGGCGTGGCATGGCAGCACGTGGCCTACTCGGGCGGGCCACCCGCCGTGACTGATCTGCTGGGGGGCCAGATTGCCGCCCTTGCGCTGCCCGAAGGCTTGCAGCGGCAGCACCATGCCGCCGGCCGGCTGCGCGTGCTGGCCACCTCGGGGCCGGCGCGCAGCGCCTACCTGCCGGAGGTGCCAACGTTGGCCGAGCAGGGCCACCCCGAGCTCGTGGTGAGGGAGTGGTTTGCGTTCTTCGCCTCGGGCCGCGTGCCCAGGGCCACCGTGGAGGCCAGGTCAGCGATGCTGCGCGATGCCCTGGCGCGCCCCGAGCTGGCCGCCGCATTCGCAGCAGCAGGCATGAGCCCGGCCTCGGGCACGCCATCGGCCCTGTCGGCCCGCATCGGCGCCGAGCAGCAGTTCTGGCAGCCCGTGATCCGCGCCAACGACATCCGCACCGACTGACGCGCGCGGGCCGCGCCTCAGAACGAGGTCCAGTCGTCGTCGCTGCTGGCTGCAGCGGGCGCGCTGGCCGCCGGCTTGCTCTCGGGCGCCGGCGCCGGGGCCGGCTTCGGCTTCACTGTGGGCCGAGGCACGCTCCGCGCCTGAACCCGCGCGCTTGCTGTCGCCACGGGCGCACGGGCGGCCGAGGCCGAAACCGACGCTGATTCCGCTTGCGCCTTCACCGCCCCATCCGGCGTGAGCTTGAACACCGCCACCGCCTGCACCAACTGCTGGGCCTGGCCTCTGAGGCTCTCGGCAGCGGCGGCGCTTTGCTCCACCAACGCAGCGTTCTGCTGCGTGGTCTGGTCCATCTGCCCGATGGCGTCGCCCACCTGGTTGATGCCGGTGCTCTGCTGCACGCTGGCCGCGCTGATCTCGGCCACGATGTCGCTCACGCGCTGGATCGAGCTCACGATCTCGCCCATGGTCTTGCCGGCCTGGTCCACCAGCACCGTGCCCTGTTCCACCTGCTCCACGCTGCGGCCGATCAGGGCCTTGATCTCCTTGGCCGCCTCGGCACTGCGCTGCGCGAGGCTGCGTACTTCAGACGCTACCACTGCAAAGCCGCGGCCTTGCTCGCCGGCCCGCGCGGCCTCCACCGCGGCATTGAGCGCGAGGATGTTGGTCTGGAAGGCGATGCCATCGATCACGCCGATGATGTCGCCGATCTTGCGGCTGCTGTCGCTGATGCCCTGCATGGTGACCACCACCTTGCCCACCACCTCACCGCCCTGTGCCGCCACGGCCGACGCACCTTGCGCCAGCTGGTTGGCCTGCCTGGCACTGTCGGCGTTGTGGCGCACCGTGGTGCCCAGCTCTTCCATCGTGGCCGCGGTCTGCTGCAGCGCGCCGGCCTGCTCTTCGGTGCGTTGGCTCAGGTCCTGGTTGCCCTGGGCGATCTGCGCGCTGGCCGTGGCCACGCTCTCCGAGTTCTGCCGCACGGCGCTCACCACGCCGATCAGGCTGGTCTGCATGCTGGCGAGGCCGGCCATCAGGCTGCTCGTGTCGCCACGGCGCAGCGGCACGGCGCCGGTGAGGTCACCGCGCGCCACGCGCGCCGCCAGATCGCTGGCGTCGGCCGGCTCGGCGCCCAGCTGGCGGGTGATCGAACGGACGATGGCGATGGCCAGGCCACTGGCCATCGCCACCATGGCCAGCAGCACGCCCAGCACCCAGGCCCGCGCGTTCTGATGGGTGGCTTCCACCTCGGCCGCCGCCTTGGCCGCACCGCGATCGTTCAGATCGACGATGTCCTTCAATTGCGATTCCACCGCCTGAAAGCTGGCGCGCGACTCGCCGCGCAACCAGGCCTTGGTCTGCTCCAGCGCCTTGTCCCCACTGCGAGAGAGCGTGATCAGCTTGGCGTGGGTGACGTAGTGCTGCTCAATGGCCTTGTTCAGGTCGTCGACCTCCTTGCGCTCTTCAGGCCCGCTGATCAAGGGCTCATAGGCCTTGAGCTGGTCTGTCAAGAGCTGGCGGGTGCTGGCGATGGACCGCTCGATCTCGTCCATGGTCTTCTCGTCGATCGCGAGCACATGGTCGTTCTCGGCGCGGCGATAGTGGTTGAGCGTGGTGGAGAGGACCCCCATCGCCTTGATACTCGGCAGCCAACTGCTGGCGATGTCGTTGGACTTCTCGTGCATGAGTGCCATCTGTTGAATGGCCAGCCCGCCGAGCAGCACCGCCAAGAGAAGTACCGAGGCAAAGGCTGCGCCAAGCTTTGTGGCGGTCTTGAACTTGTTGAACATCGGGGGTGCTTCCTGTAGGGGGCGCATGCGGGGCTCAAGACTGCCGCGCCGCGCGGTCTTGAGACAAGTCACATGTCATATGACACAAAACGAAAACAATGAAAATTTAGCGGGTTAGAGCTTCGCCCATTGGCGGAACACGAGTCGAAATCTCGGCCAATTGCCGCAATCCCCCGGCTCGCCACAGGCCTGTTCCGCCCAGGTAGCCTTGCGCCTTCACCCGCAAGGAGCCCGCATGCCACCTCGCCTCACCGCCCAGGATTTCGACCAGGAACTGCTGATCCTTTTTGACGCCTACGTGCATGGCAGCCTGGACCGGCGCGGCTTCCTGAGCCAGGCGCAGCGCTTTGCCAAGGCTGGCGTCACCGCCGCCGGCCTGCTGGCCGCGCTGAGCCCGAATTTCGCGATGGGCCAGCAGGTGCGCCCCGACGATGCGCGGCTGAAGGCCGCGTGGGTGACGGTGCCCTCGCCCGCGGGCTACGGCAGCATCCGCGCGTATCTGGTGCGGCCGGCCTCAGCCGGCAATGCGCTGCTGCCAGTGGTGCTGGTGATCCATGAAAACCGCGGGCTCAACCCGCACATCGAGGACATCACGCGGCGCCTGGCGCTCGAGGGCTTCATGGCCTTGGCGCCCGATGCGCTCAGCCCCCTGGGCGGCTACCCGGGCGACGAGGACAAGGCGCGCACGGCCTTTGCCACGCTCGACCAGGCCAAGACACGCGAAGATTTTCTGGCCACCGTGGCCTGGCTGCGCGCTCGCGCCGATGGCAATGGCAAGCTCGGCGCCACGGGCTTTTGCTATGGCGGCGGCGTGGTGCACTGGCTGGCCACGCGGCTGCCGCAGCTGAACGCGGCTGTGCCCTTCTATGGCAACACGCCAGCGCCCGACCAGGCCGCGCTGGTGAAGGCGCCACTGCTGGTGCAACTGGCCGCCGTGGACGAGCGCATCAACGCCGCCTGGCCGGCTTACGAGGCGGCGCTGAAGGCAGCGGGCGTCAAGGTCGAGGCGCACCACTATCCCGGCACGCAGCACGGCTTCAACAACGACACCACGCCGCGCTACGACGAGGCAGCCGCGCGCCTGGCCTGGGGGCGCACGGTGGCCTTCTTCAAGCAGCACCTGGGCTGAAGAGCCCGCCCCGTTTCGCCGCTCAAGTGGGCTGCGTGCTGCCGCCCAGGCTGCTGCAGGCGCGGCGCAGGCGTTGCTCGGCGGCGTCGGCCACGGTCTTCACCTCGGGCCGGTCCACCAGGCCCACCATCACCTGCGGGTCGAGAAAGCCGACCACGATCTCCTGCGCCGCCAACTCGCGCACGATCACATTGCAGGGCAGCAGCAGGCCGATGTCGGGCACCGCCTGCAGCGCCTGGTGCGCCAGCGGCGGGTTGCAGGCGCCGAGGATGCGGTAGGGCGGCATGTCCACACCGAGCTTGGTCTTCATCGCCGCTTGCACGTCGATGTCGCTGAGGATGCCGAAGCCTTCGGCCTTCAGCGCCTCGATGGTCCTGGCCAGTGCCGCCTCGAACGCGACGCCGCTGAGGGTGGTGGTGAATCCGTACATGGAACCTCCTTGGTTTGGCTTCGAGCTTACTCGGCCAGCCTCGCCTGCGTCTTCGTGTCGAAATCGCTGGCCTCGTGGCGCTCGTGAAGCTGGCTCTCGGGCTGGCCCCAGGTGCGGTTGACCATGCGACCGCGCTGCACGGCGGGGCGTTGCGCGATCTCATTGGTCCAGCGCAGCACGTGGGTGTAGGTGTGCACCTGCAGGAACTCGCCGGCCTCGTAGAGCTGGCCCTTGGCCAGCGTGCCGTACCAGGGCCACACGGCCATGTCGGCGATGCTGTAGTCGTCGCCCGCCAGGTAGCGGCTCTCGGCCAGGCGGCGATCGAGCACATCGAGCTGGCGCTTGACCTCCATCGCAAAGCGGTCGATCGGGTACTGCATCTTGGTGGGCGCGTAGGCATAGAAGTGCCCGAAGCCGCCGCCCAGGTAGGGCGCGCTGCCCATCTGCCAGAACAGCCAGCTCAGGCACTCGGCGCGCGCCGCGCCGCCGGCCGGCATGAAGGCGCCACCGAACTTTTCGGACAGGTACTGCAGGATCGCGCCCGACTCGAACACGCGCACCGGCTGCGGCCCGCTGCGGTCCATCAGCGCGGGGATCTTGGAGTTGGGGTTGATGGCCACGAAGCCGCTGCCGAACTGGTCGCCCTCGTTGATGCGGATGAGCCAGGCGTCGTACTCGGCACCGGCATGGCCGAGGGCCAGCAGCTCTTCGAGCATCACCGTCACCTTCACGCCATTGGGCGTGGCCAGCGAATACAACTGCAGCGGGTGGCGGCCCGCCGGCAGCGCCTTCTCGTGCGTGGCACCGGCGATGGGGCGGTTGATGTTGGCGAAGCGGCCGCCACTGCCCTGCGTCCAGGTCCAGATCGCGGGCGGGGTGTAGGCGTGCGTATCCGAGGGCGTGTCAGCGGGCGTGTTGCTCATGCGGTGTGCTCCAGGCGATGTACAGGGCGCACCTTAACGCGAGCGACGGCTCGGCGCACGGCGCAGGCCATTGGCGGCGGCGAGCGACTCGGGCGGCGCGCGGCCGGCCACTGCAAGTTTCGTCACCCTTCACTGCAGCGCGTGCAGCGCTTGTCGGCCGCCGCCGGCCTTGGCGCGCAGGGCCTGCAGCGCGGTTTCCCTCGGCCGCGGTGAGATTCGGCTTGTTGGCACATCGATTGCAGAAGCTGCTTTGGGCACGACGCGCATCCCAGCCTTATCGGGGCCTCGACGCGCCCCACTGGAGCTTGAACGGTGACCCCGCCGCGGCGGGCCACACGCCACCCCCAGTGCCCGATGCCGGCCAGGCCGCGCCTGACCGGAGGACCACCCATCAAGGAGTTTTTGCATGCCCTCACACAAAGGCCCTGGCGGCCATGGCAACACCGGCCATACCGGCACCACCGACGCGACGCTGAGCATGGGCGATCCTGCATCGGTCGCCGCAAGCGCCAACGCAGCGCTGGCCCCCACCATCGCGCAAGTGGTGGACAGTGTGTTCACGCACTTTGATGCCGATGCCAGCGGCACCATCACGGCCGCCGAGTTGCTGGCCGTGCTCGACCCGAAGGGCACGCGTGCCAACACGGCCGCCGAGGTGGCCGCATTGATCGCGGGCGTGGACACCGGCGCCGACGGCAGCCTGAGCCGCGCCGAAGTCAGCGCCGCACTCACCACGCTGGACACCAATGGCGACGGCATGCTGAGCCGCGCCGACCATGTGCGAGGCAGCGATACCGAAACCGCCGAAGACCTGCTGGACGGCCTGATGGGCCACGGTGGATGGGGTCATGGTGGTGGTGCCCACAGGCCTGAGCACGGCGGCACGCCGCCGGTGGCTCAAACGGTGGCGCAGGTGGTGGATGCGATCTTCACCGGCTTCGATGCGGACGCCAGCACCACCATCTCGCTGAGCGAGTTGCTCGCCGTGGCCGACCCCAAGGGCACCCACACGCACGAAGCCGCCGAGATCACCGCCTTGTTCGCGGCGCTCAACACCGACGGCGACACCAGCCTGAGCAAGGCCGAGATCACCGCGGCGGTGACGGCGCTGGACACCCATGCAGATGGCACGCTCGACCACAGCGACTTCAAGCCCGGTCAAGCCCATGACAACGTGCTCGAACTGATGGGCGTGCTGCACCACCAGGCCGAGGTGGCCTCGCTGGTGACTGGCTGATCAGGGGCTGATCACATCGCATCCACCGGGTAGATCGGCCGGCGCACGCGCTTGAAATCGAGCATGGCGTAGTCGGACGTGCACACGCCGGTGCCTGCGCACTCCACCACCGCCTGCGCCAGCGGGCGCAGGCCGGCGCGCCAGTGCACGCGGCTCTTGAGCATCAGGAAGCGCTTGCGCGCCGGGTCGATGCCCACGGCCACGAAGGCGGCCAGGTCGTGCGGCTCCACGTGGTTGCTGATCACCACGATCTCCACGCCACCGGTGTCGAGCACGGCGGTGGGACCCATGTCGTTGGCCTCGCCGCGCGCCATGGGGCCGAAGTTGCGGTAGCGGCCATCGCAGACGAGCTTGACGCGGCCGCTCACCGTGCGCGGCTGGCCCTGCAGGCCGATGGCCGGCATGTCCAGCTTGCCGCCAAGCGACAGCGTGATCTGCGCGCCCACGCCGGCGGCGATCATCAGCTGCACCGCCTGAGGGTCGAAGATGGCAAAGGCGGCGGCGTCCTGCAGGCCGGCGTCGAGCATGCCACCCAGCACCGTCATCGTGTCCATGGTGCCACCCGAAGCGCAGTTGTCGCTGTGGTCCAGCAGCACCACCGGGCCGGCACCCGGCTTGCCCGCATCGGCCAGCGCCTGCGCGCGCTTCATCGATAGCGCCAGGGGCTCGATCTCGTAGACGAAGGCCTTGCGCAGCTCCCACGCCATGTCCAGCAGCTCGTCACACCAGCGCCGCGCCAGGGCCGCGTCGCCATTGGTGACGACCACGGCCGACAGGCCCGCGTTGTGGATGTCGGCATTGGGGAAGCCCACGAACACCGACGCGCACAGCGCGCCCTCGCGCTCCATCTGCTTGCAGCGCGCCTGCAGCTCGCGGTTGGGCGAATCGTCGCTGCCCTGGCGCATCACGTGCGGCAGCATGGGGCGGTTGCCCCAGGCCATGGCGGGCTTGGCCTGGCCATTGAGTAACGCCAGAATGGCGCGTCCGGCACGCTGGCCGGTCTCGTACATGTCCACGTGCGGGTAGGTCTGGTAGCCGGCCACGGCCGTGGCGTGCTGGGCGATGGCGGGGTAGAAGTTGGTGTGCATGTCCAGCGCCACGCCGATGGGCACGCTGGGGTTCACCTCGCGCAGGCGGCGCAGCAGCTCGCCCTCGCCGTCCTCATAGGTCTGCGTCACCATGGCGCCGTGCAGATCCAGCAGCACGGCATCGCAGCCTTGCGCCACGGCCGCGCAGATGCGCGAGGCCATGTGCTCGTAGGCCGCGTCCTCCACCAGCCCGCTGGGCCAGGCATTGCCGGCCACCGGGATCACGATCTGCGCGCCCGCACTCTCGGCCAGATCGATGAAGGCGCCGATGGCCGAGCCCGTGCCCTTGTAGAACGCGCGGGCCTCGTCGCCCTCCGGCGGCTCGCCGCCACCCACCGCAAAGCGCGCCAGCGGCGTGGGCACCGGCGAGTAGGTGTTGGTCTCGTGCTTCATCTGGGCGATGACGATCTTCATCGGGGCTCCTGGGTGGGCGTGGATTGAATGGATCAAGCCAGTATGGGCCAGCGCCCCGCCGCGCGGATCAGGGGCAACGCCGATGAGCGCGTGGCCGCGCTACATTGCGCAGGCTTGCAGCGGCGCGCTTTCAAGGGCCGTGCGCACGAGGGGATGATGATGATGAGCAGCACCAGGATTCGCCACGGCCTTGCATTCGTGCTGATTGCGATTGCAAGCTTGCCGGCTTGGGCGCTCAACGATGCCGAGCTGGCCCAGCGCCTGGCTGCGCGCTTTGAAGGCGACCGCAGCGGCGTGTGCCTGGTGGCTGCGGTGATCGAGGGCCCGAAGCTGAGCCGCGCGCAGTTCTGCGCCAACCCCGACGGCCAGAGCCGCAGCGCGCCCAGCCTGGACGCGGCCTTCGAGATCGGCTCGATCAGCAAGACCATGACGGCCTTCCTGGTGGCCGACCTGATCGACGCGGGCCGCTGGTCGCTCGACGACCCCATCGCCAGGCACCTGCCCGAGGGCACCGTGGTGCCGCGCCAGGGCGACCGGCAGATCCTCGTGCGCGATCTGCTCACCCACAGCGCCGGCCTGCCGCGCCTGCCGCCGGATTTCAAGCCAAAGAGCCGCGCCAACCCCTACGCCGAGCTCACCGAGGACCAGATGCTGGCCGCGCTCGGCCGCGTGCAGTTGAACGCGCCCATCGGCAGCAAGAGCGTGTACTCCAACTTCGGCATGATGATCATGTCCATCGCCGTGGCGCGCGCCTGGCGCGCCGAGGGCGCCGATCTGGAGCAGGTGCTGGCCAAGCGCCTGTTCGGCCCCTTGCAGATGAACCACGCCTACATTGCCAACGCCCCAGCCGGCCAGCGCGTCGCCACCGGCCACGTGATGTCGGGCGCCACAACGCCCTTCTGGACCATGGCCACCAACCTGGCCGGCGTGGGCATGGTGCATGCCACGCTCGACGACATGGTGAACTACACCCGCGCCCACCTGGGCCTGATGGACACCCCGCTGCTCTCGCGCCTGCGCATGACGCAGCAAGCGCTGGCCCACAACCACGGCATGAACTGGGTGGTGCGGCCCGTGAAAGGCAGCACCGTGGTGATGCACGGCGGCGCCACCGGCGGCTTTCACACGCATGTGGCCATGCGGCCCGACCAGCAACGCGGCGTGGTGCTGCTGGCCGACACCGACATCACGCCCGTCGACGAACTGACCGACCTCAGCCTGTCGCTGCTGGGCCTGGACGTGCCCATGCCCAAGCCTCGCCTGCGCCAGCCCATCCCGGCCGCGCTGCTGCAGGCCCTGCCCGGGCAGTTTTCCATCGCCGGCCTGAACGCCAAGGTGTGGCTCGACGAAGGACGCCTGATGGCCCAGGCCGACGGCCAGCCGGCGATGGAGTTGCGCTACGACAGCCGGGGCGACATCTACCCGCAGGTCGCGCCCGAGCTGCGCCTGCGCCCCATCTTTGAGAACGGCCAGGTCAATCGCTTCACCTGGCACCAGGCCGGCATGGTCTTGGAGGGCGTGCGCGAGGGCCATGCCCTGCCGCTCACCGCCACGCGCCCCGAGTGGCAGGCCTGGGCCGGTGAGTACCGCTTGACGCCGGGTTTTGCGCTGCGCATCTTTGAGCAGAACGGCCAGCTCAAGCTGCAGGGCACCGGCCAGCCCGCCATCGAGGCCGTGGTGACAGGCCCCGACCGCATCGAGATCCAGGTCGTCAAGGCCGTGGTCGAATTCCAGCGCAATGAGCGCAATGAAGTGATCAGCGCCACTCTGCGGCAGAACGGCCAGGTGCTCGTGGGCACCAAGGCGCCGGCTGCCCTCCCCAAGAAACCCGACTGAGCCA
>Ga0268298_10001076_pt1 | contig 33298 bp, 34 predicted proteins | sample WWTPWeurt_MetaG_FD_194462 | JGI IMG/M metagenome (GOLD analysis project Ga0268298, IMG submission 194462) | Activated sludge microbial communities from WWTP in Nijmegen, Gelderland, Netherland - WWTP Weurt | ecosystem: Engineered > WWTP > Aerobic digester > Activated sludge | place...
AACTGCCGGCGTGAATATCTGAAATCTGAATCATTTTTAATCCTTTGAATGAAGCAGGCAATTTTGAAAATTTTAAATTTTCTTTTCTCACTTTGTAATTGTAAGGACCAACAAACATGCCCAGCGGATAAGAAATTGCCGGAACAGCTGCGGCAATAATTCCTGCACGGACTAAAAAATCTGAACGGGAAATACCACCCTGATTTTCATTTGAGTCACGAACAATTTTTCGTTTGGTAAAAATGAATAACCTGCGTAAATCATCTAAAAGTAAAAAAGCAGTGATTGCAATTTTTACAAAAAAGTTGATCATAATAAAACCAAAGAAGAAATTATTGATATATCTAGGAAGATATGCACCCGCCGTTACCATGAGCAACAGTGAGACGAGACTTAATCCCAGAAAAAGAAAAAAAGTTGATTTTAATGTGATTCTGAACCAGCGGGAATAATTGGTCCATTTTGATTTTAGGGCACGGTACGTGTACCATTCTATCAAACCTCCAATGATTAAAACGACAAAAAGAAAAATTAATCCGCGATGCATAACAGGTCAATTGACGAATCAATAAGAGAAATATTTTAGAAGTAAAAATAAAATAATAAAAGCCGAATTAAAAAACGAATTTTCCTTGAACTCTTTTGGAATCACAACTTTAACAAATCCATTATAAAATGAGGTTTCAATCACAGTTAGAATCATGAATAACCTTTTCATTCATTTGTCTTGATACAAAAGAATCAAAAAATCAAGGCCTGCAAAACGCTCCGGCGCAAATACTCTCAAATTGTAAGTGCGGTCGGGTGATCTACTCCGCTATGCTCCGTAGCTTCCCGTCCTTACTAACAATTTCCTGTCTGCTTGACGCAGTCAGGCAGGGCTTCGCATTTACTTGTCACGTTTTGATGGCCGGACAACCTCTTCTTTTGCAAGTAAAAAAATTGATAAAATGAAAAAAATTATAGACTATTAGTTGTTATTCCTGTGTTGTTTTAGCCGGATTTTTTTCCATTACTACAGCTGCGTCAGCAAGAAATTTCAATTCTTCTTGACCAACAATCACATCAGGTCCGTAAGGATACCCCAATTTACCCCAGGCGGTTAATGCATATTTGCTTGTTGTTTCATCTTTAGCTGCTGTAAAAATCCAGCAGGTTGGATAACCGGTGATTCCAAAAGCCTGCTGCAGACTTTGATTTTGAGTTTTTAATTCAGGAGATTGTTGTTTTGTACGTGGAAAATCCAATTCCAATAATACAACATTGGCATTGGCCCAATCAATGAAAGCTTGTTTGGCAAATACGTTTTTCTGAAGTTTAATACACCAGCCACACCAGTCACTTCCTGTAAAAAATCCAAATATGGGTTTTTTGGTTTCGTTGGAAATCGCAACCACTGAGTCCAGGTTGGTATACCACGTTAATCCTGCACTATTGGCGAACGATTTTCCTCCAATGAATAAAACAATTAGAATTGGAAACAGCTTTTTCATAATACGTATCTGATAATAACTAAACGATTAAAGGTACAAAAAGTTGATTCGTTCACTTGTTAAAAATTGGTTAATGCCCCGTATCTCCATCAAAATCAATCCTTTCAACTATTGATGAACTTCAAAAATATAGGGTCTGAATTCTTTGATTAACTGAACCTGCGACTTGTTTTTGAGTTTTTTGTTCTTGCTCAGATCAACATGAATGGAATCTGAATTTGATAAATGTTTAAGCGTTGATGCAATCGGATAATAATTGATCACATAAGCCACTGCCTGTTTTCTGTTATTGTTTGCGTTTACAATTCCAAGCAATTCACCGTCGATTGAAAACAAAGGAGCACCGCTGTTTCCAGGATTGGCAGGCATAGAAACTTCAAACGAGTTGGTATCAGATTTATATCCTGTTTCAGAGCTGACAGATCCTTTTGTAAATACGATGTCATTTTTTGGATAACCCAACGTAAAAACATCTTCACCCAAATTTACATTGCTGGTTGCAAAACGGTATGGCACCGCATTGAAATCATTTGCAATATCCGGATGACATTTTAGAATCGCAAAATCGAGCAAACTATCTTCATATACCACCAGTGTTTCAAATGTTTTTGATGTCTCCTTATTTTGAAGTATAATCTGCGTGTAACTTTCTGTAAGATGTTTTGAAGTAAGAAAATAACCATCATCAGAAATCATAAAAGCGGTTCCAAGCGGTATTCCATTTATTTTTTTCAAATACTGATTATTGATATAACCTGAACCTTGATCCGTTTGATTGTAACTTTCAAATGGCTCAGTCATAATACTTGTGTCCATCACATTACTGCTTTCAGTTGCAGCAGCTGGTTCTTCATTTTTCAAAAATTGATAATCCTCATCTGCAACTGAATTGGTTCCTTCTTTTATAAATGGATTTGCAACGGTCACCAACAATGCTAAACCAGCGACTGCTGCTAATGAAATGTAAAAAGATCTTGATTTTAAAAAGGGTGTTTCACCCACACCAGGTTGCTGATGAATTAATCGCAGCTGTGAACGGATGGCGGCATATTCAGCCCCTTGATCAACTGAATCAATAAACTTTTTGTGCGCATCAAATTCATTTCTGAACGTACTATCTGATTCCAGTTTTTGTTCAAAAGACAAACGTCCACTTTCACTCATTTCATGAAAGAGGTAAGCATCAAAAAGTGCGCTATTTGAATCTGGTTTATCCATTGTTTTTCTCCACTAATTTTTTCAAACGCTGCAGACATTTGTATTTTTGATTCTTGGCATTTTCAGGATTTGTATAATGAAACATAGCGGCAATTTCTTGCATGGTTTGACGCATGTGATAAAACTGAATTAAAATGGATTTACAAGGTTCACCCAATTGCGTTAAAGCAAAATTCATTCTTCTCACCAGCGTGAGTTGCTGAATATCTTCTTCCACTTCATGGGGTGTTTCATCTGCTTGATCAACCAGATAACGGTCAGCATCCAGTTTTGTCTGCGTAATTTTTTTCAGCCAGAGATTTTTTGAAATGCCAACTAAAAAAGTACTCAACTGTGAGGTAAGTTCAAAATTTTCTTCCTGGGTTTTTTTTATGAGCAGATAAAAGGCATCCTGAAAGATATCCTGCGCATCTTCTTTGGAACCGCTGTTTTGCAAAACATGTTTTAAAACCATGGGATAAACCTCTTTATAAATTTTTGTCAACGTCGCCGGATCCCGTCTGCGAATTAGCAGAACAATTGTTTGATCGGTTTCTGTTTCAATATTCATCTTATAACTCTGTTTATCCCCCAAAAAATAAAAGGTAACCCAAATTAGAAAAAAAAATTTAAAGCGGGTGACTTCTCTGATTTTACAGGGATCAACAGACAAATAAAAACACATAACTATGAAAACAAAATGGATAACGATCAGCGCGGCTTCAATCTTGTTCATAAACATGCTTGTTGCGTGCGGAGGCGGAAAAAACGGAAGTGAAACCTCTGAAAACTACTATTACAATGAAACTTCATCTGATTCAAATATCATGACTGAACCTATGGCTTCAGCAACGGAAGACGGCTATTACAAAAATGAAGAAATTGCAGATCAAACAGACTTAGGCATGAACACTGAGGAATATGCCTACATGCCTGAAAATGATTTTTTATCTCCAACAACTAATCCGCTTTCAACTTTTTCCATTGACGTGGACAATGCAAGTTACACCAATGTGAGACGTATGATTAATAATGGTCAGATGCCGCCGGTTGATGCAGTGAGAACTGAAGAGTTCGTCAATTATTTTGACTATACATATCCTGTTCCGGCTAAAGAAGATGTTTTTTCTGTTTATACTGAAGTAGGAGATTGTCCGTGGAATGAAAACAATAAACTGGTTCACATTGGTTTACAGGGATACACCATTCCAACAGAAGATTTACCTCCCACCAATCTGGTTTTTCTTTTGGATGTTTCCGGCTCCATGGAGGATGAAAATAAATTGCCACTGCTGAAAAAATCTTTCAAAATGCTGGTAGATGAATTAACAGAACAGGATAAAGTTTCTATTGTGACGTATGCCGGCGATGAACGTGTGGTGCTGGAGTCAACTCGTTGCAGTGAATCCAATAAAGAAGAAATCAAAGAAGCAATTGACAATCTTGAAGCAGGTGGATCAACCAACGGTGAAGGCGGAATCAACAAGGCGTATGAAATTGCTTCGCGCAATCTGATTAAAAATGGAAACAATCGCGTGATTTTGGCTACAGATGGTGATTTTAATATGGGGCAATCTTCAGATGGTGAACTGACCAGATTAATTGAAGAAAAAAGAGATTTGGGAATTTACCTCACCATTTTAGGCTTTGGAATGGGCAATTATAAAGACTCAAAAATGGAATCACTGGCAGATAACGGAAACGGAAATTATTTCTACATCGATGATATTTCAGAAAGCAATCGTGTATTGGTGACAAATTTGGCAGGTACACTCTTTACCATTGCTAAAGATGTAAAAATTCAGGTAGAATTTAATCCGGAATTTGTGTCAGAATACAGATTGATTGGATATGAAAACAGAATCATGAATGCTGAAGATTTTGAAGATGATAAAAAAGATGCCGGAGAGCTTGGAGCAGGACATACCGTAACCGCCATTTATGAAATTGTTCCGGGCAAATCAGGTCAGTCTCAGCTCAAATATCAGCAACAGGTTTCAAAAAATTCAAGTGACCTTTGCACGATTAAATTGCGCTATAAAAAACCAGGAACTGACAACAGCATTCTAAAAGAATTTACCATCGGAAAAAATGCTTCAGTGAAATGGGACAATACGTCAAAGCTTTTTCAGTTCTCAGCGGCCGTTGCCGGATTTTCTTTGATACTGAGAGAATCAAAATACATCAACGATTTCAGTTTTGACAAAGTCATTGAACTGGCAAAACGCGCTACAGACGTGAGTGAATTTGAAAAAATAGAATTTATAACATTGGTCAACAAAGCTAAATTGTTATCTGAAGAGTAGTTGTGTTGATAACAGCGAAACCGGAAGCAGCTAGTCTGTTTCCGGTTTTTATTTATTGTAGGTTCATTATCGTGATTTTGCGAAAAGGGATAGTGACTGACTTTGTGCTTTGGCTCAAACTCAGATTTTAGTAATTAGGGCATTTACAATTTTGTGCAATTCCCTCCTAACCCCTTCATTTTAAAAGATTCAGACCAAAGTTCACGATTTACCGGAGATTGCCCTGTATGTCCAAATTATTCTTAACTTTGCGCTCTTTTTGTTTAATAAAAACAAGCGTTTCGATATGAAATTATCCGCATTTGACTTTCAACTCCCCGAAAACCTGATTGCTCAGCATCCATCCTCCAACAGAGATGAAGCTAAATTAATGGTGCTTGACCGTAAAAAACAAACCATCACGCACAGAATGTTCAAAGATGTTTTGGAATATTTTGATGAAGGTGATGTGATGATATTAAATAACACACGTGTTTTCCCTGCAAGACTTTATGGAAATAAAGAAAAAACCGGTGCACGCATTGAAGTGTTTTTATTGCGTGAATTGAACCGTGAAAGTTTGTTGTGGGATGTTTTAGTTGATCCTGCACGTAAAATCCGTATTGGAAACAAATTGTATTTCACTGAAGATGATTCGTTGGTTGCTGAGGTAATTGACAACACAACTTCACGTGGAAGAACCATTCGCTTTTTATTTGACGGAACGTACGAAGAGTTTAAAGCGAAAATTACAGAACTGGGTGAAACCCCAATTCCGCCATACATTAAAAATTTGCGTGAAGTTGTTCCTGCAGATGAAGACAGATACCAAACTATCTTTGCCAAGCATGAAGGTGCCGTTGCGGCTCCAACTGCCGGTCTGCACTTCAGCCGTGAGCTGATGAAACGTCTTGAAATCAAAGGAATCAATTTTGCTGAACTTACTTTACATGTTGGTTTGGGAACTTTCAGAACAGTTGAAGTAGAAGATCTGACCAAACACAAAATGGATTCTGAACAGTGTATCATTGATCAGAAATGTGCAGATATTGTTAACAAAGCAAAAGCCGGAAAACATAAAGTTTGTGCGGTTGGCACAACAACCATGCGCGCTGTTGAAACAAGCGTTTCTACTGGCAACACGTTAAAACCATTTAATGGCTGGACTAATAAATTTATTTTCCCTCCGTATGATTTTGCAATTGCAGATTGTATGATTACGAATTTCCATACTCCACAATCAACTTTATTGATGATGATTTCTGCTTTTGCAGGTCATGATCTGATGATGAAAGGATATCAGGAAGCGATCAAGAAAAAATATCGTTTCTATTCGTATGGAGATGCGATGTTGATATTGTAAACAATAAAATTCCAATTAGAAAAGCAGAGCATTTGGTTCTGCTTTTTTTTTGAGTAAACTTTTTTTAGAATTTTAGACCTCTGGATTTTTTTAACCACAGAGCGCTTCGCTGCACGGAGGAGGCACAGAGGTTCAGATCAAACTACTTTGCGACTTTGCGCCTTAGCGAGATTTATTCAGCGAAAATTGCAATATCTGCGGGAAATATTGAACCAAAGGCTTATGCGATCCTATTGACCACAGTGTATTGAAGATTAAAGTTTCCACTTCACTCCTACACTGATACCGCCCCACAAATTTCTTTTTAATAAAGGCATTTCACTATTAATAGTCTGGTGGAAATAATACCTCAACTGAGGAGCGAATTGCAGCGCAATATTTTCATTTAAATTAAAAGTAAATCGCGGAGCCGTGAATGCTGAAATCATGTAACCAGAACAAAATGAAAGAGATTTTTGACTTGCAATAGAGGTGTTGTAATATGTATTTGTCAGATGCTGCACCATGGGGAACTCATAGTTCAGTCCGGCTACCCAGTTAAATTCAAATCGACGTCTTTTAATCAAATCCATTTCAACAGCCAGCGGAATAGCAATACTGAAAAAACGGCTGCGGGAAGACTGCAAATCACCAGCCAGGTAATTATTGACGCCTGAAATAAAATTAAACTGCAAACCTGACGCTATGCTCCATCTTCTTCCAAAATTTCTTTGTGCAGTCAGTTCAAAAAACAACGGACGTCTGATAGTACTGCTAAATTCTGGCTGCAAATTGTATGACTCCAGTCCTGAACCCTGAATGGTATTTTCATCCGGCAAATTATCCGTTGCTAGAAAATTATTCTGATCTGTAAATACTTTTTGATTTGAAGCGTTTATTGTGTTTAGCGTTCCGGCATTTAATCCTATCTCCCATTTACCTGACGCCTTTTGTTTTTCGATGGCAACAGAATTTAATTCAAACGGCACCTCATTATCGTTTTTGAGTTTCTTAACATCTGCTTCAGGCATCAACACCAGTTTCTCATCACCCGACACACCCGACAATTCAACTCGTTGATGTAGCACAGCAACATCTGGCTGAACTATTATTACCCTTTTCTCTTCATTAGCTGACTCACCTTGCTGGTTCGAATGAGACTGATTTTCTGATTCTGAATGATGCACTGTATGTTCATTCTTATCCTCCTTGATTTTATTTAGGTCTTTGTTCAGTTCAGTTTGATTTGATGGATTTTCTTCAGATATGATTTCTGAATTTTCAATGTTTTGCTGGTTTTGAGATTTTTCATCCAGATTTATGACAAGTGAACCTTGACTCTCTCTTTTTCCAATCTCATAACCAAATCTGAAAACAAGAAAAATAAAAGTCAATCCCGCTGCCACGCCGGTGAACCACCACCAGAATGCTCCGCGTTTTTTTCTTTCTTTCTGATTTAATTTTGAATCAATGGTGTTCCACAACTGATCAGATGGAGCAGCACCAAAACCACCAAATTTTTCTTTCAGTGAACCGGGTTGATCAGTTTGCATAATTCAGGTTTTTATTTTCTTTTGTCACGTCTTCGTCAATCATCTGACGAAGTAAAACTCTTGCCCTGCTATATTGAGATTTCGATGTTCCTTCTGAAGTCCCCATCAATTCACCAATCTCAGCATGATTATATCCTTCCACCGCATACAGGTTAAACACATTTCTGAAACCTGCCGGCAACTTTTGAATTTTCTTGAGTAAATCATCCAGTCCCAGTTTTTCAATTGCGGAATCTTCAGCCAAAGGATTTGCCTCTTTCATATCATAAACTACCGCCAGATTTTTTTGTGTTTTGTTTTTGCGGTATTGTTCCAGAGCCATATTTACAGTGATCATTCTCATCCATGCGCCCAAGGCTCCTTTGCCTGACCAGGTGTCAAGGTTTTTAAATGCCCTGATAAATGCTTCCTGCAAAACATCTTCAGCTTCCATTTCATTTGACGCATATCGTAAACAAATTCCCTTCATCATATATACAAAACGGTTGTAGAATTCCTGTTGCGCCAGCCGGTTATTTTTCTGGCAGGCTTTTACTAAATCAATGTCGCTATGTTTTGAATAATCTGAAATAATTTATTTGTTTGGAAACATATCTCATTAACGAAATACTAACCCAAAACGTATTTCAAATCTGTTAATTTGTGTAATGGTTGTAAAATCGTCCCACCAGTTGCTGTTTTCCTTCAGCCAGGCATAGCGGTATCCAACCGAAGTAGCAACGCCAACATGTCTGGAAACATAATGCGTCACGCCCAGATCAATGCCCCCTGAAAACCCTCCTTTGTTGAATTCAAAATTTTGAATTGGCATTTCATAACCGGCACTCATGGAAATAAAAGGTCTGGTATTCCCATTCAGAATATTGTATCTGGATTCCAAAAAAATTGGCACATAAGGATCCCAGCGCATCGATTCGATTCCCAATCCAAAACCAAAATCCCAATGACGGTTCAGTGAAAATCCATTCACAACCCTGAAAGATCCGCCAATATCATTGCCTCCCAATACCCCTACAGAAATACGATTGTAATATCCGGTTTCTTTTATTTCTGTTTTGAATTTTTCTACGCTCAAAACTTCATCGGCTGCAAAATTCCAGTAGCTTCCGTCTCTGGTTCTTAACCTTACTCCGGTTGAATCATTTTGCAATACTTCACCTCTGACAGCAGATCCGTTTTTGAGGTGAACCACACTGTTCATTTGTGCAAGAATTGAAATCGGTGCAATCAACAAAATGATCAGAATTATTTTTTTCATGGTTTTAGAGTTTTGTTACTTTCAGTTTTACTTCTTTATCCTTGAATGAAATTTCTTTGCCTGATTCGGGATAAGGAAGTAAATCAACCAATTCGATTTTGTGACCAAAAACGGTAGTATCATTTCCAATTCCGGCCAATGTAAAGCTGGTCTCCTCATTACCTGATTCTACGTTCAGATACACTGAAGCTTCGCCCTCCCAGATGCAATCAGCATTCAACGGACAACGGGAGTCTGTATAGTCTGCAAATTCAATTTTCAGATCTTTGGAACGATACACTTCACCTGTATTCAATTCTTCTTTTTCACAAGCAACCGCCATCATCCCGACAGCACAGATTGCAATTATCCGTTTTCTCATACTTCTTAAAAACTAAATGAACTTAATAACTCCAGATTTGATAAATCAGAATAATCATACTGTCTGATTCCGTCTTCACCAATTACAATTGCCACGTTGTTGCATGGAATTACATCAACCGCCTGAATATCTTTAAACCTGTGCAATAAATTATCACCGCATGTCAGCGGATTTGCCGCATCAAAAATTTTAAGTCCATCTTCACCATCACAGATAAAAAGCGCTGTACCATCTATTCCAAGTCCATGCGGATTTTTCATCTCAAATGATTTTTGAAGCACCGGATTGTATATATCTGAAATGTCAATAACATCCAGCTGATTTAAATCACCAGCGCAAAATGAATTAGAGCGTACTGTTACATAACAATAATTACCCTGAACCACAACCGGATCACAGGCAGTCATGTGGCTTACTTCACTCACATATTCAGGCATTGCCGGATTTGTTGTGTTGTAAATCAGCATACCCGTTGTTGTACCCATGAAGATATAATTGTTGTATGGAAAAAGCGTTTCCACCTCTCTCCAGGTATCCACGGGAGTTGAAGCAACCGGTGAAGTTGGATTTGAAATATTGATTGGTTTTAACCGGCCATAATCCATCACATACAAATAATCATTGATGATCGTGAAGCGGGTAATTGAACCACTGATTCCAGTTCCGCCGGATGTTTGTGCATCAAAATTTTGCGATGTTATTTCCATACAGTTGATACAATTATTCCAGAGCGGTACATCATCAACATCTTCTTTTACTTCACGATATTCCCACGCTGTTACCACACCCAGATTTTTGTCAATTGCCCCAACCGGATAATTTTTTTCCATTACCGGAAGCGCCTGTGGAAACTGATCTTTCATTCGTGCAACTTCAACCGGTGTTGTAATGTTTGAAATATCAAACACAACTAAATCAATAAAACTGTTTGCGTAGAGGTAATTGTCTTTAATTGACATTCCGGTGCAACCAATGAGATTTAAAAAACCAAGATTCACCGGAACGGATGGATTTGAATTATCAATGAAGTGGATTCCGGCATCGGGTTCAATTACAAAAAGATATTGTCCCTTGATATAAATGTTACCGTCTTTTTTTATGCTCTGCGGAGATTTGAACTGAGCAGATTCACGGAAAGTTTCATAATCCGTGTATACTGGAAAACATCCTGTGTATTTGTTGGTTATTTTATCATTACACGAACCAAGAAGTAAAATGGCCGTGAATAGAATGAGTGCATTTTTCATAAGTCAGTTTTTATTTTTTTTCGGAGAAGCGCGCATTCTCCTGCTTGTTTAATGTACTGATGAAGTTGGGTAAAAAAGGGTTGCAATTTATTTACACATTTTTATATCTTCCTGATTTATTGATAATTACATCAAGTATGTTTTAAGACTCTGGCCAAAAATGAGAAAATCAGAACCAACAAATTCAGTATCTTTGCACTGTAAATAAATTAAATGCGATACCGGATTTATCTTTTGGTGGTTTTCATTTTTTTTCTGAAAGATCTTTCAGCGCAATGCACCATGTGTAAAGCTGTGGCTGAAGATGAAGTGGAAGAAGAAGGTGAAACGGGAATCAACACCGGAATTTTGTATCTAATGGTTGTCCCTTACATTGTACTATTCATTGTATTCAGAAAAAAGATTTTTGGATTTTTGAAAGATCTGAAAAAAGCAACCGGGAAAACGTCGACATAATTGTAAACATCCTTCTTTAAAGTTTCAAACCCAAATTCCCTTACTCTTTTAAAAAATTACACTATTGGTGTAATGTTGAAATCAGGAGTTCGACAACAATAAGAGTCCGGAGTTTCTCAGAAAACGATATCGCCAAAACACAATTTGACTATCTTTAAAAAGCGAGCCGAGAATAAATGGTCTGAGAATTAACAGAAAATCAGCACAAAAAAAGCAGTCTGAGAATTTCTTGAAATAACATAAAAAACGCGGTCTTAGGGAAATCCTCAGACCGCGTTTCTCAATTATTCAGAATAAAGAATTTTATTTTATCTGGTTTGGATCGTTAGCCGCTTGTTTATTGTACTGAACCTGTTTGTACATCCAAAAACCAAAAGCCAGAAATCCAAATGTTAACATTGTTCTCCAAAACATTTCACCTGTTGGTTCCAATGTATTTTCAAATAACCAATACGCGCCTTTACCTAATCCGTAAAAAAAATCTGCTGAACTCATAGTTATCAATGTTTGATAGACAAATGTAATAATAAATTACACTATTTTTACCCAGCTGTGGTATTTTTATATAAGTCCAAAACTCCTCTTTCCATTTTTACGCTTCCAATTGTTATTGCAATTGCCTGCAGCACTTTGTTTTTCAACTATTCAGCTGAGTCTGTTTATTATTTTAACTGGCAAACCAACTGGTTTCATAACATTCAGCAAACTCCCTGGTTAAACTTTGTATTGGCCGGGGCCATCATTAGTTTGAATGCGCATCAGCTCAATAACGTATTCAACCGTAACACCTTCTTCTCAAAAGACAGTTTTTTGCCGGGGTTCATTTATGTGACGGGCCTGATAACATTCCATATGCTCGATTTTTCTCCACTGCTCATTGGACACACCTTTATCATTGGCGCTTTTGCAGCGCTGCTTCAGATTAAAAGACAAGAACCTGCAAAAAACCTGGTATTTATTGGTTCTTTTCTTATTGGAATGACCATCGTATTTTCACCCATGCAAATAACCCTCGCTCTTCTTCCTTGGTTCAGTCTTATAATCATTCGCCCCTTCAACTGGCGGGAATGGATCATTGCTATCATCGGCATTGGAATTCCGGTTTATTTTCACCTGACAATTTATTTTATTGTTACCGGGAATTGGAACATTGAAAGTGCAGATTTTGTTTTGCATCAGATAGATCTGAGCTGGACCATCATGGATCAGATAAAATATGGCTTTTTTGCCTTTTGTCTGATCATTGCTATCTTTCGATATCTGATTATCATGCGCAACCAATTGGTTAACTTCAAAAAAATCAGTCAGGTAGTTCTGGTTGCCGGTTTTCTTTCTGTTTTTAGTTTTTTAATCGGGTGGTACGGATTTAACATGGTGTATTCCGGTTTTTTGATTCCGGCAGGAATTATTATCAGCGTTCAGTTACTTTATAGTGACAGGCCAACGTTTTCAAGTGGTCTGGTAACAATCTGGTTCTTTGCAGCGCTCGTGGGATTATTTATCTGAGCAAGTTCATGGCGTCAACAGATTGTTAGTAATTCCATTCACATCCATTGTATGAGATTAGTTAACTTTGAGCCTTTCAAAAACGCATACACATGAAATTTGGTGTTGTTACTTTTCCCGGTTCAAATTGTGATCAGGACATGATTTATACCCTTGAAACAATCATGGGGCAAAAAGTGGAACACCTGTGGCATAAAGACACCGATTTAAAAGGCTGTGAATTTATTGTATTGCCCGGTGGATTTTCATACGGAGATTATTTGCGTTCAGGTGCTATAGCCAGATTTTCACCCATCATGCAAGAAGTGATTGCACACGGACAACGCGGTGGATATGTCATGGGAGTTTGCAATGGTTTTCAGATTTTGTGTGAAACACCTTTGTTAGAAGGAGGTCTTCTGCACAACAACTCGCGCAAATTCATCTGTAAAAATGTTTTTCTGAAACCGGTTTCAAAAACTGCAGCAATAACAAAAAGTCTTGACGCAAATAAAGCCTACAAAATTCCAATTGCACACGGTGAAGGAAATTTTTATGCTCCGTCTGATTTGATGAAATCTATTGAGGACAATGATCAGATTCTATTTAAATATTGTGATGAGAATGCTCAGGTCACAGAAGTGGCAAATCCAAATGGCGCACTCCATAATATTGCAGGTATCACTAACAAAACAAAAAATGTTTTTGGAATGATGCCACACCCAGAGCGTGCAGCAGACAGTAATTTAGGTAATACAGATGGTAAATTGATTTTTGAATCGATTCTTGCGAATTTGAAATAATCAATGCACGGTTTCAAACCCTTGTAACCATTTTATAGCCTCTTCCTCATTACTAAAAGCTTTGGTTGGTACAGCTGGTTTGATAATTCTCATAAAAAAATTTGCGGTCATTTTTTGCCCCAGAGAAGTTGACAAAAATGCAATTGCCGAACAATGTTGTACAACGGTAAAGCTACCATTAAACTTTCTTGATGCAGCATCCTGACTGGTAAAAGAACTACCTGTCAGATATACAGGAGATTTTGTCCATGGACAATGCTGACGGGTAAATTCAAAAATACGTCTGGTATCTTCAATGGTCAGATAGACATCATCATAATGGATATGCAAAATTCCATCAGGTCTGATATTTATTGTTGCTCCTGCCGTTTTAAACGATTGCATTGTCAAATCTAATTGGATTCTGGTCTTCCCCAAAAATATCAGAAAGAAAAATTACTTTAACTAACTTAAATTGGCATTGATTAATCGAAACGTGAGTTGCCAAAAATGAACGTCCAAAATGTAAAGCGGGTTTCAACTAATTCTGCTCCAAAAGGCAAAAATTACAATTTGGATTTAACCAACTTTTGTAATTTGGCCTTTGTTATTTGTAATTTGGAACTTAACCCCTAGTGTTCATGACAATGTACTTCATACGTACCTGAAGTATCGGTGTAACCATTTGCTTCAAGCTCTTCCAGGTCATCATCACAATATTCACCCAATTCAACTTCAGCGCCTGCTTTATCATAGTGACACTCATGACACTTTTTACAAGATGTAACACTCAACGCAAGAATTCCAAACGCTGCAACGGATAAGAATTTTACTTTTTTCATAACTATTTGAATTTAGATTTTAGATGGTTTTCAAAATTGTATTTTAACCCAAAATAGAAGTTGATTCCGGGCATGGTTAATCCAATTTGTTTGAGTCGGGACAAGTGATCCATGTAATTTTCGTTTAATAAATTTTTTACACCCAGATTCAAAAAAACAGGATTATTTTTTGTGTCAATTTCTAAATTAATACCGGCATGAATCAGATTATAGAAACCAGTAGTCGTTTCAAAACTTGTGACCCGGTTTTGATCAAAATAAAAACTATGTTGAATCACTAAATCCGTAATTCTCCATTTACGTTCACTTTCAAATTCAATTTTAACTTGCGTATTGATTCTGTTTTGCGGAATCAATGGCAAAGCATTTTCATTTTCATCCTGTGCATAGATGTATGAAAATGAAGATTGGAAATGCAACCAATGGGCAAAATGTGGATGTAAATGAACTGAAAAATCGCCGCCGAATAATTGCGCTTTTGATGACTGTGAATATTTATAAACCTGATATGAATCGATCACTGTATCAGACGGCTGCAAATAAATATAATTCTGTATCTGATTAAAAAATGGGTTGAATATAATTTCCAAATGATCATAATGCGCGCCCATTGAAAAATCAACCTGAACCGCATTTTCCGTTTTTAAATTCGGATCTCCAATCGTGTAACGAAAAGTTCCATGATGCACACCATTCGCCAAAAGCTCAGAGGTATGCGGTGCTCTGAATCCTGAAGAAACATTGACGCGAAATGTTAACGAATCAGCCTGATAAGCAAACCCCGCTGAGTAATTATAACTTTGGTAAAGCTTATCAAAAACATCAAATCCGTTAAAGGCATTTTCGGTTTGAATTTTTCGCATATCATACCGTGCACCGGCCTGAAAAGTAAACAATTTTTGTTCAAACTCAATTAAAGCATATGCCCCGGCATCAGCAGAATAACTATCCGGAATCAGGACTTCTTCTGCTTTTGGATTGTTGGAATTTGTCTGATACATGCCCTGACTTCCTAAAATCATTTGAAACTTTTTACCCAATTCGCGTTTCCACTTAAAGTTGTAGATTGAATTATTCAATGCCAAATCCATTCCGGGAATCGTTACTTTTTCTTCAAATTCTCTCAAACGATTGTTGGTATTTCCAAATACCAATTCCAGTTGACTTTTATCGAAATAAAATTTATTCTCAATTGATAAATAGTGATTGGTAATAAACTGATAAGGCAATGTTTTAATCCACGCCGGTTTAGATGAATAAAATAATTCAGCGTACAAACTGTCATCGTGGCTATGACCCGGAATTCCAATAAAACTGTTCAGAAATGCATAATTCAAATTTCCTACCCAGTTCTTTTTATTATACCCAAGAGCAATTTTTCCGGTGCTCGAAGAAAAGCGTGAATCCTTCACTCGACTTCCATTGGCCAGCATATAATCACCGTGAAAAGTGTGCCCTAAAAACACATTCACCTTTAGTCCGTTCGTGTTCCATTTCAATCCTAATTCATTATTCGAACCAAGGGTGTTTGATTCAATTTTGGTCTGATAATAACCTTCGAATCGATTTAATTTGGCATAGGGCTGATTGACAAAATAGAGAACACCTCCTAAAGCATCAGCACCATATAAAAGTGAGGCAGGTCCTTTAATTACTTCAAGCGAACCCATTCCAACATCCGTTACACCCATTCCATGATCATCACCCCATTGTTGATTTTCTATCCTGAGTCCGTTCAGATAAGTTACTACACGTGTTCCTGACAAACCACGAATGACCGGTCGGCCAATTCCATTTCCTAAACTGCTTTGATATACACCCGGAATATTTGCAATGGCTTCACTCAATGAAATTGTTGGTATTCGATTCAGTTCATTTAATCTGATTGACGTGACATTGGTAACATTTTCACCTTGTAGTTTTCCAAACGGCGTTGAGACAATCACTTCATCCAAATGCACATGTTTTGATTCAAGATAAAAAGTATAAACTTCATTTGGATTATAGGTAATTACGGCCGTCACTGTTCCAAAACCAATTGCTGATATCTTAATTGCAGTAGGTGAAGTTGGAAAGTTCGATATTGAAAAATGACCGGTACTATCTGTCAGTGTTCCGGTTGAAAGTTCAACCAGATAGACAGAAGCAAAGGGCAGTGGTTTATTGGTCTCTTTGTTTAATACTGTACCGGAAAATGTTTGAGCAAATCCTAAACTTGTTCCAAAACCAAGAAAGACAACTATTGTAAGCCTGATTATTTTTATGTATTTTTGTAACATTGTTGCAAATATAATTCTTTTTGCAATATTGTTGCATTTAACTATGGAAAATTTATTGCGTTCAAAAAATTTGCGAATCACACCATTTCGCCAGGCTGTTCTTGAAATATTTCAGAAACATAAAAACGCCATTGATCTGAACCAAATTGAAAATTCACTCGAAGAATTTGATCGAATTACACTTTATCGCACCCTTAAAACATTTATTGAAAGTGGTTTGATTCATGAAATTGTCATGCCTGGTGACATCAAGAAATTAGCGCTTTGCAAAGAAGAATGCCATTCACATGATCATGAGCACGGGCACCAGCATTTGCATTTCAGATGTGATAATTGCGAAGAGGTTTTCTGTCTGGAAATAAAAAATTTTCCGGAAATTAAATATCCAAAATTTAAAATCACCAATCTTGAGTTTCAGGGATCTGGCCTATGCAGTGAGTGCAGATAGTTCAAATACTTTAGGAACGTGCTGGTTTGAACAGAACCAAATTTCCCGAGCCAGCTTATAAGGAAGGTCGCCAGATTTTTCAGCGATTTTTTCATTGTGGCCTTTGCAATTAAATTACACATTCGTATTTTTGAATAAGCTGCCTTACCATGTACCGGTTTTTTTTGATGATTATTGCTATCATGCTGTTCGCCAACTGCAGAAAAGACAACCATCACGGATCAGTGGTAGGTGTTTGGCAGCTTGTTAAAAAAGATAATTCAATCTGGTCTGATAAAAGAGATACGTTAAAAATCTACAGTAACGGACACTATATAAAAACGGGATATTTTGAAGCAGAACCTCCAAGTATCGTTGGTTACGTTGAACGAACTGGTAATTGGAGCTTCCATGGTGATAGCATTATTTTTGAGTTGGAAAGTTATATGACAGCGGGCTGTTACGGGTGTGATACCGTATATACCTATCCGTGCAAAGAAATATTTTATGTCGATCAGGTGGACAGACAATATCTCAAAATGACCAATCTGGATCCCTGGGAAAATTGTTTTTGGTTGTCAACTATAGACACTACTTACATCTATCAGAGAATTGGTCAAACTTTTTAGTCCTCCCCTTGCAAAACTCACGAGAGATTAACACAAAATTCAGAGAACGGGAACCTGTTTAATTGGAAGAGTTCTGCAAGGCAATGGTGTAAATTTGATATTTTTCAACCACTTCTGATCAGAATACGTAACTTTAAATAAATCCGTATCTATGCACCGACTTGTCATAATATTCATAGTCGTTTGCCTATTTTCTTCATGTAGAAAAGATAAAACAATCAATCCAGCCGATTGTGTGGCCGACCTTTATAAAAATGACCAGTTGAAGTCTTCTGTTCAGATACGCAACATGTCTTCTACGTATGAAGGCAGTTTAACTGCATCCGGAATCGGATTTGTAGAAGAAATGAGTTCACTGAGTGAAATTTGGTTCAAGTTCGATGTTACTAAAGGCGACCCATATCGTATCTGGTGGCAGGATTCCTGGTGGGAAGAGTATACAGCCGGAAGTATATATGTCACTGCTTTTATGAGTGATACCGTATCAACCTATTTTGCCGAAACGCGAATAATTGCGCAGGAATCATCTCCTCTTTTTATTGTGGCCAATGAAACCGGTAGTGTTTTTTTGCGTGTCAGACCTTATGACTTTGGCTCAGGCAGTGTTGTGAATTTTTTTGATGAAGCAACCTTTGCAGTTCATTGCGACAGTTTATTAGGTATTGATGAGCCCGTGTTATTAGATTCTTTATACCACCTCAACATTGAATCGGGTGGATTTTTACTTTTTTCAGCAAATGTTATGAAAGATTCCAGTTATCAAATTCTCGCTGATGGTTCTCCAAATGTCGGAGCCTATGGTGATGAAGTCAGCGTTAACATGAGTGTCATTCCAAATTATGGGCACATGCCATATTTTTTTGAACAGCAAGTCACGTCCTCTGCATTTGGCTATCCAGAATTAACCCTATTTGAATTTGTGGCACAGGAAACTGGCAAAATCTATATCGCTTTTAATGCTGCATATTGGTGGACTACTCGCAGCTTTGATTTTAAAATCTCCAAAATCCCATAAAAAAGAAGTGCAAAAAAAATTACAAATGAAAACTAAATCGAAACTTGCCCTATTTTCAGTCTTTGTCCTATGTGGATGCAGACACGACGAACCGATTCCAGTAGACTATGTATCGGAAAATCAAACAAACTGGACCAAACAAGAAATCTTCTCATTTGAAACATGCCCGGAATGTGCGACGAACGAAAAATTTTGCGAATTTTCTTTTTTTGATATTTACTTCGAAGGGCAAATCGGATACGTGTGTGGAAACTACAGCGTTCATGAAACCCAGGCGAGGTTGTTCAAAACAACTGATGGAGGACTTACGTGGAGTGTAATTTACGACCTTTATTGGGGATGTGGTGCTGGCTCGTTTGAAGAAGGCATGATTTTTATTACTCCCGATCACGGATTGGTCGCTAAAATTTGTCATTATGTTCCGCAAATTGTAGAAACCTTTGATGGCGGTGCTACGTGGGAATTTTCCGAGAATTATGTCGATATAAATATCGACTACAACATCACCTGCAAGGTTGATGACACTCACTTCATTGTTGACCAGATAAGAAGTTCAGACGGTGGAGCAACCTGGGATTCCTTCAACAAGATAAGCGGCACCACTTGTTATGACTTTATTGATAGTAGTTACGGAATTTGCGCAACATCATCCGGAATTATCGCCCAGACATTTGACTTTGGCATGACCTGGGACACAATTTATAATAATCCTTCTGACAATTTCTATTGTGTGAAGGTTAAGGATAATAATACTTTATTTGCCGGTGGTACTACATTGATTAAAACCGATGACAATGGCACAAACTGGCAGGAAGTATATTCAACTCCCCAAATCCGGGACATTAAATTTGTAGACAACAATATTGGTTTTGCCGCTACACACAATGGCGGAACAAATATCACCAATTATTACGGAGATATACTAAAAACGACGGATGGTGGCAATACCTGGAGTATAAATTATCATTCAGATTTTATGAGTTTTAATGAAATTTTTATTATTGACGAAATGACTCAGGTTGCATGCGGTAACCAAACCGATAACTACACACATGCAACTGGAACATATTTTATCAAAACAACCACACAGGGTAATTAGCAGATAAAAAATAATTACCGTGCCGTTTGAATAATTAAATCGTTCAATTTTTTCACATCTATTTTATCAATTGGATGCACCGTGTTTTCCAGTAAATAAAATTCAGCATTCTTTATCAAGGATGCTACTCTTTTTGTTTCATCCTGAGTCACCATTTGATCACCATCACCAACACCAATAAAACATTTAGTTCTGATATTTTGGTACACCTCATCCGTTGTTGCCTCACCATTTCCCAGGCGTTGCATCATATCAGCCGTCTTGCGCATCACATTTTTCCAATCGTTTTTTGAATGTAATCGATCCAACATTTTTGCAAACGCAGGAACTTTCTCCTCAATTTTTTCTGGATTCAACAACTTCATTTCTTTTTCCGCTGATTCAGCAGTCCAGTCAAATTTTGTTCCCAGCGTAATAATTTTTTCAAAGTATTCAGGATGCCTGGCGGCCAGTTTTAATGCAACATAACCGCCCATGCTGTAACCAAACACTACAACATTTTTTAAATTATTTTCATCCAGAAATGATTTAAGATTGGAAACAAATAAGTCAATTGAAAAAGGTGCATCTGATTTTATTAAACCGTGCCCTTCAAATTCAAGAATAAAAACTTCAAACTGATTTTCCAATATTTTTTTCAGAGGCTGAAGTTGAGATGCTGCGCCCAAAGCGCCGTGGAGGAGTACGAGTTTTTTCATAATTACAATTCGGAGACAAATATATGATTTGGAATTAGTTGCCACTTTATTTTCCCGCAGATATTCGCAGAAAAAATACGCTGATGCACGGAGAACCTATCTCCGCGAAAATCAGCGAAATCGGCGGGAGAAAAATCAAAAATCAGTTAGCGTATTGTTATGGTTCCTTCATTTATTTTCCCGCAGAGAATCGCAGAAAAAATACGCCGATTCACGCAGAACAATTTTCAGTGAAAATCAGCGAAATCAGCGGGAGAAAAAATAGCCCTACAAAAGAATTTTATTCTAACCTATATCAATTCTGATTAACCAACTTTTTGATGAGTGTGATTTGCCCCAGATGATAATAAGCGTGTTCAATCAAAGCTTCAATATTTCTATAGTAAGTTCCGTAATCTTCCTTCACAAAAATTCGTTGTAACTGCTCTTCAGACATTTGTTCAACGACCTTTGCAAATTCTTCGGCGTTTTGTAAAAATTCAGTTTTAAGCTTAGTCCATTTATTTTCAGAATCAATCACGGGCATGTCAAAACTATATTTGTCACTGATTTCCAGGTTGCCCTCTCTCAGCACATTCAACACGCCTGCAACATAGTAGTTGACATGAAACGTCAGCGCTGCAATTGAATTCAGTTCAGAATATCTTTTGGTTGCAACAACAAACGAAATGGTTTCAAGCTGCTCTTTATAATTTGTATTGGCAATCCACTTTCCATAGAGAAAGACTTCATTGAGCCTGCCGGATAAATATGTTGCTGAGTTCATTTGAAAATAAGATTTTACAGACCTAAATTATCTGAAAAAAAAAATCCCGAAGCAAGCTCCGGGATTTTTTCTTTTGTATTGTATGTTGTAGATTAAGGGGCACGTAAAATTCTAGCCTGAACACATTTCACAGTCATCCTTGTTGTCAATTGAACAAGCAATCTCCGCCATTTTTTGTTCATAGGTTTGATCAGCAGCAGATGGTGTTCCGCTTACAGCTGGATTTGCTGTATTTGTTGTTGGTACAGTAGTCGCTTCTTTGTCCAGTGTAAATTTAATCGCATCAGCAGCCGCTTTGGTTCTCAGATAATACATACCTGTTTTCAAACCTTTTTTCCAGCCGTAGAAATGCATAGAAGTCAGTTTTGCAAAGTTTGCATTCTCCATGAATAAATTCAAAGATTGTGACTGACAAACATATGCTCCGCGATCAGCAGCCTGATCAATCAACACTTTCTGAGAAATTTCCCATGCTGTTTTGTAAAGGTTTTTAATGTCTTCCGGAATTTCTTTGATGTTCTGAATAGATCCGTTTGAAGCCATCAGTTTATTTTTCATGGTGGTATTCCACAAACCTAAACGTACTAAGTCTTTCAATAAATGTTTGTTCACCACAATAAATTCTCCTGACAATACACGGCGTGTGTAAATGTTAGAAGTGTATGGCTCAAAGCACTCATTGTTTCCTAAAATCTGCGCGGTTGAAGCGGTTGGCATTGGAGCCAGCAACAATGAATTTCTAACACCATGCTGCATCACTTCTTCACGCAATACATCCCATTCCCAACGTGAAGTTGGTGTAACATTCCACATATCAAACTGGAATATACCCTGAGAAATTGGAGATCCTTTGAAAGTTGAATATGGACCATCTTTTTTAGCAAGATCTTTAGATGCAGTAACCGCAGCGTAATAAATGGTTTCAAAAATTTCTTTATTCAGCTGACGTGCTTCTTCTGAATCAAAAGGGAAACGCATCATGATATATGCATCCGCCAACCCTTGTACACCAATTCCAATTGGACGGTGACGCATGTTAGAATTTCTTGCTTCTTCAACCGGATAATAATTTTCATCAATTATTTTATTCAGGTTAACAGTCAGCTGATAAGAAACTTCAAATAATTTATTGTGATCAAAAGTCAGGTTATCGGCATCAACAAATTTTGGCAATGCAATTGAACCTAAATTACAAACAGCAACTTCATCTGGTGCAGTGTACTCTAAAATTTCAGTACACAGGTTAGATGATTTTATAGTTCCCAGATTTTTCTGGTTTGATTTAATGTTTGCAGCGTCTTTATAAACGATGTATGGCGTACCGGTTTCAATTTGAGATTCCAGAATTTTGAACCACAAATCCTGCGCCTTTACAGCTTTGCGTCCATAACCTTCTCTTTCATATTTTGTATAAAGTGCTTCAAATTCTTCACCGTACGCATCTGACAAACCTGGACACTCATTTGGACACATCAAGGTCCAGTCTTCATTTGCTTCAACGCGTTTCATGAACAAATCCGGCATCCACATTGCGTAGAATAAGTCACGCGCACGCTGTTCTTCTTTACCGTGATTCTTTTTCAAATCAAGTAAATCAAAAATGTCAGAATGCCAAGGCTCCAGATAAATGGCAAAAGATCCTTTGCGTTTTCCTCCACCCTGATCTACGTAACGTGCAGTGTCATTAAACACACGCAGCATTGGTACAATTCCATTTGATGTTCCGTTGGTTCCTTTAATGTAAGATCCTTTTGCGCGAATGTTATGAATAGACAATCCAATTCCACCGGCAGACTGAGAAATTCTTGCGCACTGTTTCAGTGTATCGTAAATTCCTTCAATGCTGTCTTCTTTCATCTGCAATAAAAAACAAGATGACATTTGTGGTTTAGGAGTACCTGAATTAAAAAGTGTAGGAGTAGCATGTGTAAACCAACCTTCAGACATCATGTTGTAGGTTTTTACTGCCGACTCAATATCATGTTTGTGAATACCAACTGCAACACGCATCAGCATGTGCTGCGGACGTTCAACGATTTCACCATTCAAACGCAACAGGTAAGAGCGCTCTAATGTTTTGAATCCAAAATAATCGTATTTGAAATCACGGTCATAGATAATTGCCGAGTCAAAATACTCTGCATTTTCTTTTACCACATTATACACGTCTTCAGCAATAAGCGCCGCATTTTCATTGGTAATCGGGTCAATGAATTTGTAAAGATCTTCAATGGTATCAGAGAATGATTTTTTGGTGTTCTTATGAAGATTAGAAACTGAAATACGCGATGCAAGCAAAGCATAATCAGGATGCTCAATTGTTTTTGACGCAGCAACTTCAGCAGCCAGATTATCGAGTTCAGAGGTAGTAACACCGTCATATAAACCTTCGATTACCTTCATGGCAACCAGTTCTGGCTGAACAATCGGATCTAATCCATAACAGAGTTTTTTGACGCGTGCGGTGATTTTGTCAAATTTCACCGGCTCTTTTCTACCATCTCGTTTTACTACGTACATATTCTTCTTTTCGTTTTATCGCACAGGAAGGTCGCACAACCTGCGCATTTGGGTTGTTGTATATTCTAAAAATCTTCGTTCAGTGAAAAAGACTGACCAGTCTCTGTGTTATTCAGTACACCCGCCTTCTGATACTCAGCAACACGCTTTTCAAAGAAGTTTGTTTTGCCCTGAATGCTGATCATATCCATAAAGTCAAACGGATTGCTTGAATTGTAAACGCGGTCACATCCAAGTTCGGCTAGCAATCTGTCTGCAACAAATTCAATGTATTGTTTCATCAGATCAGCATTCATTCCAATCAATTTAACCGGAATGGCATCTGTGACAAATTCTTTTTCGATTTCAACCGCGTCAGTAATAATTTTTGAAACCGTTTCTTTCGAAAGTTTATTGTTCAGGTGACTGTTGTAAAGCAAACAGGCAAAATCACAATGTAATCCTTCATCTCTTGAAATCAATTCATTGGAGAAACTCAATCCCGGCATCAGTCCTCTTTTCTTGAGCCAGAAAATAGAACAGAAAGAACCTGAGAAGAAAATACCTTCCACCGCTGCAAACGCAACCAGTCTTTCAGCAAATGATCCCTCATCTATCCAGCGCAATGCCCAATCAGCTTTTTTCTTTACACAAGGAATATTATCGATGGCGTGGAAGAGATAGTCTTTTTCTTTTGAATCTTTGATGTAAGTGTCAATAAGCAGTGAATACGTTTCTGAATGGATGTTTTCAATGGTCACCTGAAATCCGTAGAAAAATTTCGCTTCAGTATATTGAACTTCAGAAAGAAAATTTTCTGCCAGATTTTCATTTACGATTCCGTCAGATGCTGCAAAAAAAGCAAGCACATGTTTTATAAAGTGGCGTTCATCATCATTCAGCTTTTCATTCCAGTCAACCAGATCTTGCGCAAGATCTATTTCTTCAGCTGTCCAGAAACTGGCTTCAGCTTTTTTATAGAATTTCCAGATGTCATCATGTTGTATCGGGAACAGAACAAAGCGCTCGTTGCTTTTTTGTAAGATTGGTTCAATTGCTGCCATTTTTTACTTCTCCTTGTTTTAATCTTGCACTGTTCCGGTGTCAAACTTTTTTCAACCAATTTTTCCGACCTCTTTTTCCGGTTATTCCGGATTAAAAATCTCACACCTGAGCAGGGCCACAAAAGTTGTCAAATTTTGATGAAGTTCCTAACCAATTTAATTCACAAATGCTTTGTAGTTTTCAACAAAAAAACTTCCTGCAAATTTGAACATCACTGTTTACAGCACTTTCAAAATTTTGTCGATTTATCAGCCAATTTTTTCTGCGAATCTTAAAAATCGACAGATAAAATTTTATCACACTTTTGAACCTGTCTTTTAAATTTCAATCAAAAAATGGTTGTCAACCGGATTTGAAATTTACGTCAAAATATAAAAGCGGATCAAGTAAAAAACCGACTTAATTTATTCACCCGTACTTGTTTAAAAATATAAACTACATTTAACCCGTAACTAAAAGTAATTATCGCTATTATAAATGGCCACATCGCTTAAATTCATTATCCAGTCTGCGATTCAGGCCATTTACCCCGAAAATTGCTGCATTTGTAAGGCAGACCTTGTCCGAGGCGAATCATTCATCTGTTACTCTTGCAGTTATGACCTGCCCTATCTGAAGAATAATGAAAACGACCGCAAACGCCTCAACTCCCTTTTTACCGGAAGAGTTCCGGTTGAGCGCGTTTACGCCCTGCTCAACTATCAAAAAGGCAATCAGGTACAAACAATTTTACATACCATTAAATATAAAATGAGACCAGCGTTGGCTGAACAACTTGGAAGACAGCTGGCTGAACAAATTAAACCGGAATCAAAATTTGACGGAATTGTTCCGCTGCCACTGCATCCAAAAAAAGAACGCATGAGAGGATTCAATCAAAGTAAGGCTATTGCTGACGGGATGTCGGAAGTGTTGAATAGTCCGGTATTGAATAATATCATTATCCGCAATACATCCAACGTTTCTCAGACCAAATTTTCCAAATACGACCGGTATGAAAATGTACGGTCCATCTTTACTGTTACTCAACACGAACGCATAAAAAACAAAAGGCTTCTGCTAATTGATGATGTACTTACCACCGGAGCAACCATTGAATCGTGTGCGGGTGAATTGCTAAAAGCAGAAGGTTGCAAAGTCAGTATTGCAACACTTGCAGCAAGAATCTGATTACAGGTAGGTCTTTTTGCAGGAGCAGGAAAAAAGACAGCAACTATTGACTGTCCACTCTGCCTTCAAAAAAAATCCAAATTATTTTCTTACATGTACCCCGTTGGCATGTACTTTATCCATGAGCGAACGATTGCTGCCTTCCGGATTAAAATAACAAGTAAGTATGGAATCCATGGCGGACTCACCTTTTACAATGCGATCAATTTTTTTGAGTACTGAAGACTTTACGAATTTTTTCAGTGGCTGGGCTACGTCATTAAACTGCTGCAAACCGGAAACCAGTTTTTTATCCCAAACAGGAGCATATCTCAACAGATCATCGGGATAAACTACTTTTCTTTTTGTTCCTTCATCAATACCGCGAAAAGGTTCACTGATATTCAGATAACCATAATCATCCGTGAGCTGCTCACCCGGATGAATATCACGGATAGCTATTTCAAAATCATACGCAGTGGTAAGACAGTTGGAATTAAAACTATGATTCACGAAGCGGGCATTGTCCCAGCAAAGCACATAATTACCCAAATTGTTGCGGAAAGAATAAAATTCTATAATCTCTTTATAGGTTTCATCCATTTCATGATACTGTTTAGGAGTAAACTCTCTGTCGAGTTCATCCAGTGCCCAGGTAATGGTTCCTTTAGGAATAAATTTTTTGGCGACAACGCCATAACCCACTTCAGGGCTGATGAACCGCAGTTCGGTATCGGGGTGAATCATGCAAAGAGATGATAAATTAGATAGTAATGATTATTGCCTGTTAACAGCGCTACAAATATTTAAAAAGGATTTGAATGTAATGATGCCGATCAGGTGAATATTTATAAACAATTAAAAATCTCATTATCTGATATTTACAATTCACCTGGTTCATATCCCACTGGCAGGGATGGTTACTTCCTGAATCTCCTGACATATAGATTCAGAGGCATGAAATTGATAAAACCATGACTTTAAACGGAAAACTCGCTAATACTTACCGTTCACTCAAAGGCGCTAATTTTTGGAGTTGAGTTACGTTAACTTAGATGAAAGCAGATTGTTAAAGTTTTGCTAAAAAATCAAAACGAGCAAACTACCGCATTTTTACAAACGTTATTACAAATAGAAAGGGACAGAGATATGGACTACCTGAAAAAAGAACTCAACAAATTACTTCCTCTCGCACTGTTGTGCGGAGCCATTGGAGGTGTCCTGCTTATATTATTGGGAAATGTATTTGAATCAGCAGCGTGGTCGTACCTGGTTACTTATGTACTGGTGACCGGAGCAAGCGTTTATGTGCTCAACCGAATTCGATTCAAAAAAGAAATATTAAGTTCCGTCCTTTATGGATACTGTGTGTTTTTTGTCATGACCGTGATTGCATTTCTGGATATGATAATGAATGCTGATCCTGATTTTATTCCCCCGGTATTTCAACAAGCCGGAATTTTTATCACACTTTTTATAAGCGTCTTTTTGATCGCAACGTTGATAGCTTCTCTTTTTAAAAGAAGAGTTATATAACGGAAAGCTGTCACAACAGACACAGGCAAGTTTTTAGTGACAGCTTTTTTTCTATCCGGCGGCAAGCATTCCAATCAGTTTTATTTTTCCATCTTTTATTTCAAAATAAAACATAGTGGCGCTCTCAAAAGCGTTTCCGTCTTCGTCAACGTATTCTTCATACACCCCAAACTCTTTTGCCGGAATTTCATTGTACTCAGAATCTGTGAGGTCATTGTATGTTGATCGGCTGAATGCTTCCATAATCCAATCAGCGTGCAAGGTTTCAATTAAACTTTCAGCGTCAATCACATCGGTATTCATGAATTCATTAACCGCTTCAGCATTTTTATCTATTACGGCTTTCTTGAAGTTTTCCCACTGTTGAGCGTAGGTTGTATCTGCTTCAACTGACTGCGTGGTGTCTTGTACAAAAATTGTATCCTTCTGCTGATTTGCATTTTCATTGGTTGTATTGGTAGTTTCTCCACTACATGCCAAAGCAAAAACAACAATCGCGATTCCAAAATATCTGATCATACTTTTATTTTTCTTGTTTAATTAATTCTTCCAGTTTGTCAACCATATGTGTATTACCCGTATAAAAAGGTACACGCTGATGAAGATTGACAGGTTCTATATCCATTATTCTTCGTTTTCCATCACTCGCTTTTCCACCTGCCTGTTCAGCAATAAAAGCTAAAGGATTACACTCATACAACAAACGTAGCTTTCCGTTTTCAGCATCAGTTGTTGAAGGATACATGTAAATTCCTCCCTTAATAAGATTGCGATGAAAATCTGCAACCAGCGATCCTATGTATCTACCGGTGTAAGGTCTTTTGGTTGCCGGGTCAACGTGCTTACAATATTCAATATACTGTTTTACACCTGCCGAGCATTTGTTCACGTTTCCTTCATTCATGGAATATACTTTTCCCTGCTGTGGAAATTTCATATCCGGATGGGATAAAAAATAAACTCCAATTCCAGGATCATACGTAAAACCATTAACACCATTCCCGGTTGTATAAACCAGCATGGTTGATGAACCATAAATTACATAGCCTGCAGCAACCTGTTGTGATCCTTTCTGTAAAAAATCTTCAGCACGCACCTGGTGACCGACAGGAGTGATTCTGTGATAAATACTGAAGATGGTTCCAATGCTAACATTCACATCAATGTTGGAAGATCCGTCCAGTGGATCCATCGCAATGATATATCTGCCGTCATTATTGATTGGAATGTACTCATCATTTTCTTCAGATGCAATTCCACAAATCACCTTACGACCGGTTAACGCTTTGATAAATTGATTATTTGCGAACACATCCAGTTTCTGCTGATCTTCACCCTGAACGTTTGTACCACCAGCTGAACCCAGAATATGAGACATCAGTCCGGCCTTGTTTACCTGCTGATTAACTACTTTGGACGCAAGACGAATTGCACTTAGCAAACTTGAAAATTCCCCGGTAGAACCGTGAAAATCGGATTGTTGTTCTATAATAAATTCACCGAGAGTTTTTACATTTTCCATATCAGGGTCGTTAGTCAGAAAAAAATTGGTTTTCAAAAATAACGATTCCCGGCAAGATGCCAACTATCTGTACACCTAATACAGAAATTGTTATTTCAAGCGGGATAGCGCCTCTTCAAATGTCAATGGATCATATTTCAGATCACGTATTGCCTTGTCCAGAACAAATCCTGTTCTCAAGGGTCTCTTAGCTTTCTGATTTAATGTGTCTGAAGAAACCGCAATTAATTTTGTTTTGTCCAGATTGTAATAATCCGCAACTCGTAATACCAATTCAAAAATTGAAAAAGTTTCAGGTCCTGCAATGTGATATACTCCGGTAGATTTTAAAATGCAACATTGGATACACGCCCACGCCAGATCATCTGCCCAGGTTGGTGCACGAAACTGGTCATTGACAATTTTCAGTTCTTCATTTTTCTGTAATGCCTCCTTTGCCCATAAAACAATGTTTGACCGACTGAGGTTATTTCCTTTGCCAAAAACAATAATAGTTCTCAGGATAGCCCATTTTTTGTAATCAGAATTTATCAGAATATCTTCAGAATCGGCTTTTGATTTTGCGTAAATACTTAATGGATTTCTGTCATCTGTTTCTTTATAGGGTCCATTCAAACCATCAAACACAAAATCGGTTGAAAGATGAATCAGATGAACATTATATTCTTTCGAAACATCCAGCAGATTTTGCACAGCATCCACATTGATTTTACGACACTCCTGTTCCTTTACTTCACATTCATCCACATTGGTCATTGCCGCCGTGTTGATTAAGTGATCAGGCTGGAAAACATCGACACATCTTTCTATTTCTTCTTTCGAAGTAATGTCCATAGTGAGATAACAGTCTTCCGGGCAATCCGGATTTCTGTTTTTCCCGGCGGATGTTGCGAGATAATCTATCCCTTTTCCCTGAAGCTGTGAAATTATTTTCTGACCTAAAAGTCCGTTCGATCCTGTAACTAAAACCCGCATTTCAGATTCCAAGTGTTTTATTAATTTTTTCAATTTGCTGCGGATTTCCAAGAACAAATAATTTAGCTCCAGGCAGAATTTTTGTTTCCAGATCCGGATTAATGCTGTAAATACCTTCAGGAGATTTATAACCGATTACATTGCATCCTGAATTTGATTTTGTCTGAAGCTCATTGATTGTGCAGCCTTTGAATTCCTGATTCAGTTGCTCAAATCTAATTTCTTCCAGATTGACAGCTGCGTTTCCTGAAACCCGAATGAGATCAATAAATTCCATGAGATCTGGAGTAACAACCAATGACGCCATGTGAGAACCTCCAACAGTGTCAGGCATAATTACATTATTCGCACCGGCAACTTTCAATTTTTTTACAGACGATAAATCAGAAGAGCGTGAAATAATTTTCAGATTGGGATTCAATTCATGCGCTGAGAGAACGACAAAAAGATTATCCGTATCGGCAGGCAAAGCAGTTATTAACGAATCAGCTCTATGAATCCCAGCTTTAACCAGAATTTCATCTTTGGTAGAATCTCCATGAAGCAATGTGATTCCATCCGGAATTTCACTTTGAAGAATATCTCTCTTTTCAATTACAACAACTGATTTGTTATAAAATAATAACTCCTGTGCGGCTTGTTTTCCAACCCGTCCGAATCCACATATGATCGTGTGATTTTCCATGCGCTGAATTGATTTTACTGAAAGAATCTCTCGCCGATATTTTTTCAGTTCACCGCTTGCAAGATACGAAGTAATGACTGAAACAGCATAAGCGATTGTTCCAAAACTTGTGATAATTAAAATCGCTGTAAAAATCCGGCCTGCATCAGACAGTGGCTCCACTTCCATAAAACCAACGGTTGTAATGGTTATGATGGTCATATAAAATGAATTCAGTACAGTCCATCCTTCAATTATCATATAACCAACCGTACCAGCAACGATGATAATCAGCGAAAGAAAAAACGCGTGATATATTCCACGGAAATATTTATATCCGGCAAACATGAATTATAATTCCCAGATGGTTTTACGTTTACGCTGAAACTTAAAAATGTGTTTGTGCTCTAATATCCAGGCCATCATCAAATAAAGAATTACAGGTGAACCCAAGCCAATAAACGAAAAGTAAATAAAGAACAATCTCACTCTTGAAACATCCACATGAAATTTTCTGGCCCACCACGTGCTCACGCCGAATGAACGGAGCTCAAAAAAAAGGGTGATTTTCTGGAAGAGGTTCATGGTTTCAGCAGTTGTTGACCAATAGTACAAATTAAACACTTTTTTTTGGAGCAGAATTCATTTTTCTGCTCTATTAATGCCTGTGAATCAAAAGCAGAATCTGATTCCACTCCCAGTTTTGTCCAAAACGCAATCACCGCGTTTTGTTCAGCTCTGACGGAACACAACCAATCCATAGCAAGGATTTTTAAATGTTCATTACCGTTATATCTGGCTGTGGCAAACATGAATGGGATAACTGTGTTGATAAAAATCAAATCAATAAATTCACCAGACAAACGAACACTTTTTTGCCGAACCTCCTTCTCAAACCGGTATCGCGTTTTCCAAAAATCCGGCACATGAATCTGAAATAGTTTTCTCAAATCAGCGATAGTATAAGTCCCGTCAATAATTTCAGAAATTCTTATGTCAACTTTGAATAGTTCAGCCATCTGAGCTAATCGTATGGCTGGAAATCCAGCGGGATGCATTCTTGAGAATCTGAAATTTTTTAAATCCATGCTGGTCAAATCCAGTTTGACTTTCTGAAAACTAAATTCACGAATCAGTTCATCGACATAGGTATTTGACGAAGATTCAGGCAACAATCCTGAAACACCAAACATAACGGCAGGAATGGTATTTTCATCTGATCTCATTTTTTTCAATGCTTTCACAGAAATTTTTTCGATCAATGTTTCAAAACTCATGGCGTTTACTTTTCCGCCAAATGTTTTTGCAAGTGAAAGATAAAACACGCTTTCAAGATCACCATTTAATCTGCGAATTTCACTGAGAATCAAATCAGATTTTCGTTCCAGCCGATGCAGCAACGCCCGCTCTTTTTGCTGTGTAATGTAAATTGAATCGATATTAACAATAGAAGTGGCGCACGGAATAGTTTTAGCTGATTCAGTTAATTTTTGGAATTTCAGATAATGATCCTGATCTATTTTTTTCTTCAATTCTACTGTTGGCAAAACAATTCCATTCACTTCAACATGCTGATCATGTTCAAAAACAAAATGTGCAACAACATTGTGATAACGGCTGTCATGCTGATGTCCATGAATGTACCAGTCAGATGATTTTACATGAAATTCAATTGAACCTGCCAAATATGTTCCATCCAATAAAACTCTGGTATTCAAGAAATCCGGTCCGGCATTGGAATTTAATTCTCCAAAATCTTTAACTTCTAAATTTTCACCGTTTGTGGTCTGGAAAGAATTTCCAAATAATTTTTTCTGAAATGCAAAATGCAAATACTCCTCTCTCATATTCTCTCTCACTTAAAATTCGGCGATGAAGATATAAATAATATCAGATCACATCATCAGAAGAATAGTTTTTTTGAAAATCCAGGTTATCAGCGATAAAAAAAAGAGGATTTCTGTCTAAGGACTATACCAAACCCTTATTGTCAGCTTCTTCATCCAACAAATCGTCACTCTTCTTTTTCATGAGTGATGGCGGAATTCTCTTAAGAGCATGCAAACCTCCGAAAAGAGTTGAGAAAATAATAATTTTTACCAGAAGTCCGTTGAACATATTTCGGCTATCCAATACAATCAATATCAATTGTACTCCACCATAAATAAAGAGCCCAAGATTGAATGCAAGCTTGGGTTTTTCACCCGAAAGAAAATACAAACCAATAAAAACAGCGCCAAACGCAGCATCAATTGCAACAAATTTTAATTGCAATTTCACAACCGCAAATAAAACGAATGCCAGAGTCAACTCAAGAATTCCAATGGCAAGCAATGCCCACTTTGCGTATTTTAGGTTTCTTCTCTGCTCATTTAATGTTTGTTGTGCTTTAAGATGTTTGGCTCTTTCCAGTGACTGGGCAATCTGTTCGGGAGTTCTTCTTGGATCTGCCATTTCTATTATGCGTTGAGTAAAACTTCCATTTCAGCCTGAACTTTTTTTGCCTCAACCCGGGCAGCTATCGCAAAATTTTCATCAGTTGATGCGTACAATATTTGTCTGGATGAATTGACCAATAAACCACAATCTTTTGTCATCCCGTATTTTGCCACCTCTTGCAAAGAACCTCCCTGTGCGCCAACTCCCGGCACCAGAAAAAATGCATCTTTGGCGC
>Ga0268298_10001077_pt1 | contig 33283 bp, 40 predicted proteins | sample WWTPWeurt_MetaG_FD_194462 | JGI IMG/M metagenome (GOLD analysis project Ga0268298, IMG submission 194462) | Activated sludge microbial communities from WWTP in Nijmegen, Gelderland, Netherland - WWTP Weurt | ecosystem: Engineered > WWTP > Aerobic digester > Activated sludge | place...
CGCCGCGATTGCGTCGTAGACGTCTGTTTCGCTTCGCTCGATCGGCCGCCGCCAGCCGCACTGCTCGCACGAGTAGTGCGCTAGATGCACGTCGAGCGGTGAGCATTCGTGCTGTGGTGTAGTCGTCGTCATTGTGCCCCCTCGTTCGGCGCGGTAAGCGCTAGCACTTCGTCAATCACGCTGTCGATTGCTTGCTGCAAAGACTCACTCGGACCAGCGATAAGCACGCTTGAGCCGCATGACGCGATTGCGACGTACCCACCACGCTCGCGCCGGATGTTCAGCGATTGAATCCCGCATTTTGAGAGCAACTGCTCGACCTCGTGTAGTGTCATTCCGACGATCATTGCGCACACTCCATCGTGAGTTGTCCCTGTGAATCGACGACGACACAGTGTTCCGCGCCGTCTAGGTCCGTGTAGTGCAGTTCGGTGGGTTGCTGCGCGGCCGTGGCGGCGAGCAGTACGAGCTTGAGTGCGAGTGCGATGTACATGTTTCCGTCCTTTGTGCGCCAGGTTCGTGGCCCGGCGAGTTAGTTCAATGCACGTGTCGTGCCGTTCCGGAACTATTGGGGATTCTGGAAACGCAGCGCGTCAAACCACGACAATTCGTTCCGGAACTCTCAAAACGTGCGCCAACGTGGCGCGAATGCGCTTCGGTGGACTGTGTACACAGCGCGAATGAAAGGCAGGGGTGTGACGAGGCGCGGGTTGCAAACGCGGCCAGGTTCCGGTACTTGTGGTGTACGAAACGTGCACAGTTGGGTGTACGGAATGTGCACAGTGTCCTTAGAGGCGTAATGAAGCGGAAGAGAGTGAGTCCGGTTGAACAGGGAACGGCTGCTGTTTTGGCGGCTCAGGGGATGCCTCAAGAGCAGATTGCAGCTGCGCTCGGGCGCAGCCTGGGAGCAACGCGCAAAGCACTCGCATCAGCCCCTGCGCAGCAAATCCGCACGCAACTGCTCCGCTCCACCACCGAACAGGCCCGCGCCGTGCTCGCTGCTGGGGCAGCGCGCGCAGCGGAGCGTGTCGTTGAACTCGTCGAGTCCGACCGTGACGACACTGCACTCCGCGCGTCAGCGTCTGTGCTCGACCGTGTAGGCATCGGTGCCTCTACCACGGTCAAGCACGTCAGGGAGCTACCCGAGGATGAGCTGCGCAGCGAGTACGAGCTGGCAGTGAAGCTGCTGCGCGAGCGTGGCGAGTTGTGAACCCCGGTTTGGGGAGGGGTACCCGTACTTCTATACCCACCCCCCACGTATAAAAACCCACCAAAACCCGCCTAAAACAGCTGATTCAACGCCAGCGTTCAGACCACCAGCCTTCGGTTCGCCCACTGCGAACCTCGGCTGCCACCGCAAAACACTCACTTCGTTGCTGCACCTGACGCGTTGGCTCGGCGCCATGGCGCGTGGCCCCCGAGGGGTTGCCACTGCAACCCGAGTGGGGCGCCGCTGTGGGCGCCGGCTGGCCTAGGTGCGCTGGCCGCGCAATGAGGCGCCGCCGCCACCAAAGGACATGGTGCGAAAGGCGGACGCAAAAGGCATGGCGCGCGAGCTGCTATACACGGACCCTTGATATCATTGAGTAATATTTCACTGAATGGCCATTCAGAATGTGAACTTACCCTAATGATTTCAATGCCATCATTCGTGATACAATACCAAATATTACTGAATGATTTCGCGGACCGTATTTTCTGTAACAATACGAAACTTGCGCTGAGGTTATTGTGTGTTACCATGGGGAAGAACCGGTAAGGAGCGGTTAGCAAATGAAGAAGCATGACGAGCCGATGAAGAAGCTGATGGTTCAGATCCCGCCCGCCGCGTACGAGGCATTGGACTTCATGGCCAAGCAGTGTGGGATTGGGTCTGCCACTGCGCTTGTGACCGGGATTGCGCTGAACGAAGCCGAGTCAGCCATGGACTACGCAAAGCGATTGGCGTCTGGGGAAGAAAACGCCGAAGAGTCGAAGGTCATCAAGGATGCCGCTGTTCGTGCGCGCGTGGCAGCAGAAGACCTAGTTGCCAGGATGGGCTGGGGCAGCAAGTGAACGAGGTCGACCTACTAGCCCGCAACATGATGGTTGAACTCAAATGGTATCAACAAAAATACGAAGGGATAAAGCATGTCCAAACTCGATTGGAGCAAAGCGAGGCGGAACTCGTATGGATACTCGGAAGTCTCGACCTCGGGTTGGGGACAGAAGGCTATGAAGCGCCTCCAGGCCCCGACGGAAGAGTCAGGTGGGCAAGGTCAGCCGAAGCGCCCGACGCACGTGATGGTGTGGACGAACAAGAGGACCCAGGAGAAGTTTAGGGTCGCTGCCCTGTGGAAGTCCGAGTACGGAGCCACGGTCACGCTTCAGCGCGGTTTCACGTCCAAGGCCGGCAACACATACCCAGGGGTGGTGAAGCTCCAGGCTGTTTTGTCGGATGGGACAGTGGTAGACGCGACGGATTGTGTAATGCGCATTGAGCGCACTACTAGGTAAGAAAGAGACAACACAATGGACAATGCAAATTCATCACAAAAACCCCGATACGAACTCGTGCTTGTCGGGAAAGACGACAAGCAGAAACACAGCTTCATGTCCGGGTGGGTGAAGCGGAACGAGCGCGGCGAGTTCACGAGCTTCTCCATCACGAAGCGTGGGTTCACCAGCAAAAAGACCGGAGAGGTACGCAAAGGCGTAAAGTCCATCCTCGTAACATTCGAAGACGGCACCACGGTCAACGTTGAGGGCTGTTTTGTGAACATGTACGACAACGAGGCGCGTCGCTCGGAGTCGCGGAGCGGTGACCTGTTCGGCTGAACCTGTACCCAGGTTCCACGGAACCTGCCCCCAGGTTCCACCCAAGCCTGCACTGGCCACCCTTCGGGGTGGCTTTTGCATTTGGCGTTGACCATCACGGAACAACCCACTATGTTCCGGAACGTGGGGCACAACCCAGACAAGCCCAGGATTGAGTTCGCTGTGTCCATGGAGGAGTACAGACAACTCAAAGCCATGGCCGAGGCCGCCGGAACCACACCCCTACGGGTGGCCCGTGACTTGATGCGAGAGTGTCTGCTCAGTGTGGAGGAGCTTAGGAACCGTGGACGCAAAAAGTCATGACGGCGTTTGCCCAGTGTGCGGGCAACCCTTCGAGCACTCCGCCACCACCGTTGCCGTCTACGGAAACGGAGCCTGGATGCACGCCACCTGTGCATACCGATGGCAGTCTTCTCACCCAGCCGGCGACGGAGCCGGAGCCGCCCAACCCGAGCCAGCCGCCGGAGGACCTAAAGTTCCTTGGCGACTACTCCCTATGGACGCAATGCAGGACGTGTTGGGTGTGCTCCTACTGGGTGCCAACAAGTATGGTCCAGACGACTGGCGCACGCGTGCGGACATCTTCGACGAGTCCTGGGAAGCATCCATGCGTCACCTGCAGCGGATTAGGATGGGTGAGCACATCGACCCAGAATCCGGGCTACACCACGCCGCTCACCTAGCGTGTAGAGCGCTGTTCATGATTTCCAACTACAAGGAGCGTAACAAGTGAAGTTCAGAGCCATCCCAAACTACGTGCTAGCGGTGCCGGTTGACGAAGAGTCGCAAACAGAAGGCGGCATCATCAAACCTGCGCAGTCCATTGCGCGTAAGCCCTGGGCGACGGTGATTTCAATCCACGCTACCGACTCGGACCGCACGGGGATTCGCGTTGGCGACAACGTGATGTTTCACGCTGCCAACGGCGGCGCGTGCGATGCCGAATACAACGGCAAAACGTACGTCATGCTTCACGTCGATAACCTCGTCACGGTTGTCGAGGAAGATGACCCGGTGTTGGTCCGTCCGGGCCAGTCAGTGCAACTTCAGTAAGGAACTCACATGCCTCTTTCAAAGTCCAAGTCCAAGTCCGCGTTCAAGAAGAACATCAAGGCCGAAGTGAAGGCCGGCAAGCCCGTGAAGCAGGCCGTGGCCATTGCCTACGCCGTCAAGCGCAAGGCCGACGCTGCCGACGAGAAGTCCAAGCGCAAGCCGAAGCGCTCGGGGAAGTAGCGTGGAACTCGACCTGCGACTTAGGTACATGAAGCACGAGGACCGTGGGTTCATTTCCAAGGCGTGGGTCGACAACCAACGCGCTAACGCATCCATCCCAAAACAAATGGGCATGCCCGCGTGGCACCGGCACTACATACCGCGCATTTCCAGGTACCTGGACACCGCCATGCGTACAGGCGGCATTGATGGTGAGCCAGGCGTGTACGTGTTGTGCCTTGCGTCAGACGAAGACGCCATCATTGGCTGGGCCGCGTCGCACGGGGACGTGCTTGATTACGTGTACGTGAAGGGGCAGGCTCGTAAAGTAGGCAACGGCACGCGGCTCATTGAGCCCATTCAGCCGCTGCTGCGTAGGTGCAGCCACATGGTGCCCGACGCCCGCGAGTACCTAACCACAAAGCTTGCGCTTGAGTTTGACCCATACGCATTTGGAGAAGTGACGTCGCCATGAAGCACAAAAACGTAACTGAGTCGTTGGCAACCAGGGACTCGTGGGAACTGCGCGAACTGCGCACGCGCGACGTGTTCTACCTTGCAGGCGAGCACAAAGACCGCTTCGTGGTCGGCGAACGCAACGTGGTGCGCATCGTGTTCGACGTGAAGACGTCCATCATTCGAATCAACGACGAGCTATTCCTGCCCATGTCATTCGTGAAGTCGTTTACCGTGTGCGAAGACGCAAAAGACGAGGACACAAAGGCCGTCGAGGCTCAGGTCAAGTCGCCGAAGCGTAAGGCTGCCACGAAGGAGTAGTTGACCGACGTCGCCGCGCCGGCAGAGCAGGCACCTGGCACGCCGCTCACTGAGTCCACGGACCCGGCCGTGTTGCGCGCGCGCGCCGTTGTGGCGGAAGTTGGGCGCCGCAAGTCGCGCCCGTACCTCGCGGACTTGTTCAAGCAGCAACTCGACATCATCAACGACCCGTCGCCCGTCATTGCGGCACACCCAGGCCGTCGCTCGGGCAAAACGCACACGGTCATGGCGTGGTTGTTCAAGGGGATGCAGGACCACCCCAACACAACGTCTGCGTACCTAGCGCTCACGCGCGGCTCAGCCAAGCGCATCATGTGGCGTGAAATGAAGGCCGCGTCCCACAAGTACAAGCTTGGGTTCGCGTTCGGTGAGGTTGAGCTTGCGGTGTCTGACCCGCTCAACGGGTCTACAATTCTGCTTGGCGGCGCCGACGACGCGGAAGCGATTGAGCGCCTGCGTGGTGGCAAGTACCTGCGTGCTGCCATCGACGAATGCGGCTCGTTTGCGCCCGACATCCTCAAGGCGCTGGTTATCGATATCCTACGTCCTGCCCTTGGCGACTTGCGCGGGCAACTGCTGCTCACCGGCACCCCGTCGCGTGTGTGCGTCGGGTTTTTCTTCAACGTGTGCACCGACGCCACGCTGAAGTGGTCAGTGCATCACTGGACCGTGCTCGATAACCCGTACTTCAAGGAGCCGGCCGAGTACCTTGCAGAAGAACGCAGGCTCAACCACTGGACCGAATCGCACCCGGTGTACATGCGCGAGTGGCTCGGCAAGTGGGTGCAGGCGTCCGAAACGCTCGTGTACCAGTACAACCAAGTGCGCAACGGTGTGGACGCCGGACCCGAAGACTCGCCCGAAATCAGGTACGTGCTCGGAGTGGACTTTGGCTACCGCGACTCGACCGCGTGGTCGGTGTGGGCTTACTACGCCAACAAACCAGAAACGTGGTGTCTGGAGTCGTTCAAGCACGAAAAGCTCACACCGAGTGACGTGGCCGAGAAAACCACCAAACTCATCGAACGGTACGGCGGATTCGACGCCATCGTCGGCGACGCGGGTGGCCTTGGCAAAGGCTACATCGAAGAAGCACGCAAGCGGTTCGCCATCCCGTTCAAGCCAGCAGAAAAGCGCAACAAGCGCGGCTACATCGAACTCATGAATGGGGACTTTCAGTCCGGGACCATTCGCGTCGTGGCTCGCATGAACGAGGATTGGCTCACGGAAATGGCGACGTTGCCGTGGAAAGACGCCAATCGCAACGAGGAAGCGGAAGGGTTCGACAACCACTTGTGCTTCCCGGCCGGGACGCTCATCTCGACCTGCGATGGACAGGTGCCGATAAGCGAACTGAAGCAGGGCGATGCTGTGCTTACGCGGAAAGGCCCCCGGCCAGTTGCCGCTGCATGGTGCACGGGACGAAGCGAGTTGTGGGCCCTAGAAACCGAGGACGGCCAGTGCATCGAGGCGACCGGCGACCATCCGTTTTGGGTGGCTGGGAAGGGTTTTACGCGCCTTGACGCGGTACTGTACGGTGATAGCCTCGTGCGGCTATGTTCATCATCTACAAAGGCCGCCGGTTCAACAGATACCCAAACTCCAAGCGGCGAAGCGATCGAGTCTACTTCAAGTGCGGCTCAGAATACCTGCACCGAGTCATCTGGGCCGAGGTTCATGGGCCAGTCCCACCCGGACACCACGTGCACCACATCGACGAAAACCCACTCAACAACACAATCGAGAATCTGGAATGCGTTCCAGGGCCGCAGCACATCTCGGAGCACATGCGGCGCCCTGACCGAATCGCAAAATCAAAAGAATCACTCGACGCCGCTAGGGGCGCCGCCGCAGCGTGGCATGGGAGCGATGTTGGAATCGCATGGCACAAGTCACACGGCGCAAGGACCTGGCGGAGCAGAATACATATTGAACACACGTGCGTGGTCTGTGGCGGCACATACAAAACCAGAGGGACCGAATCGAGCGTGTGCTCCGGTAAGTGCTTCGCCAAGCAGCGGCGTGACAGCGGCATCGACGACATCGATTGGGAGTGCGGATGCGGCGCTGTTTTTCGGAGAAACAAGTACAGCAAGCCCGCCTACTGCGCTCATTCGTGTCCGCAGCGTTCGAAGGACAGGCAAACTGGAACGTGTGTTCGCGCTAAGCGTTGTGGGTGAGCACGAGTATTTCGCGGATGGGCTCCTGGTGTCGAACTGCGATTCCAGCCTTTATGCATGGCGTGAGTGCAGGTCGTGGGCGCACGTTCCAGACGAAAAACGCCCAGAGAAAGGAAGTGCCAGATGGTGGAAGGAACAGGAAGACGAGATGTGGCCAAGCCACGCGCCGGAGCCCGAACACGACCTAAGCTGGGTGACGTTCGAGGACGACTAGTGGACCTGGAACACTGCGTGTCGTTTATGCGTGCCCACGGGGTGCTGAAGTTGTCGGTGGGCGACGTGTCACTAGAACTTACGCCAGTGGCACTACGTGACGTGGCTAGTCATGACGTGCTAAATAGCGACCTAACCGAACCGGGTGGACCAGACGCAGCAGAAGAGTCCACCGAGGAACGCATGGTGCGGGAACAGCGCGAGCATTTGGAGCGGGAAAACCTGCTCTTTTATTCTGCGCCCTAACCTACGGAGCCATGCGCATGCAGCAATATTCAAACGCCCTAGCCCAAACGCCCTGGTGGCTGACCGATGCAATGCAGTCAAAGGAGCAGTCTGGCGCTGCGGTTATTGCGGCCATGCAATCGATCCGGTCGCGCGACACGTCGCGCCTAGACCGGCTCACCATCCACGCCAGGCTGTATGCAGGTCGCAATATATTGTCGCTCACTGGCGGTTCGTCGATTTTGGGTGCGTACCCAAACCCGATGGGCATGTCGCTGTGGGAAGACGACCGCATTCGGTACAACATCATCCAGTCCATCATCGACACGTTGACGGCGCGCGTGGGCAAAGTCCGCCCCATGCCGACGTACATCACGGATTCTGGCGACTGGTACGGCAAGCGCGCGGCGCAGGACCTGGAGACGTGGACCGAGGGCACGTTTTATCAGACGAAGTTCTACGACCTGATTCCCATCGTGTTCCGTGACGCGGCATGGGCTGGCACCGGCATCGCGCATGTGTTCCGCGAGCACGGGCGCATCAAAATCGAGCGCGTTATCCCTGGTGAGTTGTGGGTGGACCCCACCGACGCTGCGTTTGGGGACCCACGGTCACTTTACCGTGTAAAGCGCATGGACCAGTGGCAGCTAAAGTCCATGTTCCCGCAGTACCGTGAGCAAATCGACGCAGCGGGCGCGGTCACTGAGTACCCAAGCGATGCTCGCACGCCGAACTCCCAGCAGGTTGAAGTGATTGAAGCGTGGCACCTGCCGTCCGCGCCGAAGGCGAAGGATGGCCGTCACGTCATCGCGATTGATGGCCAAACGCTGCTGTATGAAGACTGGAACCGCCCCACGTTCCCGTTCGCGTTCCTTCAGTGGTCCCCGCCCGTGGCCGGATTCTGGGGCCAGGGCGCGTCAGAACGCCTGAAGTTCATTCAGGTAGAAATCAACGTCATCCTTCAGCGTATCCAAGAGTCGTTTCGGCTGCTCGCCAAGCCCACGGTCTACGTTGAAGAAGGCTCGAAGGTGGTCAAAGCCCACCTCAACAACATGGTTGGGTCCATCCTGACGTACCGAGGGACACAGCCGTTTGTGGTGACGCCGCAGACCGTGCACCCAGAAGTATTCTCGCAACTCGACCGCCTGATTGCACGCGCCTACATCCAGGAAGGCGTCACCGAGTTGTCGGCTGGTGGGCGTGTTGAGCCGGGACTTGAGTCCGGGAAGGCCATTCGCACGAAAGACGATATTGAGACCGACAGATTCAGCATCTTGTCGCGTCAAACAGAGTCGTTCGTCATGGACGTTGCGGAACTCTGCCACACGGAGGCACGCGAGGCGCTGGAGGCCCGCGAGCCGCTCGAAGGCACGGTGCTTAGCCATCGTCGCCGTGGCGCTCGCAAGGTTTCGTTCGAAGACATCAAGCTCACGTCCGACCAGTACGTCATGCACGTGTTCCCGACGTCCGCGCTTGCGCGCACGCCCCAGGCACGCCTCGAAGACGTGCAGGACATGATGGCGGCAGGGCTCATTGACCCGCTGGTTGGCCGACGCCTGCTCGACTTCCCCGACACGCAGTACGAGGACGACGTGGACTTCGCGCCGCTCGATTACATCGACTGGCGTGTGTCTGAAATGCTAGAGCATGGCAACTACGAAGCCCCGAACGCGCTTCAGTCGCTCGACCTTACGGTGAAGCGTGTCCAACGCATCTGGCAGCGCGAGGCCGTAAACGGCTGCCCAGAAGACCGACTTGATTTGCTCAAGCGGTACATCGACGACGCAGCGGAGATGCTGCTGGCTGCACAGGCCCCGCCCACGCAGGCGCTCCCCGCCGGCGCGCCTCCTGGCCAGTTGCCGCCCCAGCCACAAGCCCCGCAGCTACCAGTTCAGGTCGCTGCTTAGGAACAAAGGAACATACAGGCATGGATGACGTTACTACTACCCCGGACACAGTTGCCACGACGACGCCCACCGACGCAGTAACCCCCGCACCCGATGCGGCAGGGCCGCCGCCAGCACTTGCCGATGGCAAGGTGCGCACGCTTGAAGAAGCGCAGGCGATGATTGCGGAAGCGCTTGGGGAGCCCGTGGACGAGGCAGCCCAGGCAGACGCCGAGGCCGCCGCCGCTGCCGCCGCCGAGGCACCGCCCGAGGTCAAGCCGGAGGTATCAGCCAAGTCGAAGGCGATTGCTGAACGCGCGAAGAAGGACGCGGAGTTTCACCGCAAAAAGCTTGAGGTAGAGGCCAAGGCCAAGCGCATTGCGGACCTTGAAGCGCTCACTGCCAAAGTCAAAGCCGGCGAAGCCGACCCGGACGACCTGCTTACGCAGCTTGGCGTTGACTACCGCACCATCACGGAGTCGAAGCTCAAGAACGGTAAGGCCAAGCCTACCGAGACCGAAGAAATGCGCGCGCGCATCGATTCGCTTGAGGCAAAGCTCCAGGAGCGTGAGCGTGCCGTTGAACTCCGCGAGCTTGAAGCGACGCGCCAGGCCGCAACGCAGTCCGCGTTGTCGAATATCCGCGAGGAACTCGAAAAGCACGGCGACAAGTACGACGCTGTAAGTGCCTACGGCGAGTACGAGTCTGTGCTGAAGGAAATGCAGGACCACCTACTCAAGACAGCCACAGAGTTTGATGCGTATGGGCGCCCACTTGATGGTGAGGTGTTGACACCAGCCCAAGCTGCTGACATTGTGGAGCAGCGATTGGCGGAGCGGCTCACCAAAGGCCTTTCTACCAAGTACGCTCGCAGGTACCAGCAGCAATCGCCCACACCCGGAACCGCCGTGGGGAGTAGCGCGTCACCCGCTCCAGTTGGAGCGCGGACGCTAACCAACGGTCACGGCTCAACTGGCGCCGCTCCCCGCACGAACTCGGACGGGGTGCCTGTGTTCGATACCATCGAGCAGGCAGAGCGACACCTGAGGAGCCTCATGGGTTCCTGAGTCGGCGCAGCCACCAGCGAACCCGGTAACTCAAAAGGGTTCGCAACATGGCAAATCAGACTAACGCAACATTCGCAGCAATGCTCAAAACGCTGTGGTTCACCGGAGAAATCCAGAACCTCGCGTTGAAGAACAACCCGTTCCTCGGCATGGTGCCGAAGAAGACCGACTTCTACGGTGACGGCCTGAAGATTCCGCTCAGCTATGCGGACTTGCAGGGCCGCGCGTCTACCTTCGCAAATGCGCAGGCGCAAGCAACGCCGTCGAAGTACGCAGCGTTCACCATCACGCGCGCCGAAACCGACTACGCGATCGGCCGCGTGGATGGCGAAACGCTCGAGACGTCGCAGTCCAACAAGGGCGCGTTCATGGCGGCGCTTGAGGCCGAAATCAAGCGCGGTCGCAACTCCATCACCCGCTCGTTGGCGGTGAAGTTGTTCCGCTCATCCACTGGCGTACTTGCGCAGAACACGTCTGGCACCGCGTCGCCCGTCACCGTTTCCATGGCTGACTCGTACAACATGGAAGTTGGCATGACGATTGGCGCTGTATCCGACAACACTGGCTCGGGCACTGTCCGAAGCGGTACAGGATTCATCACAGCCATCAATCGCCAGGCGTCTGCAACCACGGCGACGGTCACCTACACCGGAACAATCACGAGCCTTGCGGCCACGGATTACTTCTTCGTGTCGGGCGACTACAACCGAGCAATCTCGGGCCTCGCGGCTTGGGTCCCGGACTCGGCGCCGTCGGCAACAGCGTTCTTCGGCGTGGACCGCACGTCGGACGTCACCCGCCTTGGCGGCATGCGCTTCAACTCGTCTGCCCCGATTGAGGAAGCGTTCCAGGACGCGCTTGCGGAGTTGTACCTCGCAGGCTCGTCTCCCACGCACGCCTTCATGAACCCGTTGGACTTCAAGAATCTCATCAACGCTCTCGGCGCGAAGGTGGTTCGCACGAAGGTCATGGGTACGGCTGGCACGGGCTACTCGGCCGTTGAGGTCGATTCGCCTGCGGGAACCATCAAGGTGCTCGCGGACCCGAACTGCCCGAAGCTCCACGTCTACATCCTTCAGATGGACACGTGGTGCCTCTACTCGTGCAAGGAAGCGCCGCACATCCTTGAGTACGGCGGTGGCGAAATCCTCCGCATGGGCGACCAGGACGCAGTGGAGTTCCGCATGGGCTACCGCGCGCAGCTCGGCTGTTCGGCTCCTGGCTACAACGGCGTGCTCATCCTCGGCAGCTAGTCACTGTAGGTCTTGAACTTGGGCGGGCTGGGTTGGGCATGGTGCCTGACCCAGCCGGCAGCCTAGGCACCAAGGCCACTGGAACCACTGAACATGTCAAATCGTAACTATCAAAAAGCTCCGCAGATGCTCAATCCGACGGTGCGCATGATTGGCGGCTCGTTCGCTCCGAACGGCTCGTCGGCAATCGACGCAACGACCCGGCTCGGGCTCGGTTGGTCGGTGGGGTACACGTCCACCGGCCTTTACACCATCACATTCACGGACAAGTTCCCTAACCTACTTTGTGCGCTTGCGTCGCTCCAGTTGACCACTGGCGATGACAAGTTCCTCCAGGTTGGGGTGTACTCGGCCGCGAACAAAACGCTCCAAATCCGCTGCTACGACGCATCGGGTGCAGCCCTTGCCGACGCAGGCGCGGGACGCATCCACTTCATGTGCTGGTTCAGCGACACGACCGTCACCCCGGTCTACGGCGCGTAACCATGGACCCGATGGGCAAGGCACTTGTTTTGTCAATCGGCGGCGGGACCCCCAAGGCGAAAGCTGAGGGGGCCGCTGAATCCATGGAGGGCGAGGCCAGTGACCACGAGGTCATGGCCAGTGAACTCTTGGACGCCATCAAAGCAGGCGACGCTTCGGGCGTTGCCGACATCCTCAAGTCATTCGTCAAAACGTGCTCGTATGAGCACGAGGAAGAAATGTAATGTCTGTCTATAGCGACCCGTACTCGTACATCCGAGGGCGTGCACGAAACAACATCCTGATGATTGGTACGTCGACCGTCACCACGGCCGGCGCAATCTCAGCGAACTCCAACCCCGACCTCATTATGGCGTCGTCTGGGTCTGGCGTTTACACACTCACCGTGGATTCGCGTGCGCCGGCTCCCACGCAGGTGTTTTTCACGGCGGAGCGGTCTGGTGCCACTGTGGCCATCCCGTTTGTCATCAGTGGCATTTCTGGACAGGTCGTCACGTTTCGCGCGGCGCCCAACGGCACCGTGGGCGTACTCACGTCGGGCGACAAGGTTCACGTCATGGTGAACTGCAATGAATCTGTTGTAGCATCGGCCTAGGAGTAGCCCATGGCTGCGTTTACGCTGACCGAGTTGCGCACGCTGGTTACCCAGCGTGCGGACTTGTCTCTTACAGACCAGTTCATCACGACGGCGGAACTTATCGGGTACATCAATAGGTCCATCTCGAGGCTGTATGACCTGGCCACCGAGAATGACGCGCAGCTGTTCATTGCTCCTGAACAGGTTCAGTTCAGCGCGCCCACCACGGCGCCGAACATCTACGCGCTCACGTCCGCGTACAAAGTCGTTGGCGTGGAACTGTGGACCGACGCCGTGGGTTCGCAACGCATTGCCATCCTACCGGCGATGCCGCTCGAAATCCCGGCGCTGATGTCCACCAACGCAAACGCCAACACCACGTTCGGTGCCAAGTACCGCGTGTACGGCGGGCTTGGGCTGTCCAGCACGGGTGGCCTGCGCGCTGAGCTATACCCGCCGCCTAGCCCAACCACGTATGTGAACTTCAAGTACTTGCCACCGGCCCCCATCCTCGTTGACGACTCGACGCCTATGCGGTTCCCCAACGGCTGGGAAGAGTTCATTGTCCTGGACGCGGCAATCAAGTGCATTGCCAAGGAAGAAGGCGACACGCGCGAGCTTCAGCGCCAGCGCGACGAGCTTGCAGAAGAAATCCGCAACGCATCGGCGTCGCTTGACCGTGGCTCGCCTGACGTCGTGCAGGACGTCGCTGGTACGTCGTACGGCGGTTGGTGGAACGGCTGGGGGCCTTACGGCGGAGGGTACTAATGCCCATCAAGCAGAAGTCGTTGCTGCGGTTGTTTGGCGACGAGACCCAGAACCGGTTGCAGGATGCGACGTCGAACGCGCTGCCAACCATTGGCTCCATCAACAACGGTTCGCTGATTGAGTACACCGCGTCTGGTGGAGACATCGCGCATAAACTCGGCCGCAAGTGGTCGGGGTGTTTTGCCGTGGTGGGTGCACCTATCACGTCTGCGTCGTCGAGCGACGATTCCAAGTTTGTGAACATCACGGCCACAACGGCCGGCAAGGCGTGGGTGTTCTAGTCATGGCGCTCAAAGAGCAGGTCATACCCATCCCGCTGGGTGGGTCACGCGACGAAGGCGGCGGCATCAACGAGGGCGTTGACGACAAGCTGCTTAGCCCGCCGTACCTGCTGGAGCTTCACAACGGCAACCTGGGCAAGGACGGGTCCGTGCGCCGGCGTAGGCCTGCAGACCCAATGTCCGCATCAGGACTGTCAGAACGCGCGCTACAAAACCTCAATTCCGTGATGGTTCACGAAGGGCGCACGCTCGTTGTCAACACGGCGTTGGGTCCGTACACGTTCAGCGAAGACTCTGGGTGGGCATCGTCTGGGGAGTTTGGGCAACAGCCATGCGAAGTGCAGACGAAGCAGGTTGCATCGTGTAGCAACTACTACGCCGATTCAGCAGTCAGCGGAGACAACATCGCGTTTGTGTTTCTGGAAGATGACGGGCTGTACTTTGCCGCGTACAACCAAGACACGAACGCGGTTGTGTGCCCAAAGACGCGCATTGTGTCTGGCACGCTGTACAACCCGAAGATTTTTGCGTTGCCGACATCTGGCAAGTTCAACGTGTTCTACATGTCAGCCGAGTCCAACGCGACGCTGACGTTGTTGCAAATCAACGCAACCGCGTTTCCGGGTACCGGGTCTCCCCTTGGCACCACGTACACAAACGTTGACCAGTACGATTGGTCGGACGGCCCATCGAACACCTGGTACCTAGCGACTGCCAACAACGGAGGCCCGAACACGGTCACCGTGCGACAGGTGAACGACACGACGCTTGCCACGGCTGGGTCTCAAACCGTCGCGACCATTGGTGGCTCCAACGGAATCGGGTGTTGGTACAACGGGCTTGCGGGTCAGTTGTACGTTGCCGCGTTTGACTCATCCGTAGACGCGACGCATGTGCAGACGGCAAGGTTTCCGCTCGCGCTTGGGTCGCAGACCATTGGTCCTGACTTTACGCTGGCGCCGTCGCTCTATTCCGGCGTTTCGTACGACTGCATGGTTCCGACGTTCGCGTATTCTGGCGACAACACGTCGGACATGCTGATGACGATTTCGGTTATCAGTCGCCGGTCTGCGTTGAACACGCTGGTGTCGCCTGAGTTTGGGACGTACGTGCACGAAGGCCCGTTTGGCCAGCACGGGTCGGTCCAGGGGTTTATCGTCAACTCGTCTCTATCAACGCTCTCCACGGTGACCACGTTGTGGAACTACTACGCGGCCACCAAGGCGTGGAACCCCATGGCGTCGTCTGCGCAGCGTCCCATGGTTGGCCTGCTCAGACTCAACACTGCCGGTTACGAGTTTTACCTCACAGGCGCGCCCACTGCGTACGGATGGGAAAATTACGTCGAGTCACTCCAGCCGTCGATCTTGATTTGTTCGATTGGGCAACTGCCCACGGCAGACTACGATGGGCACCTATACAACTTCAGCGTGGCCGGCGTTTGTCACAACGACGTGGCTGTTCGGCCGGATGTCACGCCTGTGTACACGCAGTCTGGGTTCATGGGTCCGTACACCGCGACGAGCACCCACTACTTCAGCAGGGTATCGCATGTGTCGCAGGGCACTGGCGACGTGGCCGTGTTCTCGCGCCCTGTGTACGCCAAGTACGACCCCAAGGCCGCATGCGAACCGCAAATCCCAATCTACTCTAGCGGCACGCTGTACGACAAAACGCTTTACGGCATACAGGGCATCTACGGCTACATTCACACAACGTCGTTTGACTACAAGTGCACCCCTCGTCGGTCAGCAGAAGCGTCCGGGCTTACGCTAAACGCCGCTGGGTACCTTGGTGCATTCGACGGCACCGGCACGTACGAGCTTGCGCCATACGCATTCGCCGAAATCAACGACGACGCTGGCATTTCAATTGAGCCTGTCAACGGCGTCACGAGCGTCACGGGCGGAGCATCGCCAGTGTTCCGGCTTACGTCGCCAACGCCGACGCTTGAGTCAGACGAACGTGGCTGCGTAAACCAAATACAGTTCGTGTATTCATGGGAAGACGCGGCAGGGAACCTACACAGGTCGTCTCCGTCCGCGCCGTACTACACCATCGGCGTTGACTACGATACGTCCGCAACTGCTGGGGCTTCCTTCAAGCCGCGCGACTACACCGTGAACGCGTACATCACGGACTTGCCGCCTACGGCCATTCAAGCTGTGAAGGACAACCGCTTCATCGAAGTCTACATTTCTGGAAACTTCTTTTCTGGAATCCAGGTCCAGGATGGCAACTACATCACCACGTCGCCGCAGACCATCGGGCCAGACGAGGTGGACGCGTCGATGCACCTGGCCTACCGTGTGAAGTACGACCCCGGCTCGCAGCGAGACACGGAGCGTCCGTGGCTGCTGAAGCTGGCGCTCTCGTTTACAGAGTCCACGGATGGCGTGTCTCCGTACTCAGACAACGAGTTGCTCTACACAGACGGTGGTGGGTTCGAGTCCCACGCCCCGCCCGCGATGATTGACATCATGGCGACCAACGACCGCGTGTGGGGCATCACCAACAACGAGGTATGGCCGTCTAAGCTACTAGAACCTGGGGTAGCACCTGAGTTCAACGGCAACCTAGTCATCCCCATGCTTACCGGCGCCGGAGACTGCGTAGCCATTGCAGCGCTCGACGAGAAGGTCATCGTCTTCAAGGAGTCCAGCATCTTCGTCATCACTGGCGACGGACCGAACAACACGGGCGGCGGCAACGCGTTCGGTGTGCCGCAGGCAATCAGCACCGACATTGGCTGCACCAGCCGCGCTTCGGTGGTGCGTGGTCCGTTTGGGCTCGCGTTCCAGTCGGCGCGTGGCATCTACCTACTCGACCGTGGCCTAAACCTCACGTGGCTTGGTAAGCCAGTGGAAGAGTCGCTTCGTGGGCAGACGATTGTATGCGGCGTCGTGGTGCCGGAAGAAGCCCATGTACGCTGGATTGTCGGCACGGGCGACGATACGTTCATGGCCGTTTGGAACTACGATATGAACCAATGGGGCCTGTTCGACGGGTCCAAGGAGTTGCACGGTGTGCCGTGGAACGGGGCGTGGGTTGGGCTGCTGGACGCGCTGGAGCTCCCGGACACAACCACGGCCTACTTCGCGCAGGAGTTTGAGCCGGTCACGGACAGTTCGGGCAACTACGTGCAGTACCCGTTGCCGTTGTCGTTCACTACGTCCTGGATAAAGGCAGGCGGCATCCAGGGGTTCGTGCGGTGCCGCAGGGCGTTGCTGCTGGGCAAAGTCGGCACCATTCCCGGGTTCTTCAATGCGCATAACGGGCTTCAAATCGAGGCCCAGTACAACTACGACCCAACTACGTTGACTACGTACACGTGGGACCCCGACGAGACCCACCTGACGTGGCCCAACTTTGAGTGCCACTTGCAGTACCAGAAGTTTGAGGTCATTCGGTTTGTGGTTTCAGAAGTGCCGATTGATGGGCAGCTTACCTGCCCAGGCGGCGCGTTTAGTGGTATGACCCTTCGCGTGGCGGTAAAGGGCGTGCCGTTCAAGTACCTCCGCCAGGGAGACGTGCGTTAGCTATGTCAACTCTTGGTGTTTGGGACCGAACTGGAGACCAGCAAGTCCGTGACTCCCTGGTCGGCAACGGCCGGTCGGTGGCGTCAACGCAGCTTGCCCAGGGGCAGCGTGCTATCCAGAACGCAGCCTATTCGCAGGCAGCGTCGCAGCGTGGTGGCAACCCTGCGCTGGCGGTTAGAAACGCGCAGCACGCAGCAGCCATCGCTGGCGCTGAAAACAACTACAACCAGGCGAAGCTCCGCGCGCAGGAGCAGCTTCAGTACCAGCAAATCGCCCAGGCCGAAGACGAGAAGCGCAGCAAGTTCATCGGCGGCATCCTTGGTGGCACTGGTGCGCTGATTGGTTCGCTGGGAGGCCCTGCGGGCACGGTTGCAGGTGGCGCACTTGGCGCAGCGGCTGGCAACCTCATTGGTGGCAACTCCGAAGGTGCCCTTCAGGCAGGTATCGGCTCGGCTGTGCAGCAAGGTGCTGGGGCCGCGTTGCAGGGCGCCGTGGGAGGCGCTTCGCCTAAGTCGTCATGGGTAGCTGGTCAGGATAACGGGCTTAACTTGGCCCAGAAGGCGTCTGGCCTGACACAGGCCGACATTGGCAAATCAATTGCACCAACCACGGCCACGCCCGCACTACATAGTGGGCTGAACATGAGCAACTCACCTCTGTTCCCGCTTCGTGAAAATAGTTCGTCCACGAATCCAGATTTAGTGCGCGTTCCTGGGTCTTACTTGGGTGGCGAACTCCCAGCCGGTGGCGCACCGGCCGCGCAGGCGCAGCCGCCTTCGCAGGTTGCAGACCAGGCCGCAGCCGCCGTGTCATCCGGCCTAGGCCCGACGTCGAGCATTCAGTCCCTGCCGTCTGGACCGGCTCCAGTGTACGACGCGGGTGCACAGCCGTCGGCTGGTTCGTTTCAGGTGCGTAACCCGTTGAGCATTGCTCAGACAATGCCTGTTGCCCCAACACAGGCTACGGTCCCGGCGTCAGTGACCGCGCAGAACGCGCCGAATGGATATTTGCCTACTCCCAATCCATTGTCGCTCACGGTTCCTATCAACACGAGTGGGTACGGCAGCTTGAGTGGAAACCAGTCGTTCCCCGGGTATATGGGCAACATGTCCTACGACCAGTGGGCCGCAGAACGTGGTCACGCTGGACGGATGCGCCTTGGCCGGAGGTTGTACTAATGCCCCCGCCCGGCACTCGCCTTATCGGCATGAATCCCAACGGCACGTCCCGGTGGGCTGGCGTCGATGGCGTTGAGGTAGACGTTGACCACAACCACCCGCTCATGGGCGACTATGCGCAGGAGCTTGCGCGCGTCCAGGCGGCGCCGGCTCCGGCAGGCGTTGCGCCGCAGGCACGCTACGCCGACAACACCACGCCACAGCAGCTGGTAAACCAGTGGACTCGTCCACAGGCAACAAACGCACTGGATGTTGGCGCGTGGAATGACGCCCCGCAGTCGCCAGACCCGGAGCTAGACAGGCGCGTTGCCCAAGCTCGCGCGCAGGACATTGGTCCTACACTATCAGCGCCTGGGACATCACCGGCCGCGTTGCCAGCAGCCGGCAACACGGCCAACGCCCACGTTGCCAATGCGCGTCCTAGCCCGCAGCCGGTGAACTGGAACAGTGGCGCCCAGGGGCAGCCCCAGGGTGGCGTCGGGTCTGCCGGGGTTTTTGTGGACGGCCGTGGTGGGTCGCCGCGTCGCACGTCGATGCAGGTCGCGGGCGTATCGCGCACCGAGCAGTCGGGTGACACGCCAATCCCAGGACAGCTTGACCGAATCCAGGACAACGCCGAGCTTGCCGCCGCAGCGGAGTTGCGCAAGGGGAAGATTGAGCAAGAAGCGCAGGCTCAGGCAGAACGCACCCTTCAGGGTCGCAACGAGCGCCTGAACCGGATGTACAACGACTCTGTTGCTGCAGACGCTGCCCGAACGCAGCGCGTTGACAACACTCGCCGCAGCTTTGAAGACATCGCGGCGCGCGCACGCAGCATGACCGTGGACCCGGACCGCCGGTCTGGTGGTGACCGCGTGCTCGGCGCGATTGCCTCCTTCCTTGGTGGCATCGGGTCTGCGCTCACCGGCGGACCCAACCAGGCACTACAGGTTGTAGAGCACGCAATCGACCGCGACGTCGAGGCCCAGCGCGCAAACGTGCAGCACGCGCAACACGGCGTGTCGTCGGCTCAGACTGCGTACCAGCTTGCACGCGAGCAGGGTGCGTCGGAGCAGGACGCAGAACGCATCCACATGGCGTACGAGTACCAACGCGCCGCGAACGAGGCACAGCGTCTTGCTGCCATGACTGGTTCCGATGTGGCACGCTCTAACGCAACCATTGCAGCGACGCGGTGGCTGAACACGGCAGACGAGTTGCTTGCGAACGTGAACCACCTTCAGTCTGGTCACACGTCAGAGACGGTACAGACCAGGCCTGTAACCACTGGCGGTGGCGGTCCGACGCGTCAGTACTTTTACCGCAACCGGCTCACCGGCGAGACGCGTATGGCTACGGCGGCTGAGGTGCGCGGCGTCCGAGAAGATCTTGGTATTTCTGGCGAGCGCTCAGAAGAGCGCCTTGCTGAGCAGGGCTACTTCGTAGGTCCCCCGCCTGGCGCATCCCAGGCGCTTGATTCTGGCGACGCAAATCGCGCCGTTGCGTTTGGGGAGCGCATGGCTGGGTTTGATGCAGCGCTTTCGGCGCTTAGGGAACTGGAGTCGTTGCAGAGGTCAGGCGCGTGGGGCACCGGACCGATTGGCGGCGTAGTCCCGGGGCGAGGAGTGACTGCCGCAGCAGAGCGCGCTCGTCATTTGCAGCAAGAAGTCTACAACCAAATCAACGTGGCCTTGAATGGGCGCCGAGCCACTGACCAGGACGTGGCACGCATCCAGAACGCATACGGCGAGTTCACTGGGAGAGGCAACATCATCGGCGGCGCGGACGACTCTGACATTACAATCCAAAACATTCGCGATGCGTATGGGCGGTTGACTCAGGCACGTGACACGTTGATTGCGTCACAAAACCCGTCAGTGGTTCAGCACGTACAAGGCAGACTCCCGGATGAGTCCGTGTCCGACTCCACGTTTACGCGGGGCGAGTGATGAAAGACTCGTTCGTTTCGATTGTAGACCGAGAAGGCGCGTCACGGCGCGTGTCTCCGGAAGAAGCGACCGCCGCATACCGAAGCGGGTCAGCTGGCGTTCCTGGAGCACGCGTTGCGGTGCGTCATCCAAACGGTGAGGTAGGCACGATCGACGGAAGCGAGCTTCAGTCGTTCTTGGCAAACCCACGCGCAAGGCTCGCAAGCCAGGAAGAACTCGCAGCAGAACGGCACCGGATGGAGACCGGAGGCGGCAGTGCGCTTGAAGCGGCCGGCGTCGGACTTGCACACGGCCTGCTCCCGTTCGGGATAGGCCAAAACCTAATCACTGCCTTTAGTGGCGGGCAGGTAGACAGCGAAGAGCAGCGACGCATCCTTGAGGAAAGCCCGGCTGCTGGTACAGCTGCTGAGATTGGCGGCGCTATATTGCCAGCCATACTCACTGGTGGCGAGTCGGCGGTTGCGCGCGGCGCCGCAGAAGGTGCAGCACTAGCCCGTGGGACGGTTGGTGCAGCCGAGGCGGCTAACGTGGCGCGCTCAGCAGTTGGCGCGGCAGATGCAGCCAATGTCGCCAGGAGCGCTGAGGCTGTCCTTCCAGAGGCGGGGGCGATTGTGAGTGGCGCTGGCGAGGCGCGTGCAGCCACGCTGCCCACCATTGCAATCGAGAACCCAGGCGCTGTCGGGCGTACCGACGTTGCGCTGGCTGACACGATGGCTGCGGCGCCAGAAGGCCCGATTGGGTCTTCCGCGCTTAGGACATCAGAAAACACGCTTGAGCTTGCCAATCCGCAATACGCACGGACCATCCCGCAGGAAGCGATGCCGTCTGCCGAGGCTGCTGTGATCGACGCGTCGCAAGAAGGCCGCACGGCCATGGACGCCTTTGACTCGGCGCAGGTGGCGCGTGGCAGGCCCGTGCAGGAAATCGCAATGCCGAGCGCGCCAGAAGAAATGGTTGCGTCCGCGCGGCAGTTCTCTGCCAACGAGGCCCGTCGTCACTCCAATGTTGCCGGCTCGTGGACTTCGCCAGCGGCAGAGGCTGAGGCTGTGGCGCGCACAGCATCCATCGAGGCAGGTGTTCCTGTGCTTGGGCGTCAAGCGCTAGCGGCCGAAGAGGCGATAGCGTCCGGTGACCGTGTTGCGTTCCAGCGCATCCTGGCTGGTGCACTCAACCCCATCGGCGAGGCCGGCAACGCGGTGCGTGGACTTGGCACTAGCCTCGCGCCACGCGCTGGCGCAACGGCGCTTGAGGGTTCGTTGTTCGGTGCGTCGAACTACGTCAACCAGGCGTACCTACACGACGAGCCGCTTAGTGCAGAAGGCCTTGTGATGGCCATGGGCGAAGGCGCCATCCTTGGGGCCGTCGGCGAGCTTGGCGTGTCTGGCATGACGGCGCTCGCACGTCGTGGGTCCCAGGCTGTTGCGTCCAGGCTGTCTCCGTCGTTTCGCGAGGCGATGTCTGAGGGCAACCTCGCGCAGTACTTCGCCGACCACGCCGCGGTTCGCGCCACTGGCGCTAACTACAGCGACTTGCAGAAGGTACGAAACAGGCTCACGCGCAACGCTGCTGGCGACCTTGTTGCCGGTGGAGAGCACAATGTACTTGAGGCAGGAGGCGTGCTCAATCGAGCAGGTGTCATGGATGGCGCACCTAGCCTGAACGTGATTTCTGAGCGCCTCGGGAAGCTCGTCCCAGAGCGAGGTCGAGCGCTTCGAGAGTCTATCAACGTTGCCACCAGGGAGCGTGGTCCGCAGCCCATTGCCCACACGCTTCGCGAACGCAACGCGATTTCCCAGGAACTCCGCAACAGCGAACTAGCGTCTAACCGCGCACTCGCAGACCGGTTCGATGCTGAGTTCGAGCAACTAGGGCCAACGCGCACGCCAGCCGGCATGCACGACCTACGCATGGAGCTTGACGGCAAAATCCACTGGGACCACGCGTCCAAGTCAGAGTTTGACGGCGCGTACCGACGCATGCGCAACGCGGTCAGGCAGGACCTAGAAGCCGCAATGGACGCAGTGTCGCCAGAAGCCGGGTCCGCGTTCAGAAACGCGAACCGTGAGTACGGATACCTAGCCTGGGCTCAGCGGGCAGCAGCCCGCGCCGCAGCGCGCGAAGGTGCCGTCGCCAACATGCCACTGCCTGCGCTTTTGTCTGGCGGCGCAGTCGGAGCCATCCTCGGCGGCGTCTCGGTGAAGGCACTCGCGACCGGGTTTGTGACTGGCGCCATCCACCAGTGGGTCAAGCGCCACGGCGCAGCCATTGCGGCGTCTGGGCTGTCTGCGCTTGCGAAGTCTGAGGCGCTCAACCGTGCGGCGGCAGCCATCAACCAGAACGCTGGCAGGTCGGTGCGTGCGCTGTTCAGCGGCGAAACACTCCGACGCGGTGCGTTGTACGGCGCGACGCGCGCCACCAACCGTGGCCGGATTACGGAACGTCAGTATCAGTCCACGGCCACCAACCTGTACCGGTTGGCCCACGACCCTGAGGCCGTGCTTGCCGCAGGCTCGGCGCTGACGCCGGTTATGCAGACGGCGCCTGGCGTTGGGCTGCTCGCGCAGCAAATCCAGGCCGCACGACTGTCCTACCTTGCGTCGCTGGTTCCTGGTGCCGCAGACCCGAACCCGCTGTCAGCGCTGCTGGCCATCCGTGGCGCGACCGAGAAGGAGAAGCAGCGGTTTTCTGAAGCGCTTGCCGTTGGCAAAGACCCGAGCGTGTTCATGCAGTCTTTTGCGGCAGGGGAAGTGACCCCGCAGCAGGTTGCGGACATGCGGGCCATGTGGCCGTCCACGTACCAGACCATGGCCAACCAGATTGAGCAGGAACTTGCCAAGCCAAACCCGGTTTCTCCTGAAGCGCTGCGCACCGTGCGCATCTTCATGGGTGGCCAGGTCGTGTCTGAAACGCGCGAGTACCTATCGCTCATGCAATCTAGTTATGGTACACCTGGGTCCAGCGGCCCAGGCACCCCCGCACCAGGCCAGTCATCAACGATGACCGGCCCGCAGGTGGGAGCCATTGAACAGTCTGGCATCGCGACCCGTTCGCTGACCAGCCAGCAGGCAGCAGAACAACGCATTGCGTCGGGAGGCCCGGGGTCATCATGAGTGAAATCGTAGGACGCGGACAAGCAGATACCGTAATCGGCCACTCGCGTGGCTTTAGCATCAACCTTTCCACCACGACGTTGCAGTCGTTTGACTTCAGCCGCTACGCAGGTCGGTACGTAAAGGTCCTGGCCATTGGCGGGACGATTTCGTACTGCTGGGGACCGCTGGCAACCCTGACCACACCCGTACTGGTCACTGGTGACGTGGCACTCAACGCGGTTGGCGTGGCGGACGTCATCACGGACGGAAGCTTCTCGTTCGAGGTCCCATCGGCAGAAACCCCTGTCCTAAACGTGCAGGCGTCAACGACCAATGTGCGCCTTACCGTTATCCCGAAGTAGGCGCTGCGTGGCTTTCCGCAGGCTACTTAGGCTGCCCCCCGGAGCCGCCGCGCCAAGCCCGCCGCCACCGTCGTCGTGGCCTGACCCTGACTTTGCGGTCGAGGGCGATGACGCCATCGTTGATGGGTCCAACGCGCTCACGTCGTGGCCTGCTAACTTCGGTCCGAACCTAAGCGCGGTGTCTGGGCACCCGGCGTACAACACCGGGGCCACCGCCAATGGGCACGTTGGAATCATTGGTACGGTGCCTGGTTCACGCCTTGAGTCCACGTCAGTGGTCAAGTCTGGTTCGTCCAACACGAAGTTCACCACTTGGTTCGTGTTCGACCCGGACGACACGTACGGCGTCGGAGACCGGCAGTACCTTTATTACCTGTGGGCCAACGAAACATCGTCGGCTAACCACTGGGTTCGCACGCACATCGCCAACACGAGTGGGCCGGTGCCGTTCAACAAGATTGGTCACTACGTTGGACAGCTTGGCGTGTCTGGCTGGCAAGTTGTGCCGGGTGTCGGTTCGCTTCGCGGACTGCACTTCATGGCCATTACGTATGACGGCACCACCGGAGAAACAAACCTATACCAGCAAGATTCGCTTGTTGGGACGATAACCACCACACCAATCTCTGGGCAAAAGGCTGAAGCACCGGTGATGTTCTCCTCGTACGAGACCACCGCGACGCCAATCAACCAATGGTTCAAGGGCACGTTCTACGAAATGGCCGACTATTGGGGGTTCATCGCAACTCCCACACAGATACAGGACAAGTTCGCCGAGCTTCAGGCGAAGTACGGAATCGTCACTAGCCCGTTCTTCCCGACTGACATTGCGTCATGCGTAGGCTGGTACAACGAGTCTGCGAAGCTCGGACCTGGGTCGGCCGTGTACGACGGAACCACGCTCGTGCAGCAGGACAACCAGGCCATTGGGGCCGCGAACCTGTTGTCGTACTCGGGCGGTGTTTCAGACGGTGGCATCGTCAACCGGCCCAACGGTCGCCAGTTCAACGTGTTCAACGGCACCAATGGGTTTGGGTCCAACGGCCCACTTGGCGACATGATTACCGCGTCGGCGTACTACCAGTCGCACGTGTTCCGCATTCGCTCGTGCGCCACGTCTGGCGGCGCTGCGTACTCGCTCGAAAACATCGCGTGCGATGCGTCCGGGTACTGCTGGATTGGCATCAACAACAACGCAGGCGCGTCGTTCGACCTGAAGGTCGGCCAGTGGGACGGGTCCGAAAAGAACATCACCATCCCAGGGCTTTTGTACAACACATGGTACAGACTGGACCGTGGGTACGACGGCACCAACCTAATCGCAAACATCAACGGCGTGGCGCAAACGCCTGTGGCGGCTGGCAACATCCCTGGCGCTGCGATGGCGCAGCCGTACCGCATCGGACGCAACGCTGGGTCTGCGTACGCGAAACTTGATCTTGCATGCTCAGTGTTCTGCAACGCGTATCCCAGCGCGGCAGACCGAAACAACCTCGCGTCCTACCTCAGCACGCGCTACGGAGTCTAACGTATGTCACGTCGCATGGTTCAACGAGTCATTCCCGTCGGGACCGTAACTTCACTCGGCGGCGACGTCACTGGAGCTCCGGCATCCAACACCGTGGTGCGCATTCAGGGACGCGACGTAGACGCTGGCGCCCCCAACATCTCAGACGTGCTCACGTGGGACGGTACGCAGTGGACGCCTGAGCCGTCGGCCGCTGGCGCACCTGGGTTCGGCGAGGTTCTGTACGTAGACCTTGCAACAGGCAACGACACAACCGCGCTACGCGGACGCATCGACCGCAAGTACCTGACCATCCAGGCGGCGGTGAATGACGCAGCGACCGGCGACGTCATCGAGCTTGGCCCTGGCATCTTCAGTGAGGCAGTTACGGTCAACGGCGCTGCGGTGGATTACCTCACGTTCGTTGGCCACGGCAGGAGCACGGCCCCCGGGGCTGCAACGTCTGGCACCACGTGGGAAGCCCCGGCCGGTCAAACGCCACTCACGCTGACCAACGCATCGGCGCAAGTCGCGTACATGTCGCTGATTGGCGACGGCAACGAGGCGCTTGTTGCGTCTGGCGGGTCATCCAATGCCGTGTTCCTGTTTGGTCTGGATTGCGTGGCATCATCGTTTGCAACGGCGGCGTCGCTAAGCGGGCTTGGTGCGCTGCGTTCGTTCGAGGTGAAGTTCACCGGCAACGTGGTTGTGTCCAACGTCACGACCTCTGACTGGAACGGTTCGGTCAACACGCCAGGCGCCGGCTACTCCATGACCTTCCAGTCTGGTGGCTCGCATGTGCTCACCACTGGGTCATACGACAACATCTTCGTCACCGGCACCACGTCGTGCCAGGTGAATCAGGGCGTGTCGGTGCTTTCGTTCAACGAGTCGGCAACGTCTGGCTCGCAGACCGTGAGCTTCTTCGGGTACTGCGACGGCGCTGCCACATTCCGCCCTGGTGGCACGAAGGACGTTTCGTCTGCCGTGTTCGCGGACTCATTCACAACCGGCAACGCCGGGTCCCCGTACTACTTCGCGGCGGTGGCAGCCACGTTCTTGTCCGACATCAACGTCGGCAACAACGTGTCGCTCGACCTCACGCGTGCCAAGTACAACACCGGCAGCGTGATGCTTGGCACCGGCGCCACGGCCACCTACACAGACCACACCAACGACGACCAGCACGGAGCACGCGGCCCATACAAGACCGACGGGTCCACGCTGCTTCACCCCATCGTTACGGTATCGGACCCTGGTTTCATGTCGTCGGCGATGCTCACCACACTAAACTCCGTGGCAGCGCTTACGTCTACGGCTCCCGTAAACGTCGGCAACGTCGCCGCAGCAGTGGGCGTTGGCACAACCGCAGCGCGTCACGACCACCAGCACGACGTCAACTTCGGGACGGCCGTTGAACTCACCGACTCCACCAACGCATCAGGGTCAGCCACGACGCTTGCGCTGAGCGACCACACGCACGCGCACGGCAACCGTGGCGGTGGCTCGCTTCACGCGGTGGCGGACTCCGTGAACGCGGGGTTCATGTCGGCCGCGAAGTTCAATGAACTCACGACCACCACCGCAACGGCCAACGCGGCGGTGCCACAAACGCGCACCGTCACGGCTGGGTCTGGGCTTACTGGTGGCGGCGCACTCACGTCCAACATCACCATCAACGTTGGCGCGAACGCCGATGGTTCCATCGTCGTCAACGCAGACGACGTGCAGGTTGGTATCCTTGCGACCGATGCGCAGCACGGTGTGCGTGGTGGCGGCACGCAGCACGCTGCGGTCACGTCGCTTGCCAACGGATTCGCGACACCGACCATGCTGGCCGCAACCCAGCGCACGGTCATCCGCACGCCTGGCGCGTACCCGTACACCATCGACGCAACGGACTTGGTTATCCTGGTGGACTCATCGTCGGCCCGCACCATCCAGCTACCCAACCCGGCGACGTACACCGGAATCTGCTGGATAAAGGACGCCGTTGGGTCATCCAGCGCCAACGTCATCACGCTTGCCCGGTTCAACACTGAGGCCATCGACGGCGTGTCAACTGACGCAACGCTCACGGGCGGTTACGCCAAGTGGGGCGTCGTGTCCAACGGCACCAACTGGTACCTACTCTAGGAGCGCACCACTATGAGCGGCACGATTGTACGACGGATTTACGACACGGCAGGAACCAGCACCCTGGTTATCCCGCAGGGAGTGTCCCGCATTCGTGTCACTGGAGCCCCTGCGGCTGGCGGTGGCGGTGGTGGGTCGGGTGGTGCAGCAGGCCGCCTAGACGCCAACGGCGCTGGCGGTGGTGGCGGTGGCGCAGGTGGTCAGGCCGGCGGCTCCGTGTACCCCACGGGTCCGTTTGTGTTGCCAGTAACGCCTGGGCATTCGCTGTCCATTGTGGTTGGGGCGGGTGGCGCGGGTGGCTCGGCTGGGTCAGCCGGCAACGACGGCAACAATGGCAGTCCTGGCGCGTTCAGCTCCATTACCAACTCGACCACAGCCGTGCTGCTGTACAAGTGGCAAATCGGCACCATCGGCGGCGCAGGTGGGACGGCCGGGCACAAGGGCAACCAGGGCACCACCGGCGGTGGCGCGACTGGTGGGTCGGGTGGGTCCATTACCACGTCAGGTGGTGCAGGGTACGGCTACACCGGGTCGTTTGGGGCGGCTGCGGCGCCCATTGCAGGTGGCGACGGCGGCGGAGTCAACGTCAACGGGTCCGGCACTGCCACGACCCAGGCACCCACGGCCACGCTAGGCGTGTCAGCCGGTGTACCTAGCACCGTGGCTGGCTCAAACGGCGGTATCAAAGACGGCACGGTTGCGGGCGGTGGTGGAGGTGGTGGCCCAGGTGGTACCGCAGGGTTTGGCTGGGAGTGGCCGCTCAACAGCTCCACTCCGTCTAGCACGCAGGGTCTCGGTGGCGCTGGCGGCAACGGTGGCGCTGCGTCGGCAAGCGGCACGGCGACGGCCGGGTCGGTTGGGTCGGCTGGCAACACTGGCGCGTTCGGTCGCGGCGGTGGTGGTGGCGGCGGGGGCGGGGGCGGTGGCGCATCCAACACAGGCACCAATGGCGCTGGCGCCGCTGGCGGAGCTGGTGGCGCTGGGTCCCCTGGACTCGTCGTGATCGAGTGGGTGACGGGGTGACAGCATGCGTCGCGTAAACTACAGAGCCATTCAGTCGTCCGCACCGGTTACGCCCACGTTCCACGGTCCGCCACACATCACCGTGGGCAACGAAGCCGCAGGAGATACGCTAGCAAACTGCGATTACCTCGACCCGGGCAACGGCGATAAGTTGCGCAACGCGCTTCAGCAGGCGGACTCGGATGGTGGCGGCACCGTGTATGCGCGACGCGGTACGTACTCAATCGCAGACAGCCCCCTTCCTGTTCGCAAGAACGTTCACCTGGTTGGCGAAGGCCCTGGCGCTACTGTCATTGCTGCGGCAACCACTGCGTTCGGCGATTTGGTTGAACTGCGCGGCGAGAACATGTCTGTGCGCGACCTATCCGTAATGCTTGTTGATGGGGCGGAAGTGGAAGGCACTGCGGCCATGTACGCCATAGACGGGTGCATCAATGCGTTGATTGATAACGTGTCGTTCAACGCTACGCTCGGCACAGAAACATCGGGCAAGGTGTATGCGTGCATCCGAATCGGGGCCACCCCGACGAACAGGAACATTCGCGTTAGCAGGTGCTCGTTTTACGCCACAACGTCAGACTCGTTTGACTACGACAACGTGTCTGCTTGCATTGTGACTGCATGCACCGAAGGCATCAACGCAGACAGTCCCGACTCCTTGTTTGTGTCGGAGTGTTACTTTCGGAGTAACACTGGCAGCCCTAGCAACAACTGCGGGGTGATGGTTGGTGGTGGCGTGGTGAGCATTACCGGGTGCGCATTCGACAAGCACGGTCACGCCGCCGTCATGGCCGCCCCAAGGTTTGGCCTCATCGATGGGCTTGTGTGCAATGGGAACACGGCCATATTCGGAAACGGCAAAGAAGGCATCTATATTTTCCAGCCGGACGACTCGTCGTTTCCTATTGAAGGCATAACCATCCACAACAACGTCGTTAGGGCTCATCCGTCCGGTTCCCTAAACGAAGCCATTGTGGTCAGAAACACGTCTAACACGCAGGACATCCTGTATCCGAGCCTTGTCGGAAACTACTGTGACACGCTCGGTACTGGGATTGGCGTGTACATCGACGAGGGCGGCGCTGCACAAATCAACCGGACGCTCGTCGACTCCAACCAGCTGCGCGAGAACTCCAATCCCATAAGCGATACTGGGACGAGCACCATCACTGGAACGAACGTGACCTGATGAGCATCACCGAAGTCATCGCCATGGCAGTGTCCGCGATTGGTGCTATTGTCGCTTGGGTCACGCTTCGCGAGAAACGCGCGATGTCACGGGACATGGCGGTGGCGAACGTGGAACTAGAAGCACGACGAGAACTGGCTGAGGTTCGACGCGACTACGTAAAGCGCATCGAGGACCTCGAGAAGCGCATCGACGCCCTGAGCGACTTCAACGCACAGCTGCGACGCATCCTGGACGAGGAGCGCGCCATGTACTCAAAGCTCCGCGAGCAGTATGAAGTGCTGGAGCGCAGCTACGAAATCCTTCGCAGGCGGCTCATCAAAGCCGGCGTTGGGTCAGAGTCGGAGTTCCCGTTGCCGGACGACAGCGGGACCAAAGAGTAGACTACGGGTTAGGAGTATTGTATGCAGCCTTACATTCACTTTGTATGGAACCATCGGGACGAGATTGCTGCTTGGATTGTGTCTGCGTTGGTTGCTACGACCGCCGCCGTGCACGCGTTGCAGCGGCTAGCCGCGACGTTCGCAAGGCTCGCAGCCAAGACCTCAAGCAAGGCCGACGACGAAGCGGCAGCAAAGCTGACCAAGTGGCTGTCCTGGTGCGATGGGGCGCTATCTTCGGTGGCGCGGTGGTTGCCGCGTGTTGGCGTGGGGGCGAGGCGGCAGTGGTCCGACGCGGAGCGGCGCTCGCGCGTTCCCTCCGTGCCGCCAGGACCGACGCCGCCTGGGGATGGAGGCTCACCATGAAGACGGCTGGTGTTTGTGCTGCTCTTCTATGCGTTGCTGCTTGCGGCGGTGGCGGTCGCGTCTCGTCGTATGCGGCCGTGAACGCGGCGTGCATCCAGCAGGAACGCGACATCGTGTACCGGCAGCACACAACGGCTGCCGAGGACCAGGCAGCCCTGGATGAGGTGCGCCGTGCCTGTGACAATCTACTCGTGGCTATCGAGCATAGCCGCTAGGAGGAAAACCGTGGAGCAGCTAAACAAAATCCTGCCGTGGGTCATCAAGCTGGTGCCGGCGCTGGTGGACTTGTTCGACGCAGACGGCGTTGAAGCCAAAGCCATTGCTGGGCAGAAACTACTGCTTGAAGCCGCACGTCATAAGACCGACCTAGACCTTGAGCAGAAGCACCGAGGCGAACACCATGGGTGACATCCCCCGGCTCGCCATCCGCAGCGCCATCGAGCGCACGAATGGCGCGACGTCTGTTTACGTCAAAGAACTTGGGTTCCGGCAGCCTGAGTACTACGACACCATCGACGACCAGGACGGTGGCTTTGACATCTACTTCGAAGACGCAGGCTACGACCTAACCGTTGGCATCAACCCAGACGGCACCGAGTTCGCGACGATTCGCAAGGGCGATGGCCCGGTGAAGTTCTTCGATGGCAAGTCTGTGCTGTACTGCATCCCGGTGAAGTGATCATGCGTGGCGTTGCGTTCGCACCCAAGTACGACTCCGAAGGACTGAAGGACGCCCGGGAGTTCCAGTCCGAGGCCAAGCTGTTCGTGTCAGGGCGTGACTGCCAACTGCGCATCTTTGACAACAAGGCGCCGATGCCTACGCGCCTGGCTGAGGTGAAGCAGTACCTCGCCAACGAACAGTCGCTCGATTACATCGCGTTCTTCTGCCATGGCTGGGCCGACGGCATCCAGGCCGGCCTACGCCGCAAAGACGTGCGCGAGTTCGCGGCGTGGCTCAAGGCGCGCATCGTGCCCAAGAAGTTCCGGGTGCTCCTGTACTGCTGCTCGACTGCTGAGGACGGCATCAAGTCCACCGACGACCTGGCGCCAGGCACGGGCGGCGAGGGCGGGTTTGCAGACAAGCTCGCCGACGAGTTGTGGTTCCTGGGCGTGGACGTCGAGGTGTATGGGCACGTCACGGCAGGCCACACGACGCGCAACCCGTACGTGCGCAGGTTCACCGGGTCAGGCAACCACGCCAAGGGTGGTGAGTGGCTGGTGCAGCCCAAGACCCCGTACTGGTCCAAGTGGGTCAAGCTGCTCACAACCAAATACCGGTTCGACTACCCGTTTCAGACCGAGGCCGAAGTCCTGTCTCGGGTCCAGTCCACGTAATCGCCCCAACGCTACTACAGCAAGGGGTCGGTTCCGAGCATGTAGGTGTTTTGGCTACACCAACCAGGCTACGAGAAGCACCAGTTCACTGGGAACGTGCCTATCACTTCGCATTCGTTGCTCTGCACGAACTCACTTCCCGACCGCCTCTCCGATGCGACACGCGAGGCACCGATCGCAGTCGTCGTCATGGTGCTCCCAGTGGTGCTCACACTCACACTCGCAGCCGTTCCGTTCGAGCAGCTTGCGGACCGCACGGATGCGCTCGTCCGACTCCATCGAGTTGCGCTGGTAGTGATCGATCAGGGCCAAGACGTTGTGTTCACCCTGGCCGGCGTCGTCGAACAGCTTGCGGAGACGGTTGGCTTCGGACACCGACGCCGAGTACGCCGCCAGCAGGTCGTCGTATCCGTTCGCGGCTTTCCACTCGTCCACAAGTCTAGTTCTCTCGGCGTCGCGCATGCGCTCGTAGTCCTTGCGCATGTTGTCGTACGTCATCGGTCCCTCCTTAGCCCGAGAGCGTCACCCGCCGTGTGCTCACGCCCGGGCTGGTCAAAGCCTGCGGTCTTGCCTGCGATACGAGGTGGCGACTCAAGAGCCGACGCCAGTTCCTGGTATGCGTGCTCGGTCATGCTCTCCGCGACGCTGGAGAGGATGCGGCGCGCGGCTTCCACCATTCGCCCTGCCTCTCCCGCCCGCCCGATCCACTCGTCCATCTCGTCGAGCAAGTGACCAACGCGCGCCCCCAGGCCGTCGAAGATGACCGCGCGCCCGTCCAGCGCGTCGAGCACCTCGCGCAGCCTCACATCCTCCGGCTTCGCCAGCTCCTCGGCGAGGCTCTCGATGCGCATCGCCATCGACTCGACCTGGCGGGCCAGCGAGGCGTTCTCGGAGCTTAGGTGATCGCTGTTGGAACGCAGGACCTCGTTCTCGCGCACCAGCTCGCGGTTCCGTTCCTCCCAATGCCGATTGCAGCCCGGAGAAAGCCTGCACACGCCATCCTGGCCGCAGTCCTCGATCTCGCTGCGCTGCCGGATCTTCGGCAACGCGCCGCTGCACGTCGTCGTCTCGCGGTCGTAGTTGCGGACCATGCCGCAACGCGAGCAGACGGACCAACCCTCGTGCTCCTCGTGCTTCGCCCACTCGTGTCCCAGACTACTCACAGAGCGCCTCCCTCTCTGAGCCATGCCTCGATGGCTCGCAGGGCTGAGACGATCCGATGGGAGCCCGACTGCCCTGCTGTTGCGTAGAGCGCCTGCACCGCAAGCGCGTCGGCCGCATTGATGCCGCTCGCGCGCAGCGCGTCACCCAGTCGCGAGTCAAGATCGGCGCGGCGCTTGTGCTCGCGCAACGCGCGTTCGCCCGTCGCCTGGTCGTCGTGCCACTGGGAATTGCTCACAGCGCACCTCCGACATCGGGGCCACCCATGCCTCCGGCCGTTCGCTGTGGGGGGCAGCAAAAGAGATCACATGCACGAGTCAGGTCATGGTGCCTCGGCCCTCTTGCCCC